>ENA-OQKV01000111-OQKV01000111.1-human-gut-metagenome-genome-assembly--contig:-NODE-111-length-32838-cov-7.274709_pt1 | contig 32838 bp, 30 predicted proteins | sample MGYA00242655_ERZ504811 | MGnify/ENA primary metagenome ERZ504811 (study PRJEB26092, sample SAMD00036406) | human gut metagenome | host: Homo sapiens | study: EMG produced TPA metagenomics assembly of...
GTAGCTGGGATTATGACAGCAGAAGATGTCGAACGTTTTGCTAAAGGCATCGAGTTGAAAGATTTCACGTGTCAACCAGCGCAACTAGAGATTTTAGAAATTGATGAAGTTACAAAGACAAGCTTAGTTGCTATCACAATCAAAGAAGGAAAATTTCACCAAGTCAAACGCATGGTTTTAGCTTGTGGCAAGGAAGTCACAGATTTAGAACGTTTGAGTATGGGGCCATTACAGTTGGATGAAAATTTATCACTCGGTGAGTGGCGTCGATTGACAGCAGAAGAGCTAGCGAAACTAGAAGTATTTGACATTGAATTGTAAATTTCTTGCAGTACTTATTTGATTATTTAGCCTAATCATGTTAAGATAATAGTAATAAAATCAATTGAGCGAGGTGTATTAAGGTGGCATTTGGTGAAAACGGACCACGTAAAAAAACAGCGTTTGAAAAACTGACTTTAGTAGTTGTTATCTTAATGGTTCTAGTAACTGTAGGTGGTCTTATTGCGACTGCTATTGGTTCAATTATTTAAAGAACGCTGAAGAGGCGTTTTTTTATGCTTTTGCACATCCAATTTTAATGCAATTGTTATTACAATGAAAGAATAGGAATTAATAATGAGTATGTTTTTAGATACTGCCAAAATCAGCGTTAAAGCTGGTCGTGGTGGTGATGGCATGGTTGCCTTCCGTCGTGAAAAATATGTCCCTAATGGCGGTCCTTGGGGAGGTGACGGTGGTAAAGGTGGTTCAGTCATCTTTAAAGTTGACGAAGGACTTCGTACATTGATGGACTTCCGTTACAACCGTATTTTTAAAGCTAAATCTGGTGAAAAAGGGATGACAAAAGGAATGCACGGACGTGGTGCAGAAGACCTTATTGTTCGTGTCCCACAAGGAACAACTGTTCGTGATGCTGAGACAAATAAAGTTATCATTGACCTTGTTGAAAATGGTCAAGAATTTGTTGTGGCTCATGGTGGACGCGGTGGACGTGGTAACATCCGCTTTGCGACACCACGTAACCCTGCACCAGAAATTGCCGAAAATGGTGAACCAGGTGAAGAACGTGAACTTCAACTTGAATTAAAAATCTTGGCTGATGTTGGTTTGGTTGGGTTCCCATCAGTTGGTAAATCTACATTACTAAGTGTTGTTACAGCTGCTAAACCCAAAATCGGTGCTTATCACTTTACAACAATTGTGCCTAACCTTGGTATGGTTCGCACAAAATCAGGTGACAGCTTTGCTATGGCTGACCTTCCAGGATTAATTGAAGGAGCTTCACAAGGTGTAGGTCTTGGAACACAATTCCTTCGTCACATCGAGCGTACACGTGTTATCTTGCACGTTATCGACATGTCAGCAAGTGAAGGTCGTGACCCTTACGAAGATTATGTTTCAATCAATAATGAACTTGAAACTTACAACCTTCGTTTGATGGAACGTCCACAAATCATCGTTGCTAACAAAATGGACATGCCAGAAGCAGAGGAAAACTTGAAAGTCTTCAAAGAAAAATTGGCAGCAAATTACGATGATTTCGATGAAATGCCAATGATTTTTCCAATTTCAAGCTTAGCTCACCAAGGTTTGGAAAATCTGATGGAAGCAACAGCAGAATTGCTTGATAAGACTGATGAATTCTTGCTTTACACTGAAGATGACATGATTGGTGAAGAAGTTTACTACGGATTTGATCCAGACGAACGTCCGTTTGAAATTTCACGTGATAACGATGCTGCTTGGGTATTGTCAGGTGAAAAACTTGAAAAACTCTTTGTCATGACAAATATGGAACGTGATGAATCAGTTATGAAATTTGCCCGTCAATTGCGCGGTATGGGTGTCGATGAAGCCCTTCGTGAACGCGGTGCTAAAGACGGAGATATCGTTCGTATTGGTAACTTCGAATTCGAATTCGTGGATTAATATAAGATACAAAGTCCGTTAAGCGAGCAAAGCAAAAATAGGAATTTTAACGAAGAACAATGAGCTCTAGATAAAATTCCCTTTTTTGCTAGGCTCGTAGGACGTGTTTGATTGATATGTTAGCTGTTACTAATTGGTATACTAATTAACAGTTGTGGCAAGCTCTATGGAGCGTTGCCTAGGCATCTTACTAGTTCGAAAATGGATTAGTATTTTACGTAGTAGCGGGTGTTTATCAACGATAACAAGTTTTATAGATATATTTAAATGGGAGGTTCTTATGGGTGATAAACCGATATCTTTTCGAGATAAAGATGGTAATTTTGTATCAGCAGCTGATGTTTGGAATGCTGAAAAGCTAGAAGAACTTTTCAATACTCTTAATCCAAATCGACGTTTGCGTTTGGAGCGCGAAAAATTAGCTAAAGAAAAAGCAGGCGAAGCAGAAGACCAAGAATCTTAATCTGTACCCCTACTTAAGCTCAGCTTCTTGGCTGGGCTTTTTTAGTTGTTGTTATAGTTGTTGTTAACTGAGGTAAGCAGTGAAATATTTTAACTGATTAATTTTTAGCATAAGAGCCTCTCTTTCAAAAAAACACACTCTACCATAGTAGGTAGAGTGTGAATCTCATTATGGTCAACATTAAAAATACCCAACACGCCTGATGGATAAGCAAGAGAATAGAGAAGTGCACTAAAAACAAAACCTGATATGGTATACCAAAACGTTTTGCTCTTAGTTGTTCATCGTTAAATATCCTCCTACTTGATTTGCTTTCATTTTAGGAAAAGGATGCTCTTTTTGTCAAAGAATATACGAAAATCCCCAGTCAAAAAGCTGAGGATTTTTGAAATTAATAATTTTCAGCTCGAACTTCGAAGTAGGATTGAGCGTGAGCGCAGACTGGGCAAACTTTTGGTGCTTTTGTACCAATAATAATGTGACCACAGTTGCGGCATTCCGAAATCTTAACTTCGCCCCTTTTAAAGACCGTAGCAGTTTCGATATTTTTGAGAAGAGCACGGTAGCGTTCTTCGTGGTGCTTTTCAATTTCAGCAACCATGAGGAATTTTTTAGCAAGTTGAGGGAAACCTTCTTCTTCGGCTGTTTTGGCGAATTCAACGTACATATCTGTCCATTCGTAGTTTTCACCATCTGCAGCAGTTTCCAAGTTTTCGGCAGTATCACCGATGCCAAAGAGTTCTTTATACCACATTTTGGCGTGTTCTTTTTCGTTGTCAGCAGTCTTCAAGAAAAGTTCTGCGATTTGTTCAAAGCCATTTTTTTGCTCTTGAAGCAAAGAAAGTGTATTTGTTGCGTGCTTGAGATTCACCAGCAAATGCAGCTTATAAATTTTTTTCGTTTTGAGTACCAGTATACTTAGACATATAAAAGTCCTCCTTATATTAAACAGTAGTTGCCTACTGATTTTACACAGAAAAAAGTTATGGATTTGCTACCTTGGCGCTCTTATCTCGCTTAAAAAGGAGTTTTCTATCAATATAAGTGAGGTAATCCCTAAGCTATTAGGGTGAGGTTTAGTTTGTAGCTTATCTTGATAACTTACCTTCAGTCTACCAAAAGCAAAAATGGAAGTCAAAGTTTTAATAAAGATTGTTAAAAGAAAATATTGTCATTTGGTCAATATGAAGGCATCAAAAAACTAGGTCTTAAAACCTAGTTTTTGTATTTATTAGACGTTCAATACTTTGTTCAAGAAGTCTTTTAGACGTGGGTGTTGTGGGTTATCAAAGATTTGCTCTGGTGTTCCATCTTCAATAAATTGTCCACCGTCTGTAAAGATGACACGGTTGGCAACTTTACGAGCAAATCCCATTTCGTGAGTAACGATTAACATGGTCATGCCTTGCTCTGCCAAGTCTTTCATAACACCAAGAACGTCACCAACCATTTCTGGGTCAAGTGCAGAAGTTGGTTCGTCAAAGAGCATGATATCAGGATTCATTGCCAAGCTACGTGCGATAGCGACACGTTGTTTTTGACCACCAGATAGGCTATCTGGTTTGGCATCGCGTTTATCAGCAAGACCAACTTTTGCAAGAAGTTCCATAGCGTGTTTTTCAGCATTTTCTTTGCTTTCTTTTCCTAATTCGATAGGAGCGAAAGTGATGTTTTCAAGAACAGTCATGTGTGGGAAAAGGTTGAAGTGTTGGAATACCATACCGATGTTTTCACGAACTTTATCGACGTCAGTATTTGGATCAGATAGTTCATAACCGTCGACAATGACTTTACCACTTGTGATTGTTTCAAGAAGGTTAAGCGTACGAAGGAAAGTTGATTTACCAGAACCAGAAGGTCCAATGATGCAGACAACATCACCTTCGTGGAATTGTGTTGTAATTCCTTTTAAGACTTCATTATCTCCATAAGATTTATGCAAATCTTGTACATCAATTTTTAATTCTGCCATTATTTAAGCCTCTTTTCTAGACGTTTTGCTAAACGAGTCAAAAGGGTGATCATTACAAGGTAGATGATTGCTAAGATAGCGTACATTCGGAATGATTGGTAGTTACGTGCAATAATGATTTTACCAGTTTGGAAGAGTTCAACAAGACCAATTGCAGAAACGATTGTTGTATCTTTAAGTGAGATAACAAATTGGTTGATGAAGTTTGGTAACATTAAACGAACTGCTTGTGGCAAGATAACTTTTTTCATTGTCTTACCGTATGAAATACCAAGGCTTCGACTTGCTTCCATTTGTCCTTTTGGAACAGCTTCAATACCACCACGAACGATTTCAGCGATATAAGCACCAGCATTCAATGAAAGAGCGATAGTAGCAGCAAGGAAATCATTGATTGGGCTTTGGTGTCCTGTCATTGATTCAATGAGGTTCGGAATTCCCCAGAAGATGAATGCAGCAACAATCATCAATGGAATACCACGTACGACGTCAACAAAGATTGCTGAAATTGTACGAAGGACTTTGTTTGGAGCAACTGCCATCATACCAAAGATGATACCGATAACCATAGCGATTGCAAATGAAATTAGTGTTAGACTAAGAGTTGTTCCAAGACCTGTAAGTAATTGTGAGTAGTTGTTTTTGATAAGTCCCCAAATTGTTGTTTCATCAACGCTTGATGATGTTGATTTTTTAGAATCAGTTGAACCAAGGTATTTGCTTACGATTTTATCGTATTCACCTGATTTGACAAGTGCAGCAAGACCGTTGTTGAACATTTCAAGCAATTCTGGGTTAGCGCCTTTATTTACGGCAAATCCGTATTCACCAGATTTTTCACCATCGATTGGTGTATCAAAGTTACGACCTTGTTTGATAGCATAACGAAGGACAGCTTCATCATCCATAAGGGCTTCGATTGAACCAGAGTTCAAACTATCATACATTGTAGATGCTTCATCAAAGGCACGAAGTGTGTAGCCGTATTGAGCAGCGTGTTCTGACAACCATGTGTAAGATGATGTACCATTTTTGGCACCAACAGTTTTACCGCTTAAGTCATCGTATGATTTTACTGAGCTTTCCTTTTTAACAGCAAGCAAGATGTTTGAAGTGTAGTAAGCATCTGAGAAATCAAAGATTTCTTTACGCGCATCAGTGATTGACATACCAGCCATAACACCATCAGCTTGACCAGTTTGGACAGCGTTAAGTGCTGCATCAAAACCTGGGTTTGAGATTTCAATGTTAAAACCTTGTTGTTTTGCGATAGCTTTGATTAAGTCAACGTCGATTCCTTCATATTTACCTGAGTCATTTTGGTATTCAAATGGGGCAAATGAAGAATCCATAACGATTTTATAACTTGATTTGACTGGAGTTGCTTTTGCAGAAGCGTCACCAGATAATTTTAGGCTGCTTGAGGCAACAACACTTGATTGATCAGCAGCTTCATCAGAATCACCGAGCCATTTTGCCATGATAGCATCGTAAGTACCATCTTTTTTCATTTCAGCAAAAGCTTGGTTAAATTCGTCGATGAGGTATTCGTATTTGCTTCCTTTTTTAACAGCAAAAGCGAAGCTTCCGACTTTTTCACCGTCGATGTTGATAGCGTAGTTTTTACCTTGGCTAATAGCGTATTGGACAACAGGTTGGTCATCCATAGCAGCGTAGATAGAACCAGCATCTAGGCTGTTGTTCATCAAGTCGCTTGTATCAAAAGTTTTGATTTTATAGCCATATTTATTTTGATTTTCTTTAAGGAATGCTTGTGCAGCAGTTCCGTTTTTAACACCAACAGTTTTACCTGACAGTTGTTTATAGTTAGACACTTTAGCATCACTACGAGTGTAGACAACAACAGCTGTATCGTAATAAGTATCTGAGAACGTGAAGACTTTTTTACGAGCTTCTGTGACTGTTGTACCAGCCATAAGGGCATCGGCTTGACCAGCTTGAACCGCATTAACTGCTGCGTCGAAACCAGGGAATGTCATATCGATATTCCAACCTTCTCGGTTTGCGACTTCGTTAATAATGTCAACGTCAATACCTTTATAAACTTGATCTGAATCTTTGAATTCGAATGGGGCGTAAGCTGTGTCTGACACGATACTAATTGTATCAGCGTTAGCATTTGCACCAAACACAAAGATTGCAGAAACCATTGCTAGCATAATAGCTTTCAATTTGTGCTTCATGTTAGTCTCCTTTAGAATAGATTACATTAATTATATCAAAATTCAGACACTTAAGCAACTTAAGTTTTATCTCATGTTAGAAAACCTAACATGAGAAGCAAGAGTGAAGAAGAAGCCATATCAAATGGGAGTATTTTACCTTTATTTATGATAAAATGAAGGTAATAAAGATAGTTTGAGGAATACTATGATAGATAGAATAGAAGATAATCATTTTAAATTAGTTTCAAAATATGAGCCTTCTGGTGATCAGCCACAGGCAATTGAGACTTTAGTTGATAATATTGAAGGGGGAGAAAAAGCTCAGATTCTTCTCGGAGCAACAGGTACTGGTAAGACCTATACGATGAGTCAAGTCATTGCTAAAGTTAATAAACCAACCCTAGTTATTGCTCATAACAAGACCTTGGCAGGTCAGCTCTACGGGGAATTCAAGGAATTCTTCCCAGAAAATGCGGTTGAGTACTTTGTGTCTTACTATGACTATTACCAACCCGAAGCTTATGTGCCATCAAGTGACACCTATATTGAAAAAGATAGCTCAGTCAATGATGAAATTGATAAGCTACGCCACTCAGCAACGTCATCGCTTCTAGAACGAAATGATGTTATTGTCGTTGCGTCCGTATCATGCATTTATGGTTTGGGGTCACCGAAAGAATATGCGGACAGTGTCGTCAGTCTTCGTCCAGGTCAGGAAATCTCACGTGACCAATTATTAAATGACTTGGTTGATATTCAATTTGAACGAAATGACATTGATTTTCAACGTGGTCGCTTTCGTGTGCGCGGTGATGTGGTTGAAATTTTTCCAGCCAGCCGAGATGAACATGCCTTTCGTGTCGAATTCTTCGGTGATGAAATTGACCGTATCCGAGAAATCGAAAGCTTGACAGGTAAAGTTTTAGGTGATGTTGATCATTTGGCGATTTTCCCAGCAACCCACTTCATGACCAATGAAGAACACATGGAAGAAGCCATTCAAAAAATTCTAGCAGAAATGGAAGAGCAAGTTAAGCAATTCGAAGCTGAAGGCAAACTCATTGAAGCACAGCGTATTCGCCAAAGGACAGAATATGATGTCGAAATGCTTCGTGAGATGGGCTATACAAATGGTGTCGAAAACTATTCTCGTTATATGGATGGACGTTCAGAAGGTGAGCCACCATTTACTCTACTTGATTTCTTCCCAGAAGACTTTTTGATTATGGTTGATGAAAGTCACATGACTATGGGACAGATTAAGGGAATGTATAATGGTGACCGTTCACGTAAGGAAATGTTGGTTAACTATGGCTTCCGCTTGCCAAGTGCACTTGATAACCGTCCGCTTCGTCGTGAAGAGTTTGAAAGTCATGTTCACCAAATTGTTTACGTCTCAGCGACACCTGGTGATTATGAACTAGAACAAACCGATACTGTCGTTGAACAAATAATCCGTCCGACAGGTCTACTTGATCCTGAAGTGGAAGTACGTCCGACGATGGGGCAAATGGATGACCTTCTTGGTGAAATCAACGCTCGTGTTGAAAAAGGTGAACGTACCTTTATCACGACATTAACTAAGAAAATGGCAGAAGATTTGACAGATTACCTCAAAGAAATGAGTGTTAAAGTCAAATACATGCACTCAGATATCAAGACTTTGGAACGTACCGAGATTATTCGTGATTTGCGTTTAGGTGTTTTTGATGTTTTGATTGGAATTAATTTGCTGCGTGAAGGGATTGACGTGCCAGAAGTTAGCTTGGTCGCTATCCTTGATGCGGATAAAGAAGGTTTCCTTCGAAATGAACGAGGTCTGATTCAAACGATTGGTCGTGCAGCTCGTAATAGCGAAGGACATGTTATTATGTATGCTGATAAGATTACAGAATCTATGCAAAAAGCTATGGATGAGACGGCACGTCGTCGTGAAATTCAAATGCGTTACAATGAAGAACATGGTATTATCCCGCAAACAATCAAGAAAGATATTCGTGATTTGATTTCAATTTCTAAAGCAAACGAAACAGACGTTGCTGAAGACACACCTGACTACAGCAGCATGAATAAAACTGAACGTAAAGAAGCTATCAAGAAACTTCAAAAACAAATGCATGAAGCTGCTGAAATGCTTGATTTCGAGCTCGCTGCTCAATTGCGTGATATGGTGTTGGAATTGAAAGCAATGGATTAGAAGGGAAAATGTAAGAAAATGTCTCGTGCACAACGTGTGATTTTAACTAATATGTGCTTAATTGAAGATGGCAAAGGCAATGTCGTCATGCAGGTTCGTGACCCAAAACGTTATCCTTGGTCAGGCTATGCTCTTCCTGGAGGACATATTGAAGCTCATGAAGGATTGGTAGAATCAGTTATCCGTGAGGTTAAAGAAGAAACAGGTTTAAACATTAAAAATCCTCAGTTAGTTGGGATGAAACATTGGTATACCAAAGAAGATGAACGTTACTTAGTCTTTCTATACCGTACATCAGATTTCGAAGGTGAGATGCATTCGACCGATGAGGGAGAAATTAAATGGGTAGCCAGAAAAGACTTACCTAATCTTGACTTAGCTTATGATATGTTAAATTTGCTACGTGTTTTTGAAGAAGATAACCTCAATGAACTCTTTTATCGTGAACGCTTAAAAGACGATTTCTTACGCGAATTTTGGTAAGAATAATAATTTTTCTTCCTATTAAATAACCAGGTTTTAAACAATCAAAAAGCCTGGGACAATTGTTCCAAGCTTTTTTTGATAATTAATAATAGAAAGGGAGAAGAGATTGAACTTCTTCTTATTTAACTGAACCACCAGTAATGCCTTCAACGTAGTATTTTTGCATAAACATGAAGAGCAATGTGATTGGAACAGCGATAAGAACTGAACCAGCAGTGAATGACATGAACCAGTCATTGATGGTATCTTGTTGCAACATTGAGAATAGGCCAATGGCAACAGTGTATTTACTTGTCGCATCACCAAGGATAACCTTAGCAAAGATGAAATCAATCCAAGGACCGATGAAAGCCATAAGCGCTGTGTAGACAATTGATTGGTTTTGAAAGTGGGAGAGTGATTTTAAAGAAAATATCAGCGCGAGTAGCTCCATCGATCATGGCAGATTCATCGAGTGAGTAAGGAATTGTATCAAAGAATCCTTTAGCAATGTAGAATCCAAGTGCTGCACCAGCAGAGTAAACTAGGATAAGCGCAAGCAATGTTTGGTCAAGGTTGAATGCTTTTAAGATGTAGTAAACAGCAATCATACTCATGAAACCAGGGAACATATTAAGCACAAGTGCTAATTTCAAAAAACCATTGCGGTGTTTGAATTTGATACGACTAAGTGAGTATGCCATAGCAACGGTGATGAATGTTGAAATTACACAAGTAGCAGAAGCAACGAATAATGTATTCAAGAACCATTGCCCAAATGGAAAGGCATCTGAAGTAAATAGTTTAATATAATTATCTAGCGTCCAAGTTTTTGGAATGAAGTAGTTAACGTATGCTGTTCCTTCGCCACGGAAGCTAGTAAGAACAACCCAAACGATTGGAAAGAGCCAGATGATTGATAAAACAATCAATAAAATATAGACAAAAGTCAGTGTTAATCGTTTTTTGTTTTTCATTATTTAGCAACCCCTTCCTTGTAAGAATTTGTTCTTGTGTAAGCTAAGAGACTAAATACAGCAGAAAGAACAAAGATGAGAATACCGATAACAGAAGCAAGGTTGTAGTCAGCTGCAGTAACTGTTAAGTTGTAGAGCCAAGTAACAAGCAAGTCTGTGCTACCAGCTTGGTAGAAGTTAGAGTTAGTAGGACCACCACCAGTAAGAAGGTAGATAACGTTGAAGTTGTTGATGTTACCGATAAATTGTTGAATCAAGTTTGGCATCATCACAAGTAAGATTTGAGGGAATGTGATTGATTTAAAGATTTGGAATTTATTGGCACCATCGATTTCAGCGGCTTCAATTTGTTCTTGTGGAAGGTTCATGATAATACCTGAAGCGACAAGCATTGTGACAGGAATACCTACCCACATGTTAACGATGATGATTGAGAATTTAGCTCAAAGTGGATCTGACAAGAAAGGCAATGGGTTTGCAGCAGAGATAAGTCCGACTTTTTCAAGGAATGCATTGACTGGACCAGCATCACTGAGCAAGTTTCTCATGATAAGAAGAGAAATGAATTGTGGTACGGCAATTGTGATAACGAAGATTGTACGCCACATTTTTTTCAATTTCAAACCTTTAGTATTGATAATAAGTGCTAAGACAATACCAAAGAAGAAGTTTGTTACTGTAGCAAATACTGCCCAAATCAAAGTCCAAGAAAGAACTGGGAAGAATGTTCCTGCCATACGACCGTTAAAGATATTACCGAAGTTAGCAAGACCAACCCAGTCAAATAAACTTTTCGGTGGTAGGTGATTGTGGTCATAACTTGTGAAGGCCAAACAAATCATATAAATTAATGGCAAGATAGTGAAGAGAAGAACCCCAATCATTGGGACTGCCATCAAAGTCATGTGGAAACGACCGTTTGCCAATGTTTCAAAGTCTTCTTTAAAGGTAGGAACTTTCAAACCTTCTTTATCGATGACATAAATATTTCTAGCGCTCTTAAGGTTACACCAATAAATGTAAGCAAAGACAAGGCAGAAGATAAGAGAAGCAAGACCGAAAATAAGTATTAACATTGAGTTATCGCCATCAACAGCAACCTTCATCTTAATCCCATTGACGGTTTGTTCAACAAGACCTTGTTGGTGAGTTCCCAGAGTGATTAATCCTTGCAAGTTTGGAATAATCTGAGAGAAGAAAGTGATTAAGAAAAGAATCTCTGATAGTAAAAACAAACAACCTTTAATAATCTGTTTATGGTAAAGATTTGAGAATCCCATAATCAGAAATGACAGTTTGGTATCAAATTTTCCCTTTTTAAAAGCCTCAGTAACTGATACACTGTCAAAATAGTGTGAATTAGTCATACAAAACTCCTTTTATTAATCTTGTTGGAAGTCACTGCTAAAAATTTAATCTTAAAGTTCTTAGCAATAACTCCGACAAGAGTTTCCCTAAAAATAAAGTGGGGATGTAACTCCCCACTTTAGAACATCTTACTTAGCGTTAGCTAAATCTTTGTCAAATTGTTGCAATTTAGCGAGGTAGTCACCACTTTGAATTTTACCATTGTAGACATCGCTGAGAAGTGCAGCGCTTTCAGTCCAGAATGTAGTCATTTGACTAAGTTTAGGTGTTACGACAGTGTAGCCTGATGATGAAGCCATCTTGATAACTGCTTGAGCCAATTCATCTGATTGAACTTTATCTGATGATTGAACTTCTTTGTTAGCAGGAATAATGTTACGACCTTCATAAGTGAATTGGTTTTCTTGGCTTTCTGCACTAGTAAGCATAGAAGCAAGTTTGTAAGAAGCAGCGATACGTTTTGTATCTGAACCTGCAGGAGCTTGGTTAACAGCGAAGAGTTTTACACCAAGGAAAGCTTTTTGTTGTACTTCGTTACCGCCGATTGAGATTTTTGGATAAACAGCGATACCAAGGTTATCTTTACCAACAGCATCTTGTGCAGCTTTAAGATCCCAAGGACCTGATTCAAGTGAAGCAACACTTCCGTCACCGAATTTAGACATTGCATTTTCAGCAGTCAAGTTAACGAAACCTTTGTTTGATTTTTGATCAGCAATCCATTGAAGAACTGATACACCAGCATCGTTACCCCAGTTAGTACCGTCAACGGTTTCACCATTTTCACCAAATAGTGTATCACCGACTGACATGAAGAGTGGAGCAGTTGCGTAAGCGTTCATAGCTTTGAATGTTGCACCAAAAGTTGCTTTACTTGTGATTGTTTCATAGTTAGCAACATCGTCAGCAGAAAGTTTTGATTTGTTATAGAAGAGAACTTGTGATTCGATACCAAATGGGAAAGCGTAAGTTTTACCATTGTATTTTGCACCAGCTACTGCTTGATCAGTATCGTTAGTAGCAATTTCTTTGGCATAATCTTCAGGAACTTCTTGGATAACACCAGATTCAACTAGTTGACCAAGTTGATCGTGTGGAAGTGAGAAGACATCAGCAGCTTTTTGCGGGTCTTTTTAACGTTTTCTTGTGCTTTTGAATCGTTTGATTCAACCATCTTAACGGTGTAGCCAGATTCTTTTTCGAAATCTTTAACAATAGCAGTGTAAGATTTTTTAGCACCAGTTGGTACCCAAAGTTTGATTGTCTTGCTATCAGATGCAGAAGACGATTTAGTTGATGAGTTATTTGAGCAAGCAACTAAAGCGCTTCCGGCAAGTGTTAAACCTGCACCAGCAAGGGCCATTTTTTTCCATGTGTTGTTCTTCATAAGTTTCCCCTCCTAGAGAAAGATTAGTAATATTATTTACACCTATTCATTATGCAACCGTTTGCAGTTAATGTCAAGTATTTTTTGTAAAAAAAGTTTAAAAAACTTTAAAGGTCAAATAAAAAAACTGATAAAAAGAGCATCAATCTGATATATACTATTCAGTTTTTACTATAAAATAGCCTGAAAAAACAATAACATTCTAAAAAATATCACAAAATAAAGCAAACAATTGTAGAAAAATCTTATTTATGTATAATAGGGGATAAAAATAAGAGTTTTTACCTCTAAAACCTTGTCAGTACAGTAAATCTATTATAAAATGTAAGATGCAAAGGAGACTTAGATGGTTACAATTAAAGATGTAGCGGCTAAAGCTGGCGTCAATCCTTCGACGGTTAGCCGTGTTTTGAAGGATAGTAAATCCATTTCTCAGAAAACAAAAGACAAAGTTCGGAAAGCGATGGCAGAGTTAGGTTATGTTCCTAATGTAGCTGCCCAAATGTTAGCCAGTGGGTTAACGTATAATGTTGGTTTTATTTTTCCACCGTTAATCACACCAGATCGTTTGAACGAACCATTCTTTATGCAAATTCTTTCTACTATAACTAGTGAAGCGAAATTAAATGATTTTACGGTTTCTATTGCAACCGGTATGACAGTTGATGAATTAGAAGAACAAGTAAAATTAATGTATCGCCAAAAGCGAGTAGACGGATTTATTATCTTATACTCTGATCCAGAAGATCCAGTTCGTAAGTATCTGATGGATAATAATGTACCTTTTGTGATTGTCGGTGCTCCCGAAGGTTTCGAAAATGATATTACTTACATAGATAATGATAACCAATTGATGGGTAAAAAAGCAGTTGAATATCTTTATCAAAAAGGACATCGTGAGATTCTATTTGTTACGGATGATTTAAAATCTGAAGTGTCATCAGAACGTTATTTTGGTTATCTTCGAGGTATGGAAAAGCTTGGTTTGACAATCGATAAAGCACTTTTGTTTGATCGTAGAGATCCAATGATTATGGAAGCATTAATTGAAAAAATTGAATCAAGTAAAGCAACGGCTCTGATTGTAATTGCTGATACAATTTCAGTTCGATTAGTACAGTTCTTATCTTATTATCAATTGAAGGTTCCTGATGATATTTCAATTATCACCTTCAATAACTCAGCCTATTCCACTTTGATTCACCCTTATATGACAACATTTGATATTAATGTTGCTAATTTGGGCCGAACTAGTTTCAGACGATTGGTCGAATTGATTAAATCTCCTGAGACAGCGATTACTGAAAAAATCATTGTTCCTTTTACCTTGAGAGAGCGTGAAAGTGTCCGTCAATTGCATGTTGAAGACAAATAAATTCCCTTTCTAGTGGTTTTTATGAATGAAAATTAACACCTTAATTGCTATTTGTTTAGCAGTTGAGGTTTTTTTATATTTTTTTGTCAAAAATGATTGACTTACGCAAACGCTTGCGTTATAATTTGCAGTGTAAAGATAGCTGATAAAGGAGAAAACATATGAAAAAACGTGCAAGTGGTGTATTGATGCATATCACATCATTACCTGGCAAACAAGGGGTGGGAACATTTGGTCAAGAAGCATATAACTTCGTTGATTTCTTGGTTGAAACTGATCAAACTTACTGGCAAATTCTACCATTGACAACGACAAGTTATGGTGATTCCCCTTATCAATCATTCTCAGCAACTGCTGGGAATACACACTTAATTGACTTAGAATTACTTTGTAAACAAGGCTATTTAGCAAAAGAAGACTATGAAACTGTTAACTTCGGTGATGATTTAGAAAATGTTGATTATGCTCGCATTTTTGAAGCTCGTCGTCCAATTTTGGAGAAAGCAGTTGCAGAATTTATGCAAAGTGCTGATAACCAAAAAGCTTTAGCTGAATTTGAAAAAGAAGCGACATGGGTGAAAGATTACGCTGAATTCATGGCCATTAAAGAATTCTTTGGCAATAAAGCTTTGCAAGAATGGGATGATAAAGCGGTTGTTCGTCGCGAAGAAGCTGCTCTTGAAACTTATCGTGAAAAATTAAAAGATGTTATTACTTATCATAAAGTCACTCAATATTTCTTCTACCAACAATGGGCTGATTTAAAAGCTTATGCTAATGAAAAAGGTATTAAGATTATCGGTGATATGCCAATCTACGTTTCTGCTGATAGCGTAGAGGTTTGGACAATGCCTGAACTTTTCAAAGTTGATGCTGAAAAGACCCCACTTTGTATTGCTGGTGTTCCTGCGGATTCATTTAGTGATGATGGTCAACTTTGGGGAAATCCAATTTATGATTGGGAAAACCACAAAAAACAAATTACGCTTGGTGGGTTTATCGTATTAAAGAGGGAATTAAGCTCTACGACCTTCTTCGTATCGACCACTTTAAAGGCTTCTCAGATTATTGGGAAATTCGTGGGGATTACAAGACAGCGAATGATGGTAGTTGGCAACCTGGTCCAGGACGTGCTTTGTTTGATGTTGTACGTGACGAACTTGGCGAACTTCCTATTATTGCAGAAAACCTCGGTTATATTGATGCCAAAGCCGAGCAATTGTTAACTGACACTGCTTTCCCAGGTATGAAGATTCTTGAATTTGGTTTCTACGATACAGAAGGTAAGAGTATCGATGCTCCGCATAACTGCAATAAAAATAGCGTTGCTTACAACGGCACACATGATAACGAAGTGGTTAATGGTTGGTACGATAACTTGACAGATGAACAAAAAGCATTTGTTGATGCTTATACACATCGTCATGAAGGCGAGCCAATCACACAAACAATGCTTCGTACCTTGTTTGCAACGGTTAGTGATATTGCAATTGCGACTATGCAAGACATTCTTGACAAACCAGCTGAGTCTCGCATGAACATTCCAAATACTGTTGGTGGCAACTGGCAATGGCGTATATTAAAAGAAGATTTGACAGATGAACGCAAAGCTTTCTTGAAAGACATCACAGCACTTTATTGCCGCAAAAATACATTTAAATAAAAAGAAAAAGGGATATTATAATGACAACTAAATTTACAGATTACGTAACTTCGAAAGGCCAAAAACTTGCCGAATTGAGCAATGAAGATATCTATGTAGCACTTTTGCACTACGTTAAAGAATTAGCTGCCGAAAAACCAAAAAATACAGCTAAACGCAAAGTTTACTACATTTCTGCTGAATTTCTTATTGGTAAACTTTTGTCAAACAACTTGATTAACCTTGGTATCTATAAAGATGTTAAAGCTGAACTAGCTGCAGCAGGTAAATCAATCGCAGAAGTAGAAGATGTCGAACTTGAACCATCACTTGGTAATGGTGGTCTTGGTCGTTTGGCATCGTGTTTCATAGATTCAATGTCAACTCTTGGTATCAATGGTGAAGGTGTTGGACTTAATTACCACTGTGGTCTATTCAAACAAGTCTTCGTTGATAACCAACAAGAAGCAGAAGCTAACTACTGGATTGAAAAAGATTCATGGCTTGTACCAACTGACATCAGCTACGATGTTCCATTTAAAGATTTTACACTTAAATCTCGTCTTGACCGTATTGATGTTCTTGGCTACAAACGCGATACTAAAAACTACTTGAACTTGTTTGATATTGACGGGCTTGACTACGGTTTGATTCACGATGGTATTTCATTTGATAAGACTGAAATCAAGAAAAACTTGACACTCTTCCTTTACCCAGATGATTCAGACCGTAATGGTGAATTGCTTCGTATCTATCAACAATACTTCATGGTATCAAATGCTGCACAATTGTTGATTGATGAAGCTATTGAACGTGGTTCAAATCTTCACGATTTAGCTGACTACGCTTATGTTCAAATTAACGATACTCACCCATCAATGGTTATTCCTGAGTTGATTCGTCTTTTGACTGAAAAACATGGTATTGAATTTGAAGAAGCAGTTTCAATCGTGAAAAGCATGGTTGGTTACACTAACCACACAATCTTGGCTGAAGCGCTTGAAAAGTGGCCTCTTGATTACCTTAACGAAGTTGTGCCGCACTTGATAACAATCATTGAAAAATTAAACAAACTTGTTGCTAGCCAATATTCAGACCCAGTCGTTCAAATCATTGATGAATCAGGTCGTGTTCACATGGCGCATATGGATATTCACTTCTCAACTTCAGTAAATGGTGTAGCTGCTCTTCACACTGAAATCCTTAAAAATAGTGAATTGAAACCATTCTATGACATTTATCCTGAAAAATTCAATAACAAAACAAATGGTATTACATTCCGTCGTTGGCTTGAATTTGCTAACCAAGATTTAGCTGATTACCTTAAAGAATTAATCGGTGATGAATACCTTACTGATGCTACTAAGCTTGAAAAATTACTTGCTTATGCTGACGATGAAGCTGTTCATGCAAAACTTGCTGAAATCAAACACAATAACAAATTAGCTCTTAAACGTTACCTTAAAGATAATAAAGGTATTGAACTTGATGAAAATTCAATTATTGATACACAAATCAAACGTTTCCATGAGTACAAACGTCAACAAATGAATGCTCTTTATGTCATTCATAAATACCTTGAAATCAAACGTGGTAACCTTCCAGAGCGTAAAATAACTGTTATCTTTGGTGGTAAAGCAGCACCAGCATACATCATTGCACAAGATGTTATTCACTTGATTCTTTGCTTGTCTGAATTGATTAACAATGACCCAGAAGTTAACAAATACTTAAATGTTCACTTGGTTGAAAATTACAATGTTACTGTAGCTGAACACTTGATTCCTGCAACAGATATTTCAGAACAAATCTCTCTTGCTTCTAAAGAAGCATCAGGTACTGGTAATATGAAATTCATGCTTAATGGTGCATTGACACTTGGTACAATGGACGGTGCCAACGTTGAAATTGCTGAACTTGCTGGTATGGATAATATTTATACATTTGGTAAAGATTCAGATACAATCATTGATCTTTATGCAACTCAAAGTTACGTAGCAACTGATTACTATGAAAATGATCCAGTCATCAAAGAAGCAGTAGACTTTATTGTTAGTGATGAATTGGTTAAACATGGTAATGCTGAACGTCTTGAACGTCTCTATAATGAATTGATTAACAAAGACTGGTTCATGACATTGATTGACCTTAAAGAATACATTGCTGTTAAAGAACAAATGCTTGCTGATTACGAAGATCAAAAATCTTGGATGACTAAAGTTATTAAGAATATCGCTAAAGCTGGTTTCTTTTCATCAGACCGTACAATCGAACAATACAACGATGAAATCTGGCACAGCAAATAAGATTTAAATAGAGTATAAATAAGAATGCGAGGTTGATAAAACAATCTCGCTTTTTATGTATATACAGAAAAAACACAAAAATATTGAATTTTTATAAAAATAGGGTTGACAAATGTATAAATATTAAATAAAATGTATACATATCAAAAAAGAAAAGAGAAAATGACTATGAAAGTAAGTAAAATGTTTGGTGGGTTAGCTCTTGTTGCTTCAGCTTTTCTATTGACAGCTTGTGGCTCAGGAAATCAAAAAGATACATCAGTTTCAGATATTAAAGATAAAGGAACTCTTGTCGTTGCTATGAATCCGGAATTCGCTCCTTTTGAATTTAAAACTTTAGTTGATGGCAAAGATACTATTGTTGGTGCGGATGTAGAGATTGCAAAAGCTATTGGTGAAGAGCTTGGCGTTAAAGTGAAATTCTCTTCAATGTCATTTAACAATGTTTTGGCAAGTCTCCAATCAGGTAAAGCTGATGTGGCTATCTCAGGTGTTTCTGCAACGCCTGAACGTAAAAAAGCTTATAATTTCTCAGAAGCCTATTACGAATCAGAAAATGTTGTTTTGATTAAGAAAACAGATATTGATAAATATACAAAAACAAGTTCATTAGATGGTTTGTCTGTCGGAACACAAAAAGGATCTATTCAAGAAAATGTAGCCTCTGAACAATTGAAAGGTTCAAAAGTTGTTGCTTTGACACAAAATGGCGAAATGATTAATGAATTGAAAAACGGTCAAATCCAAGCTGTTGTCCTTGAAAAACCAATTGCAGAAGGCTATGCTGCTAATAACGACGATTTGACAATTGCTAATATCAAGTTGAAAAATGATGACGCAGATGCTTATGCAGTAGCTCTTCCTAAAGGTGATGATAAATTGACTAAAGAAGTCAATAAAGTTATCAAAGACTTGAAAGACTCAGGTAAAATTGACCAATTTGTTCAAGAAGCTTATGCTTTGTCAACTAGTGAATCAAGTAACTAAGGAGAAAATGATATGAAGAAGTTTTTAGGAGGTTTGTTTCTACTTTTAGCAGTAGGAATGATGACAGCTTGTTCAACGTCAGGAACAAGTCAGAAAAGTATTCAAAATAAAGGTAAAATCATCATTGCGACGGAATCTGAATTTGCACCATTTGAGTTTAAAACTTTAATTGATGGCAAAGATACCTTAGTTGGGGCAGATATTGATTTAGCTAAGGCAATTGCCAAAGAATTGGATGTTAAAGCTGATTTTTCAGTGATGTCCTTCAATAACGTTCTTGCTTCTGTGACTTCTGGTAAATCTGATATTGCTATTGCAGGAATTTCAGTGACAGATGAACGTAAAAAAGCTTACGAGTTCTCTGATGCTTATTATGAAGCAGAAAATGTCGTGATTCTTAAAAAAGCTGATTTAGCGACCTACACAAGTCTTGAAAGCTTAGCAGGAAAATCTGTTGGTGCTCAAAAAGGGTCAATTCAAGAAAATATTGCTAAAGACCAATTACCAAGTTCAAGTCTAGTTTCACTAACTTCAAACGGTGAAATGATTAATGAATTGAAAAATAATCAACTTCAGGCGGTTGTGCTAGAAAAAGCGATTGCTGAGGGCTATATTTCTCAAAATCCTGATTTAGCCATTGCAGGTAGGCCATTGAAATCAACTGATACAGATACTTATGCGGTAGCCTTTGCTAAGGGAACGGATAAAAAACTAATCGCTTCTGTGAATAAAGTTATCAAGAAAGCTAAACAATCAGGTGAGTTTGATGCTTGGATTGAAAAAGCTTCGACTTACACGCAAAGTAGTTCTGAATCAAAATAATGAAGTGAAAAGAAACTGAGGGTTAATACTCTCAGTTTTTCCTTACGAATGGTAAAATAATCTTAGAAAGTCAAAAGAGGTAAGCGATGAAATTACCACGATTTGGAGTCGAAGGATGGCTCAATAGCTATGAAAGAGAAGCAGTGTATGACATTGCAGGTGTGTCAATAGAAGCTCTAACATTGCAAGAATTATTCGAATTAACAGGAGAATCAGAAACGGCTTTTTATCAGGAATTACTTGCTAAAAAATTAAATTATGGTTGGATTGAAGGGTCACCAGAATTTAAAAAAGCAGTCAGTCAACTATACGTATCCGTAACTGAAAATCAAATTCTCCAAACCAACGGTGCCACAGGTGCAAATATGTTGGTCTTGTACGGTTTGATTGAACCTGGGGATCATGTGATTTCTTTGTATCCAACCTACCAGCAACTATACGATATTCCAAAATCTTTGGGAGCAGATGTCGATTTATGGCAGGTTCGTGAAGAAAATAAGTGGTTACCAGACTTAGCTGAACTTCGTCAACTGATTCGACCAAATACTAAAATGATTTGTATTAATAATGCGAATAACCCGACGGGTGCTGTTATGGATGATGACTATCTGCGTGAACTGGTCTCTATTGCTAAATCTTGCGGAGCTTATATTTTGGCTGATGAGGTTTATCATCCTTTTACAAATACGAAAGTTTCGTCGATTATTGATCTGTATGAAAAGGGGATTTCGGTAAATAGTCTTTCTAAGACCTTTTCGCTGCCAGGGATTCGTGTCGGATGGGTAGCTGCTTGCGATGAAGTGACTGACATTTTGCGCGATTATCGTGACTATACCATGATTTGTGCAGGTGTGTTTGACGATATGGTTGCTAGCTTAGCTTTGAAACATAAGGATGTGATTTTAGAGCGTAATCGCAAAATCATCAGACAGAACCTTGAAATTCTTGACCGATGGGTTAAAAAAGAGAAGAAAGCTTCCTATATAAGACCAGCAGAAGTGCCAACTTCTTTTGTTAAATTGAAAGTCGATTGTCCAATTGAAGAATTTTGCCTGACTCTACTCAAAGACTATGGTGTTTTATTGGTTCCTGGGAATCGTTTTGACCGAGAAGGTTATGTTAGATTAGGATATTCATGTAAAAAAGAAACTTTAGAAAAGGGATTAGAGCTACTATCTTTGTGTTTGAATAAATAACTGAATTTTTATTCAAAAATCATTGACTAATCGCAAAAAAATGGATAAAATAGAGATAATATTAAGAGAAGAGAGAATAAATATGAAAATTAAAAAACTTAGTTCTAGGGGCACTTATGCTTGTTTCTGTTTTTGCCTTGGCAGCTTGTGGGTCTTCATCAAATGAAAATTTGCAAGAAAAAGTGGTTAAAAAAGGTAAATTAGTTGTTGCAATCAGCCCAGACTATGCACCATTTGAGTTTAAAGCCTTGGTTAATGGCAAAGATACTATTGTCGGTGCTGACGTTGAGTTGGCGAAAGCTATCGCTGAAGAACTTGGTGTTAAACTTGAGTTGTCTTCAATGAGTTTTGATAACGTCCTTTCAAGTCTTCAAACTGGTAAAGCTGATATGGCGATTTCTGGTTTGTCAGCAACTAAGGAACGTAAAAATGCTTACGATTTCTCAGATCCATACTATGAAACTGAGAATGCTATTCTTGTTAAATCAAGTAACCTTGATAAATTCGCTTCAATTGACAGTTTAGCCAATCAAAAAGTAGCTGTTCAAAAGGGAACCATCGAAGAAGGTTTGGCTAAAGATCAATTAAAAGATTCAAAAATCGTTTCCCTAACAGCAATGGGTGAAGCTATCAATGAATTGAAATCTGGTCAAGTTCAAGCGGTTGATCTTGAAAAACCAGTTGCTGAAGGTTACTTGTCACAAAACTCAGATATTGCTCTTGCTGGTTTTGCTCTAAAAACTAGTGATGGAGACGCTAAGGCAGTAGCAATGCCAAAAGGTAGTGGCAAAATGGTTAAGACAGTTAATAAAGTTATCAAAAAATTAGCTAAAGACGATAAATACAAACAATACATTTCAGATGCTGCAAAATTGACAGCAAATGAAATTGAAGACTAATAAAAGAGAGCTGATTTATAGCTCTTTTTTTTTCTATTTAAAAATATTATTTTAGTGAACTAGGAGAACTCGTAAAAAATGTCATTTAATGTGGTTTTTAGATTGACTTTTTGATATAATTCATGTATCATGGTGAGGAACGTGTAAATGTTACAATGTCTTGAGGAGGTGAAACATATGTCAAAAACAGTAGTACGTAAAAACGAATCACTTGACGATGCACTTCGTCGTTTCAAACGTTCTGTGACTAAAGCTGGGACTCTTCAAGAATCACGTAAACGTGAATTCTACGAAAAACCTTCTGTAAAACGTAAACGCAAATCAGAAGCAGCTCGCAAACGTAAAAAATTCTAATTAAACATTAGATACAAAGAAAAGAGGCGCTAAGTTAGGCGTCTCTTTTTATACTTTAACGATTGATAAAGATTATTTTTCTTTCAACAAATCGCGAATTTCTGCAAGAAGTTCTTCTTGAGTTGGAGCGGCATCTTCGGTTGCTTTTTCAGTTTCTTCTTTCTTAGTTAGAGAAGCAGCGGCGTTAGCAGCTTTGACGATGAAGAATAGTGTTGTACCAACAATAAGGAAGTTAATAACAGCACTTAAAAAGCTACCATAAGCAACACCATTCCAAGAAAGGTCGGCGATTTTGGCAACACCAGCAGCTTTTAGAGCTGGGGTTAAGAAAAGCGGTGTAATGACATCGTTAACAAATGATGTTACGATAGCGTTGAAAGCAGTCCCCATAACAACAGCGACAGCAAGATCAAGAACGTTTGCTTTGAACAAAAATTCTTTAAGTTCTTTAATCATATGAAAAACCTCCTGTATGTTTTGTTAGTATTATTGTACCAAAATTATGTGCTAAAGTCTGGTTTTTGAGAATTTACAAATTGAATTCAAAATGGTATAATGAAATACAAAACTAAAATGGGATTAGTGCGTGGAGGTGATCTTTTGGCAATTGACAAAGAGTTAATTACCGAGATAAAAAATAGCGTTAATATTGTTGATGTTATTGGCGAAGTGGTCAATCTTACACGTGCAGGACGCAACTATATAGGATTATGTCCATTTCATAAGGAAAAAACGCCGTCTTTCAATGTTATTGAAGATAAACAGTTTTTTCATTGTTTTGGTTGCGGAAAATCTGGGGATGTTTACAAGTTTTTAGAGGAATATCATCAGATTAGCTTTTTAGAGAGTGTTCATCGTGTCGCTGAACGTGCTGGAATTCCTTTGCAGGTTGAAACGCAGCAAGCGCAAGCAAAACCGCAAAATCCTAACCAAGTTCTTATTGATATTCATAAGGACGCAGCTAAGTTTTACAATGCTGTTTTAAAAACAACCAAAGAAGGTCAAGAAGCGAAAGCTTATCTAGCGCAACGTGGTTTGACGGATGACTTGATTGATTATTTCAATATTGGATTGTCGCCACATGAGCCTGATTTTCTTTATCAATCTCTTGCAAAACGTTATGAAGAGAATGCTTTGATGGCTTCAGGTCTTTTTAATTTGTCTGAACGTACCAATCGAGTTTATGATGCGTTTCAAAATCGTATCATGTTTCCTTTGACGGATGATAATGGTCAGGTGGTCGCTTTTTCTGGGCGTATTTGGACAAAAGAAGATCTTGATAGTCAGCAAGCTAAGTATAAGAACACAAGGTCGACAGCTTTATTTAATAAGTCTTATGAATTGTATCATCTTGATAAAGCTCGCCCGGTTTTGTCTAAAAAACATGAAGTTTACTTGATGGAAGGTTTCATGGATGTTATTGCGGCTTATCGCGCTGGTATTGAAAATGCTGTTGCTTCGATGGGGACGGCGTTAACACCTGAGCACGTTATACATTTAAAACGATATGTTAAAAAAGTTATTTTAACATACGATGGTGATAATGCTGGGCAGAATGCGATTGCTAAGTCTTTAGAGCTTTTAAAAGATTTTAATGTTGAAATTGTGCGAGTTCCTGAACAGATGGACCCAGATGAATTCATTCAAAAGAATTCACCTCAAGCCTTAGCTAACTTGCTTGAAAATAGTCGCATTAGCAGTACTGAATTCTTTATTCATTACTTAAAACCGGAAAATAGTGATAATCTCCAGGCTGAGATTGCTTATGTGGAAAAAATTTCTAAGATTATTGCACAATCGCCGTCAATTACAGCACAAAATTCGTATATTAATATGGTGGCTGATTTGTTGCCTGACTTTGATTATTATCAAGTTGAGCAATCGGTAAATAGTGAGCGTCTTCAGAATCGTTCAGCTCTTCAATCGCAAGCTGCTAAGCAAAGAGTGACGGTTGTTGAGTTACCGATCTCAAAGAATATCTCTGCGGTTATGAAAGCAGAGAGTCAATTGATGCAACGGTTGTTGACGCATGATTATCTTCTTAATGAATTTAGAAATCGGGAAGAATTTACCTTAGATACCCAAGAATTGCAGACACTTTATGATTTATTGATGCAACAAGGTGAGGTGACTTCCTATGATTTAGCGCAGCTAGATGACCGAACGCGGCAGATGTATTATCAAGTGTTAGAAGAAAATCTACCAGAAGATGTTGCACCCAATGAAATTGAGGAAATTATTCAAAAACGCAATCGCCTGCTCCAAGAAAGAGATTTGCAAAAGCAAAGTAAGTTAATTCGTGAATCTAGCAATCTTGGAGATGTTGATGCAGCACTTGCGGCTTTGGAAAATCTCATTGCTCAAAAAAGAAAAATGGAATAGAGGAAAATATGGCAAAAGAAAAAGAAATTACTACTTTTAATGTTCAAGTTGCAGAATTTATTCGTAATCATAAAAAGAACGGAACAGCTGTCGATGACGAAGTGACAGAAAAATTGGTTATTCCATTTTCACTCGATGCTGATCAAATCGATGATCTTTTGGAACGTTTGACAGACGGTGGTATTTCAATTACTGATAAAGAAGGTAACCCATCAACAAAATATGTGGTTGAAGAACCAAAACCAGAAGAACTAACTGACGAAGAATTGCTTGGAAGCAACTCTGCCAAAGTTAATGACCCAGTTCGTATGTATCTTAAAGAAATTGGGGTTGTGCCTTTGTTGTCAAGCGAAGAAGAAAAAGAATTGGCAGTTGCAGTTGCAGCAGGAGATCTTCAAGCAAAACAACGTTTGGCAGAAGCTAACTTGCGTCTGGTGGTTTCTATTGCTAAACGTTATGTTGGACGTGGTATGCAATTCCTTGACCTTATCCAAGAAGGTAACATGGGATTGATGAAAGCTGTTGATAAATTTGATTACTCTAAAGGTTTTAAATTCTCAACTTATGCAACATGGTGGATTCGTCAAGCTATTACACGTGCGATTGCAGACCAAGCTCGTACAATCCGTATCCCTGTTCACATGGTTGAAACAATCAATAAACTTGTTCGTGAACAACGTAACCTTCTTCAAGAACTTGGACAAGATCCGACACCAGAACAAATTGCAGAACGTATGGATATGACGCCTGATAAAGTTCGTGAAATCTTGAAGATTGCTCAAGAACCTGTTTCTCTTGAAACACCTATCGGTGAAGAAGATGATAGTCATCTTGGAGATTTCATTGAAGATGAATTTATTGAAAATCCAGTAGACTACACAGCTCGTGTTGTTCTTCGTGAACAACTTGATGAAGTCTTAGACACATTGACTGACCGTGAAGAGAACGTCTTGCGCTTGCGTTTTGGTCTCGATGATGGTAAAATGCGTACATTGGAAGATGTTGGTAAAGTGTTCAATGTGACGCGTGAACGTATTCGTCAGATTGAAGCTAAAGCACTTCGCAAGCTTCGCCATCCGAGCCGTAGCAAACAGCTCCGTGATTTTATCGAAGATTAAAAAAATAGTCAAGAGGTTCGCTTATGTCTGAACAAAAATATACAGAAGAAGATGTCGCAAAGATTAAAGATCGCATTCTTGAAGCTTTGGAAACAGTTATTGACCCTGAATTAGGGATTGATATTGTTAATCTAGGACTTGTCTATGAGATTCGATTTGAACAAAATGGACACACTGAAATTGATATGACCTTAACAACAATGGGATGTCCACTAGCAGACCTTCTTACCGATCAAATTCACGATGCAATGCGTGGGATTCCTGAGGTAATTAATACTGAAGTCAAATTAGTATGGTACCCAGCCTGGTCAGTTGATAAAATGAGTCGCTATGCCCGCATTGCTTTGGGAATTAGATAAAAATATAACACCAGTAGAAATACTGGTCTTTTTTTGTGGAATTTCCACCAGATTACCTGTATTCTCTGGGAGCTTTCGTTTTTCCATCGCCAGCTTATTTAAAATATGGTATAATATTTTTTGATCGTATTTTAGAATGGAGAAGTGTGCCATGCAACATGTATTCATCATCGGAAGTCGAGGCTTACCTGCGAAATATGGTGGCTTTGAGACTTTTGTTGAGGAGTTGGTAAAAAATAAGCAGAGCTCAGATATTGTTTATCATGTCGCTTGTTTAAGTGATGATAAACATCATACGCATTTTAAATATGAGGGCGCAGATTGTTTTACCATCAAGGTACCTAAAATTGGTCCAGCACGAGTGATTGCTTATGATATGATGGCAATTACTTATGGACTTCAAATGGTAAAAAGATATGGTATTGAACACCCTGTTTTTTATATTTTGGGTAACACAATTGGGGCATTTATTGCACCTTTTGTTTGGAGAATACACGCTCTTGGTGGGAAAGTTTATGTCAATCCAGATGGTCTTGAATGGAAACGCTCAAAATGGTCAAAACCAGTTCAAGCTTATTTAAAATATGCTGAAAAATCGATGGCTAAAACAGTTGATTTGGTTATTTCAGATAATATTGGTATTGAAAATTATATAAAAGAATCTTATCCAGATGCTAAGACACGTTTTATTGCTTATGGAACGGATTTGAAAAAATCAACCCTAACAGCTGATGATTATAAGGTTAGAAAATGTTTTGATAATTGGAAAACTAAGGAAAATGGCTATTATCTGATTGTTGGCCGATTTGTACCAGAAAACAATTATGAAACAGCAATTCGTGAGTTTATGAAATCAAATACAAGACGTGATTTGATTATTATTTCTAACCACAAAAATAGTGCTTATTTTGACAAGTTAAAACATTTGACAAACTTTGAACGTGATCACAGGGTTAAGTTTGTTGGTACGGTGTATGATCGTGATTTGCTGAACTACATTCGTGAGAATGCTTTTGCTTATATCCACGGTCATGAAGTTGGTGGAACAAATCCTGGTTTGTTAGAAGCTCTAGGACATACCAAGTTAAATCTTGTGCTTGATGTGTCTTTCAATAAGTCAGTTGCGGGAGCAAGTGCTTTTTATTGGAATAAAACATCAGGTAATCTCTCATGTCTGATTAATGACGCCGATGGTCATTATGATTTTACGGAATATGGCAATCGTGCGCGTGCCATTGTTAAACAAAATTATACATGGGAAAAAATCATTGGAGAGTACGAGGGATTATTTTTAAATGAAGATTAATATTCTCATGTCTACCTACAATGGTGAACAATTTTTGGCTGAACAGATTGAAAGTATTCAGAAACAAACAGTCAAGGATTGGACTTTGTATATTCGTGATGATGGCTCTAGTGACACTACACCCGAAATTATTAAGCAATATACGCAGCTTGATTCACGTATTGTTTTTATTAATGCTGACAACCGTGAAAATTTTGGTGTTATTAAAAACTTTTATACCCTTTTAAAACATAGCAAAGCTGATTACTATTTCTTTTCTGATCAAGATGATATTTGGTTAGAAGATAAATTAGCAGTTACTTTAGCAGAAGCACAAAAGTATGATAGTCAGAAACCTTTATTGGTTTATACAGATTTGAAAATTGTTGACCGAGATTTAAATGTTTTACACGAAAGTATGATAAAAACACAGTCTGATCATGCCAATACTGAGTTGGTTCAAGAATTGACAGAAAACACAGTGACTGGCGGTACAGCAATGATAAATCATGTATTGGCTGAATTGTGGACATCAACAGATGATTTATTGATGCACGATTGGTATCTTGCTTTGCTTGCTAGCGCTTTAGGTAATCTTGCTTATGTTGATTACCCAACTGAATTGTATCGTCAACATGATGCTAATGTATTAGGGGCGCGTACATGGACTAAACGCATGAAAAATTGGATTAAACCTCATAAATTAGTCGAAAAATATTGGTGGTTGATTAATGCTAGTCAAACTCAAGCACGCTTTTTATTATATTTAGCATTGACCCCTGAAAAAAGAGACTTGGTTGAAAATTTCACAACGATTATGGACAAGCCACTGATTCAACGAATTAAAACCTTGAATCAGTATGGCCTACGAAAAAATCGTACCTTCCATACGCTTGTGTTTAGAACATTAATTATTACCAAATTTGGTTATAGGAGAAATAAATGAAGTTCTTTAGTAAAGAAAATAAAATCTTATTAAAAGAAATGGTAAAAACGGACTTTAAACTTCGTTATCAAGGAAGTTTAATTGGGTACTTGTGGTCAATTCTTAAACCATTGATGCTTTTCACAATTATGTATTTGGTATTTATCCGTTTTTTGAAATTAGATGACGGAACACCTCATTATGCAATTGGTGTGCTTTTAGGTATGGTAACATGGTCATTTTTCCAAGAAGCTACCAATATGGGGATGGTTTCAATTGTAACTCGTGGTGACTTATTACGTAAATTGAATTTCTCTAAGGAAATCATTGTTATCTCTTCAGTAGTTGGTGCAGCTATTAACTATGGTATTAACCTTTTAGTTGTATTTGTTTTTGCACTAGTTAATGGTGTTCACTTAAGTTGGAACTGTTTAGTCATTATTCCATTGTTTATTGAATTAGCCATGATATCTGCGGGAGTTGCTTTTATTCTTGCAGCTTTATTTGTCAAATATCGTGACTTGGGACCGATTTGGGAAGTTGTAATGCAAGCTGGAATGTATGCTACACCTGTTATCTATTCATTGACTTTTATTATTCAAAAAAATCAGTTTACTGTAGCAAAATTAATGATGCTAAACCCACTTGCACAAATCATTCAAGATATGCGTCATTACATTGTTTATTCAGGCAGCATGCGTGGTTGGGAGTTATATAACAATCATATTTGGGGAGTTATTCCTTACATCCTTCCAGTTTTAATTCTTATTGTTGGATATTCAATTTTCCATAAACATGCTAAGAAATTTGCGGAGATTTTATAATGTCAGATAAAGAAATTGCAGTAAAAGTTGATCATGTTAGTAAATATTTTAAACTACCAACTGAAGCAACTCATAGTTTACGTACAGCGCTCGTTAATCGTTTTAAAGGGATTAAAGGTTATCGTGAGCAACATGTCTTAAAAGATATTTCATTTGATGTTCATAAAGGAGATTTTTTTGGAATTGTTGGCCGTAATGGTTCAGGTAAATCAACACTTTTGAAAATCATTTCACAAATTTATGTCCCTGAAAAAGGTTCAGTTACAGTAAATGGTAAAATGGTTTCATTTATCGAGCTTGGTGTTGGATTTAATCCTGAATTGACTGGACGTGAAAATGTCTATATGAACGGTGCCATGCTTGGCTTTACAACCGAAGAAATCGATGCTATGTACGATGACATTGTCGAATTTGCTGAGCTTGAAGATTTTATGAACCAAAAACTTAAAAACTATTCAAGTGGTATGCAAGTTCGTCTAGCATTCTCAGTTGCGATTAAAGCTCAAGGTGACGTGCTTATCCTTGATGAAGTGCTTGCCGTAGGTGATGAAGCTTTCCAACGTAAATGTAATGATTACTTCATGGAACGCAAAGCTTCAGGAAAAACGACTATTCTTGTAACCCATGATATGGGGGCAGTTAAGAAATATTGTAACCGCGCTGTTCTTATTGAAAACGGTTTGGTTAAAGCATATGGTGATCCGTTTGATGTCGCCAATCAATATAGCTACGATAATACGGCTCCTTTGAAGGAGACTCAGAAGGAACAAAACCAAGGTGATAGTGCTGAAAAAGTAAAACCAAAGGTTGAAAATTTCAAGCTAGAATTATTATCTTCTAATCAGATTACTCCAAATGATGATATTAATTTTAAAATTGAGTATGATGTGATGGAAGACGTTGAAACATATATTGGACTATCGTTAACTGATATTGATCGCAATGTATGGATTTATAATGATAATACTTTGGATAATAAGACTAAGGGAATTGGACATAAAACAGCTTATTATTCATGTAAATTATCTTCAGTCAACAATTTGAAATTAAAATTGGAAGTGACTGTTAGAGACGTTGACGGAAACATGCTTGCATTTACAGATGCTACGACAAACCCTATTATTGTAATCAACAGAGATGATATCGCATCGGATGATATTTCTGCTTTAGATTCTGCAACAGGTATAATTCAAAGAAATGGAACTTGGAAGTTTAAATGAGTGAGACTTTAGTATCAGTTTTAGTAACTTGTTATAACCATGAAAAATACATTGAACAGTGTTTAAGAAGTATATTTAACCAAACTCATAATAATATTGAATTAATTGTATTAAATGATGGGTCAACAGATAATTCAGATCAGGTTATTAAGGAAACTCTTAAAGATTCTCCTTATAACAAAACTCATTATTTCGTTCATGACAATTTAGGAGTGGTAAGAACCAGAAATAAGGGCTTACAATTAATAAATGGTGATTTTTTTCTTTTTGTAGATAGTGATGATTATCTTGAAAAAAATTATGTTTCAGAATTATTGTACAGTCTTGAAAACAATGATGCTGATATTGCGTATTGTAACTTAGTAAACCCTGAAAACGGTGCTGTGGTAATGCAAGCTAGAGAGTTTGACTTAAATACATTCTTAGTCGGTAATTATATTTCGTCGACTTCATTAGTTAGAACGTCTGTTTTAGGTGACGTAAAATATGATGATAGAATAAAACAACTTGAGGATTATGATTTCTTTTTAAATCTTGTTTTAGTAAGAAATGCAAAACCTATTGCTAATCATAGTACGTTTTTAAATTATCGAATCTTTGATATTTCACGCTCAGCAAGAGGTGACCTTCTAAAATTCTATGAAGCATATATTTATATATTGAATAAGTATCAGACAATTGCCAGCGATGAAATAGAGCGTGCAATTGGTATTCACTTTGATAAAAATATTAATTTAGCTTTTGAAAATCAATATGTAAAAATCTATTATATTGCTGAAGGTGAAAATTTTAGCGGAGATAAGGTTCTTAAATATAAGTTTGAAGAGAATGGATGCGTAGTGTTCAATCTTCCAGAAGCAGTAACTACAGTTAGAGTTGATTTATCTGAGTTACCTAGTTTTTATAAGCGAGTTGCTTTGATTAGTCAGGAATCTGATACAGAAATTTTATCAAGTGACTCAAATGGTGATATCATTGGAAATTATGTTATGTTTAAAGATTATGATCCTCAATTGATTTATGATGTTTCTACATCCAGTCAAAAAACTTTTAAACTAATTTATGAAATGTTTAATTTAGATGATATTAATCGTGAGGATTATATTGCTAAAGTTCTCTCTCGAGATTTGTCACATTTACAAAAAGAAGTTAGAGAATTGGAAGCGTATAGAGTAAAATTTAAACAAGTAAATGATGAAAGACACTATTATAAGCGAGAATTAGAGAAAATGGTTGTCGCCTATAACTCTGTTACGCATTCACGTCGTTGGAAAATTCCAACAGCAATCATCAACTTTTTTAGGAGAAAATAATGAAACGTTTATTATTGTACGTCCATTTTAATAAGTACAATCATATTAGTTCACATGTGTATTACCAATTGACAAAAATGCGCCCACTTTTTTCAAAAGTGGTATTTATTTCAAATAGTTCAATTAATGAGCAAGATTATCATAAAATAGTCGAACTTCGATTAATGGATCAGTTTATCCAAAGAGAAAATATTGGTTTTGATTTTGCTGCTTGGCGTGATGGTATGACTGCAGTTGGATTTGAAGAGCTGGCTACTTATGATTCTGTCACAATTATGAATGATACGTGTTTTGGTCCGTTGTGGGATATTAAAGATTACTATCTTGAGTATGAGAGTGATGATAGTGTTGATTTCTGGGGGCTAACAAATAACCGTGCTACTTCTAAATCTCGCTATACTCAAGGTTTTCGCGAACATATTCAAAGTTATTTTATTACATTTAAAAAATCTGTTATTGTTTCTCCAGAGTTTAAAAATTTTTGGGAAAATGTAAAAAACTATACCAATGTTCAAGATGTTATTGACAACTACGAAACACAAGTAACGACAAAATTCTTGGATGCAGGATTTAAATATAAAGTCATTTTTAATACTGTAAATGAAGATGCAAGTCACATGTTACACGCTGATTTTTCCTTTTATCATCCAACGGCAATTTTAAGTCATAGAGTGCCGTTTATTAAAGTTAAGGCAATTGATAATAATCAGCATATTACTCCGTATCTTTTAGATGAGATTACTAAACAATCGGACTATCCAGTAGATTTGATTATTTCACATATGTCTGAAATTAATTTCCCTGATTTTAAGTATTTGTTAGCTCGAAAATACATTAAAGAAGTCCCTGCGGTTTCTTTAGCAGATAAAAAAATTAGTCAGTAC
>ENA-OQKV01000112-OQKV01000112.1-human-gut-metagenome-genome-assembly--contig:-NODE-112-length-32382-cov-5.631220_pt1 | contig 32382 bp, 36 predicted proteins | sample MGYA00242655_ERZ504811 | MGnify/ENA primary metagenome ERZ504811 (study PRJEB26092, sample SAMD00036406) | human gut metagenome | host: Homo sapiens | study: EMG produced TPA metagenomics assembly of...
AGTCAGTGTAGCGGCCTCGGTGCCGTTATCGCAGCTATGAACTGGGGAACCATATCGAGCAAGATCGCAATGGTGAAGGGCGCACTGGTAAAACTCGCTGCAGTCACTGGGAGGTCGTATCGCTTCCGGCTATTGCTATTATCGCAGTGATCACGGCCGTAGCTCTCGCCTTTACGAATTTATGGAAAAACAACGAAGAATTTAGGAACAAGATCACAGCGATCTGGGACGGAATCAAGGCCAAGTTCGACGAGTTCGGGCAAGGAATTGTGGACAGGCTCAACGCGCTGGGGTTCGAGTTCGAGGACATAACCGAAGTAATGAAGGCAGTCTGGGACGGCTTCTGCGAGGTGCTCGCTCCGATTTTCGAGGGCGTATTCCAGCAGATCAGCAATATTCTGAACGAGGCCCTCGACATTCTGACCGGCCTGTTTGACATCTTCGCCGGAATTTTTACCGGTGACTGGGACATGGTATGGCAGGGCGTCCAAGAAGTTTTCGGCGCAGTCTGGGACTTCGTTGTGGCAACCTTCGAGAACTGGATCAGCACGTTCACCTCTCTGGCGGACACCGTTCTGGGCTGGTTCGGCACCGATTGGGAAACCGTCTGGACGAATATTAAAACATTTTTCTCAGACACATGGAACGCGATCTCGTCGTTTTTCTCCGGAATCCTGACGGGAATCAAAACATTTTTCACGGACACATGGAACACGATCGTCTCGTTTTTCTCCGGAATTTTATCCGGAATTTATTCGAGCGTTACCGGAACCATGACCGAGATCCACGACACCTTCACGAATATCTGGGACTCAATCACCGGATTTTTGTCCGGAGCATGGGAAACAATTAAAAACATTGTAACCGTCGGGATCATGGCCGTGAAGGAAATTATCAGCGCAGCCTTCCAGATCATCACGCTGCCGTTTCGGTTTATCTGGGAAAACTGCAAGGACACGGTGCTCTCTATCTGGGAGACTATCAAGAGCGTGATCGGCGAAAAAATCGACGCCGTAAAAGAAAAGATCACCACGGTGACGACTGCGATCTCCAACGTAGCAAGCGCAGCATGGAACGCGATCAGCTCCACGGCTTCCTCCCTCTGGGAAGGAATCAAAGGCACGATCGGTTCCAAAATCGACGCAGCCAAGGAGAAAGTAAGCACCGCGACGAGCGCAATCACCAGCGTGGCAAGTTCCGCATGGTCAAGCGTAAGCTCCACGGCTTCCTCTCTCTGGAGCACAATCAGCTCCACAGTGAGCAGCAAGATCTCGGCGGCCAGTTCCGCCGTAAGCTCAGCAACGAGTACGATCACCAGCGTGGCAAGTTCCGCATGGTCAAGCGTAAGCTCTGCCGCTTCCTCTCAATGGGAAAGTGTCCGGAGCACGATCAGCAGCAAACTGAGCAGCGCAAAGTCTACCGTTTCCAGCTTAATGAGTGGAATCACTTCCGCCATGAGTTCGGGACTCAGCTCCGCACTCAGCACGGTGTCGGGTAAGTTCTCCAGTATTTACTCGACGATCAGCAGCAAAATGTCGGCAGCAAGGGACGCCGTAGGAAACGCGATCAGCGCCCTAAAATCAAAGTTTAATTTCTCGTGGAGCCTGCCACACCTGAAACTCCCTCATGTGAGTATCAGCGGCAGCTTCTCGATCAACCCGCCAAGCGTACCGCACTTCGGTATTTCATGGTACAAGGACGGCGGTATTCTGACGCGCCCGACTATTTTCGGCGCAGCAGGTAACAATCTTCTGGCTGGTGGTGAAGCTGGCGCCGAGGCGGTGGTTCCTCTTGCAACCCTCTGGGATAAGTTGGAAACCATGATCACCTCAGTGTTCAACACTGCAAGCACAACCGGCGGATCTTCTGGCGAAGGACTCACAAGCACGGCCGGAAGGCTTCTGACTCTGGACGACTTCTCTCTCGGAAGTCTGGCAGACAGTGGCGGCGTGGTAGTTTACTACGACTTCTCCGGCTTCACATGGAGCCCACAGATCCAGACAGAAGGAACCGGCGACGACGCGGACGACTTCATGGCGAAGCTCAAAGCCCACGAGGCCGAGTTCTTCGACTGGCTGGAAGAATTTATAAAAATGCGGGAGGTGGCTCAATATGCGTAGAGTAACAGGCTACAAAGACTACACGACACGCGAAGGGGACACCTTCGACGCGCTGGCCCTCGAAATGTACGGAGAGGAAATGCTGGCGCACTATATCGTAGAATTTAACCCCGACTATGCGGACGTGCTGATCTTCGACGCGAACGTGGCCCTCCGGCTGCCGATCGTCGAAGGTGCAGAGACGCCGGAAACTCTGCCGCCGTGGCGTCGGGACTCTGAGGACGAGGGCGACAGCGCGTGAACCTCTACTACAACGGGGTGGATATATACGGGGACGTGTCGGTGAACTACTGCGTGCACGAAATGTTCGCAGAAAAGCAAGCCGACACCCTCGTGATCCGCTTCAACGACACCAAGGGAACATGGAGCAAGTGGCAACCGGCCGAAGGTGACACCGTGCAATTCAAAGAAGGCGCGAGTGATACCGGGAAAATGTTCGTACACTCCATGAAACCGGAAAACGGGCTTTTTACGATCCGGGCCATGTCCATGCCGAAAAGCGGCAAGACAAAAAAGAGTAAAAGCTGGGAGGGCGTCCGGTTCCTGCAACTGGCGAATGAGTTCGCAGGAAATCACGGGCTAACATTCCAGAACTACGGCTGCGCGGATCAGGTTTACCCGTATATCAAGCAGGACGAACGAGACAGACTTCGCACTATTCCACCGGCTCTGCGCTCTGGAAGGCTGCCAAATGCTTATATTTGACGGCAAGCTACTGGCGTATAACGAGCAGTACATAGAGGGCCAGACTCCAGCCGGTAGTCTCTCCGTAGATGAAAACGGCGTTTTCTCCTATGAGGACAACCGGGGCGGAATGTACGGATCCTGCGAAATTGCAAGCGGAAGCTACTCCGGAAAATTTATAGCCGACAGCTCCAACAGCTCAGTGCTCCGCCCTGCGGTGCCTATTCAGGTAACCAGCAATGCAGAGGCGGCACGCTTCGCCAAGGGGCTGCTGCGGAACGCGAACAAGTTCGCCCGATCCGGCTACTTTTCTAAGTCACTTATGACCGGATATGCAGCCGCCAGCATTTTGACACTATCAACACCAAGGGCAACCATGTGGGACGGTACCGTTTTTGTGTATAAAGTCCGGCATGATTTTGTCGGAAATAAATCCACGATCTACTTCCGGCACATTCTGGAGGGCTACTAATGGGAAACATCAACAAAGGCACGATCGCCAGCATATCAGGAAACACGGCCCGCGTTGTACCGTCTGACGCCGGGGCCAAACCAACCGCAAAGATCACGATCCCGTGGCACCTCCGCGGATCCACCGGAAACCTCTCAAAAGGCACGGCGGTGGTTTATGTGGAGTTTGACGACTCCACCGGGCTGCTGCTGGGCCGGGCGGACGGTGAATGGGGGTGCTACCTGCCAAGCCTCTCGGCCGGTAATATCAACGTACCGAAGGGCGACGTCACAGCTCGCGGCATAAGCCTGAGCGGGCACACCCATGGAGGCGTCGAAACGGGCGGCGGATCCACTAAAAAACCAAACTAAGGAGGTACAGCCATGCCAACAATGGCACAGTGGGGCTCAAAAAAATGGGCCGTATCATCAAAGCAAGTCGTCGCGCTGGAGGGGCTGGCCTTTTCCTATGAGCAGGTGGCCGACGAAAACACCAGCACCGAGGACAAAAAGACGACTAATGAACGAGGCACCGAGCTTTTCCCCCTCTCATTCACCACCGTGCTGCACTCAGGCGCAGGCGTTGACGTATGGGCGGAGATCCAGAGCTGGAAGGCTCTCGTCACAAAAGTGAATTATTTCTATCTCGGCGGCAAGAAACTGGGGCCGAAGCTCCAGCTCCGAAAAGTCGCGGTAAGCAACACAAAGGTGGACGGCAAGGGGCGGCTGCTTCTAGCCACTCTTTCCTTCACATTCAAGGAATACGATCCGGCCACCACCAGCGTGAAGGTAAGCACCACCGCGCTGAATGTGAAAGCGAGCACCGCCTCGAAGTCCGTCAAGAAAACAACCAACACAGCGGCCAAAAAGGCCACAAAGAAAACGATCAAAGTCGGCGACTATGTGAAGCCGACCGGCAGCAGGTACGCAACCGGCCAGAAGATACCAAACTGGGTAAAACAACGAAAGCATAGGGTGAGCCAGATCAAGAGCAGCCAAAACAAGGTGCTACTGGGCCACCCTAACGGGATCAATAGCTGGGTGTATCTGTCCGAAGTAACTCTCGCATAAGGAGGTGACGCCATGAGAGCAAGCGGAAACGGGAGCCCGGAAGTGTGCGCCGCCAATCTACTGAGGATCGTCCGCGGTGAAGTCGCATACGATCGCGTGCGCGGCGTTGACGGGACTCTGATCGACAAACCGAACGCGACCGACGAGGCCGTGGCTGACGCGGAGTGGGTTCTGGAAACCTTCGAGCCCCGCGTGGAGTCTGACAGTATCGCCTCAGATCCGGCGGCTGCCTTCTCTGGCGACTTCGGCATGATCGTGAACATTATCCAAAGAAAGGAGGACGAGGACGCATGAGCGAGCTCAAATTCATAGAGACAACCGACGAAACAATCTACACCGACATACTGGAAGAATTAGAGAACGGCGTCGGCGAGCCTCTCTACCCCGGTGACGAGCGCCGAATCTTCGGCGACACCATGGCGAAGGTGATCGTCACTGTTTACAACACAGTAAACGACGCCTGCCGCCAGAAAATGCTCCGATATGCAAGGGGCACTGTTCTGGACGCTCTGGGAGAAAACAGAGACGTGATCCGTCTCGATCCTACCTATGCCACTACCACCCTACGGTTCACAGTTACCGAAGCGGTGGGCTCTAATATCATTATACCGGCCGGACTTCGAGTAACTGGTGACTTCGTTCACTATTTCCTGACAGACACCACAGCCGTGCTTTATGCAGGTAGCCTCTATGTGGACGTGGCAGCAACCGCCGAGGAAGGCGGCACGGACTACAACAACATAGACGAGGGCGAGATTTCCGAGATCGTGGACGTCTCCGACGTTCCACTACTCGACGGAGTAACAAACCTGACCATAACAGAAGGCGGAGGCGACCGTGAGGAGGACGAACCGTACCGTGAGAGAATCCGAGAGGCTGAGAACAAACTCAGCACCGCAGGCCCGGCCAAAGCCTACAAATACTGGGCGCTGTCCGCGAACTCTCTCGTCACGGACGCGGTGGTGGAATCCGAAAAGGAAACGATCACCAGAACCCTGAAAACCTACGCCGGGCACGCCTTCCAAGGTGGTGCCAATCTCCTGCCGGACACTCTGGCAGTTTTCCTGAGCGACGGATCCGAAGCCACAGCAGGGGGCGACTATACGGCCGAGTATGCAGACGAGCTTCTGACTCTCTCACTCTCCGGATCTCTCGCTGGAGCCGAGGCGGTAAAGATCCAGATCGGCCGCAATATGTACGGCCGTGTCAAGATAGTGCCGATCTGCGCCGGAGGACAGATTCCGAGCGAGGAAGTGCTGGCTGACGTGCTGGCCGCCTGCTCTGCGGACGACGTTCGCCCTCTCACTGACATGGTAACGGTGGAAGCTCCGGAAACTCACGAGTATGACATAGAACTCACCTACTACACCACTAAAGCCAACGAGTCCGAAGCGGTGCAGAACGTGGAAGGATCCGGCGGGGCTATTGATCAGTATATCAACTGGCAAGGCTCCACACTGAATCAGGACATAAACCCGGACGAGCTCCGGAAGCGGATCCTCTGCCCTGACTGGGCCGACGATCTAATCGGAGCCACCCGCGTGCAGATCATCAAACCGGAATACACCGAGCTAAACAGCACAACCGTGGCCAAGTTCTCCGGTAAAAAGACCGTGAAGCATATCGTCAAAGGATAAAGGAGGTGGACAGCATGGGCGGCATGAAAGTGTCAAACATGGATTTCATAAAACTGCTGCCCGCCTTCATGCAGGACGACGAGGCAGCGATTGCACTCAGCAAGGCCGTGAACAAGCTCATAGGTGAGCCGGGCAAACGTCTGGCCACTATCCGCACATGGGACAAAGTGGACGAGCTCACAGAGGCGGAGTGCAACGAAATGGCGTGGGAGCTGGATATTGACTGGTACGACTCCGAAGGCATGAGCCTGACAGAGAAGCGGAACACAATCAAGCTCGCGCAGCAGATCAAAAGAAAGCGCGGTACCAAGTGGGCCGTTGAGCGCCTGATCGGCGCATACTTCGGCGAGGGGTATGTCATGGAGTGGTTCGAGATGGACGACTCCCCGTACACCTTCGCAGCTCTGACCACGAACACGAACACCGACAGCGAAAATTTTAATAAATTTGTTGACGCCGTTCAGGCTGCCAAAAATGTGCGCTCGCATATCGCGGGCGTTTTCTATTACTGGCAGCAGGGGCCGGATCCCGGTATTGAGTGTGCGACTGAACACGGAGCTGCACCGCTATGATTTTGTGAAGTGTGGTACCAACCCGCGAACGGCCACGATCGGCTTCGTAATAAAGCCGAGCATTGAAACAGATCCGGAAGTGAAGCCGCACCTATACGGCTACACTCATGCCGGAACGACAACCTGCGGAACATATCCGCAGCCCGGAACACTCGGCGCTGTCGTAAAGCAGGCGGCTGCAGCCGATCCTGACACCGAAGCGTTCCGCTACAACTACCCCGAATGTGGAATAACTCCACGGCCGGGGACGTTGGGCTCAGTTATAAAACGCGCAGCAGCCACGAACGAAAAGGCGGCCCTGTTCTGCTATCCGTTCGTAAAATGCGGAACTAAGCGCTGCGGGGAATAAACCGAAAGGAGGGCACAAAATGGCATACTTCGGCGAAGCCTACATGGGACGAAGGCGGCAGCAGTGGCTCCGCTCTCTCGCCTATGTCGAGGCTCAGACAAACGGCACATGGCACCGCGGAACGATCAACCAGAAAAAGATCGAAGGCGAAAACGTGGTAGTTATGGCGACGTTCCCGACGCTGGACTCTATCGCCTGCACGATCAACGCCTCCCGTCTGATCGACACCTACGGGGAGCAGGCAGCATACCAGCAGAGAACTATCAACAAAGTGGCCGGACAGGGAACCATGATCAAGATCACGATCCCGATCTATGAAGTCACAGCATAAAGGAAGGAGGAAGCAGACACATGTATAACGCAACAAAATGGCTCGACAAAGTGGTAGACGTCGATAGCGGCGAGGTCATTCAGGCCGGAACCGATCAGAGCGCCGCCCACTTCAACAACATGGAGAGCGGGATCACAGACGCCAGCGTGGCCGCTGCCATGCTCCTGATCGCAGCCGGAGAGCTCCAGTCTCAGACAGAGATCGAGCGCCACGTCGTAGAACTGAAAAACACGGCGAGCTATCCGTTCAACAACTCCGCCAAGACCGTGAGCCTTGCGATCACTCGCGACAACACAGACTACACCGTGGACGTGGATATTCAGGCCCACACCGGAAATGTCGGCGAGATCCAGATCTACGACAAGCAGCTCAACGGCTTCAAGGTCAAGTACGACGGAAGCGCCGAGAGCGCCACCCTTATTTTAAGAATCAAAGGAGGTAAATAAACCATGGCAAAAATCAACGACGTGCAGGTGATCGAGAAGAACACCGGCGAAAAGATCCAGTGGGAGCAGGACGGCTACCGTCTCAGCTTCGACGACGACGCGCTCAGCATCAAGGTTACCAAGTATCAGGGCGACGAGGCCCGCACCCTCGACGTGTGCATGGATCGCGGCGGTGATCTCATGCTCGGCACCCAGCCCGGCGGCCGCTATGTGGCCCAGATCGAGATCCCGGCCGCAACCTATACCGAGACACCGATCGAACCGCAGGAAGGCGTCGACGAGTCCGGCGATACCAACCGCCAGACCGTAGAGCGCACAAAGAACCCGCTCGACATGGCAGAGGTGAAGCTGATCCTCTGGAGCATTGAATAAGCAGAAAGGAGCACAAGAAAATGGCAAATTTTGACCTCACCAATCTGGCAGTAAAAATGATCTGCCCGAACAACGTCGTCAAGACAGACGACACCGATCTCCCTTCCGTTCTGGTGTATATCCCGAAGTTTAAGAACTCGGACGTACTCACCGGCGGAAATGACAGCACCCACCCGGCCTTTATCGTCAACGGCGTGGAAATCCCCGGCTTTTACTACGGCAAGTATCAGGCCAAGGTTTACAACTCCGTAGCGTACAGCCTGCCGGGCGAAGATCCGACCGCAAGTATCAACTTCGACACCGCACGCGCACGCTGCGAGGCCAAGGGCGCAGGCTGGCACCTGAGCACTAACGCAGAATGGGCCGCGATCGCTCTCTGGTGCAAGAAAAACGGCTTCCTCCCGTATGGTAACAACAACTACGGCAAAGACAGCCGCGAAAGTAATTACAAAGCCGTGCCGAGCTACTACGAAAGCGGCAAGATCGCGAGAGTTGCAACTGGCACCGGCCCGATCTCATGGAGCCACGACAAGACCATGGCTGGTATCTGGGATCTGAACGGCAACGTGTGGGAATGGCAGGGAGGAATCCGCATTGTTTGGGGCGAGCTTCAGATTCTTGCAAACAACGACGCAGCCGATCCGGACAACCCTCAGAACGCAACGAGCACATGCTGGAAGGCCATCAACGCCGCAGACGGCGCCCTTGTAGATCCTGAGAGCAAGACGACCGACAGCTCCGCCCATGTTTCCGGTAAAACCGTAAAACTGGACTATGTGAACAACAAGTGGACGTACTCTACTTCGATCACCAACGCAAAAGATGAAAGCCGAAGCTGCGCCTTTTATCAGGCTACTGCTGACAGCTCGATCGGAGACGCTGCCAAGGTTATGCTGCGCGCTCTCGCCCTTCTCCCGGACTCCGACGTCACTACTGACGTATACGAGGGCGACTACATGTGGTGGAATAACGGCGTAGCCGAGCGCTGCGTGTCTCGCGGGGGCCACTGGAACAACGGTTCGAACGCTGGTGTGTTCTCCCTCAACGGCCCCTACTCCCGCTGCCCTGCGGGCGCGGGCCTCGGCTTCCGTGCCGCTTATATCCCGGAAATCCGGTAATCTGGCAATCTGAAAATCTGGCATGAGGGTGGCACACCAAGCCACCCTCTACCCTTTTAAGGAGTAACAACATGGACAACTTGCAACTGCGGCAGCGTATCGTCCGGAGCATGATCCGGGTGAGCGAACGCACCGCAAATATGCGGAAACCCGAAAAATTCGAGTATCGCAAACACATGACGGCGGCGTTCATGGATATGCTGGAGCTCTGCATTGAGGCCAACAGGGCCAGAGGCTCGCGCCGGGTAGAACTCCAGAATAAAATGGACACCAAGCTGGACGTGCTGCGCTCTCTCGTAGACACGGCAGTTTCTCCGGAGGATCGCCTGATCTCTCCGGGGCTCCACGAAATATGGAGCAAGGAGCTGAACGAAATCGGGCGTATGCTCGGCGGCTGGAAAAAGTCGAACGAGTAAAGCCCGTGGGGAATGTGTCGAGATAAAGGAGGCGCTGCGTGTATCGCGGGGGCAACTGGAACAACGGTTCGAACGCTGGTGTGTTCTACCTCAACGGCAACAACTCCCGCAGCAATGCGAACACGAACATCGGCTTCCGTGCCGCTCTTGCCTTATTTGTTTATTTTCTGAGGGCCAAGGCCCAGCAGAAACGCCAAGGCAAAAGGGATGCATTTCCCGGCCGACAAGGCCAAAGATACACGCTCGTGCTGCTCTGCCGGTGGAGGCCACCGGGGACACCGAGCAAACCGCGCAGGCTGGCCGTTGTCTGCTATGCGGACAGAAGGCAGATCCGGATCCTATGGCGTGGCTGCCATAGCGGAAAGATCTCGCCAAGGATTGTCACACGCGGGCCATTATTATGACAACACAAGGAGGAACGAGGACATGGATCCAAGAAACCAGCCCTCCCTTCTGGAGAGAATATACTCGTGGGAGAATCTTCTGGACGCATACCACGAGGCAGCAAGCGAGAAGTGGTACCGCAACGACGTGACCGCCTTCGCGGCGAATCTGGAGGAAAACCTGATCAGCATACAAAACGACTTGATCTGGCACACCTACAAAGTGGGCCGGTACCGGCAGTTCTACGTCCATGAACCGAAGAAACGGCTCGTCATGGCTCTGGGCTTCCGGGATCGTGTCGTGCAGTGGGCGATCTATCTCCAGACAAACCAGTACCTCGACAATGGCATGATATACCACAGCTACGGGTGCAGGGTGGGAAAAGGAACCACCAGAGCAGCCGACCGGCTTCAATACTGGTGCACACTCGTGGATCGAAAGCCGGGCAAATGGTACTACCTGAAACTGGATGTATCAAAGTATTTTTACCGGGTGGATCACAGGGTACTGCTCGACATACTCCGCCGGAAGTTCCCGAACGAGGACGGCTACCTCTGGCTTATGGAAACGATTATAAATTGCGACCATACGCCCTTCGGACTGCCTCCGGGAAAGTCCGCCGACGAGATCCCACCGTCTGAAAGACTGTTCGAGGTAGGTATGCCGATCGGAAACCTAACGAGCCAGCTACTCGCGAACGTCTGCCTCAATGAGCTGGATCAGTATATCAAGCACGAGCTGAAAGCCCATTTTTACGACAGATACATGGACGACATGGCGCTGCTCTATCCTGACGCGGCCACACTGAACCGGTGGAGAGCTGCGATCGAGAAGTATCTGAACGAAGTCCTGCACCTCGAATTGAACAGCAAAACCACGATCGGACTCGTCAAGCACGGGATCACCTTCGTGGGCTGCCGAATCTATCCGGGGTACCGCAAACCGACAGCTCAGTCGGTCAAGAAAATGAAGGCACGTATGCGCTACATAGCGAAAGAGTACAAGGCCGGGCTGATCGACTTCGACGCGGTAGACGCGACCATGCAGAGCTACTTCGGACTTATGAGCCACTGCTCCACTCACGGGCTCCAGAAATGGATCGAGAAAAATATTATTTTCAAACGCAAAGAAATGGCAGACATAGAGCTGCCGCAGGAGGTGACACAATGGGAATTGAATCAGTTTTGATCGCCTGCCTTCCTTCGGCGATCACTGGGTTCTGCTTCTGGTGTATCGAGCAGAAAATCCAGAAACAGAGCAAGAAACTGGAGGAAGAAGAAAAACAGCGACGAGAAGCTCAGGACAAGCGCGAAAAGCTCCACGAACAACAGGAGCTTTTTTTAGTGCAGGGAGTGAACGCCGCGATCGCCCTCGGAGAAGCCACAGCCAGAGCCGTGCAGCGGATCCCGGACGCCCACTGCAACGGTGATATGCACGCGGCCCTCGACTATGCCGCCAAGGTCAAACATGAGCAGAAGGACTTCCTGACAAGGCAGGGGATCGAATCTATTTATGAAAGCTAAGGAGGTGACACCATGACTGAGGAAACACTGGAACCGGTAGAAACCGAAACAGATCCAGAGGAACGGATCCGAGAGCTGACAGCCGAAAACCGTCGGCTCCGGAAGCAGATCAAACGAATGAGAGAGGCTGCAGCCACCAGCAAAAAGGTGGAATTTTCAAAAATTATTTTCTGCGGCGTTTCAATCGTGACGATCTTAATTACCGTCTTTTCCTGCTGGATTATTTACTCCACCATGGACACCTCAGCCCTCGCCTACCTGATCCCGGCCGTGTTCGCTGAAATGGCGAGCGCGACCGGTTTTTACTACACGAAGGCCAAGGCTGAAAACAAAATCAAATTGATGAACGCCAACGGCGTGCAGCCAGAGGCGGACAACTTCAACGACTTCTAAGGAGGTGGAACATGTCACTCACTGGAAAAAACAACGAGGAAAAGATCTGGAATTTCCTCACCGGCAAGGGCCTGAACTCATACGGGGCCGCCGGACTCATGGGGAACCTGTTCGCGGAGAGCGGGCTCAACCCTCACAACCTCCAGAACACCTACGAGAAAAAACTCGGCTATACGGACGACGACTACACCGACGCGGTGGACTCCGGAAAGTATACCGGCTTCGTGCATGACTCCGCAGGCTACGGCCTCGCACAGTGGACATTCTGGAGCCGCAAGGAGGCACTCCTGAATTATGTCAAGGCTACCGGTGCCTCGATCGGAGATCTGGAAACTCAGCTCGGCTTCCTCTGGAAAGAACTCGCCGAAAGCTACGCCACGGTGCTGGCCGTACTGAAAAAAGCCACCAGCGTGAGACAGGCTTCCGACGCCGTGCTACTCAAATATGAACAGCCAAAGGATCAGAGCGCCAGCGTCCAGACAAAGCGGGCCAGCTACGGGCAGACCTACTTCAATAAATACGCAACCAAGACAACCAACAACACACAAGGAGGTAAAACCATGAGCAATAGTTCATTAGTGGACTGCACAGTTTACAGCCCTAACCACAGCGGAAAGAGAACCCACTCGATCGACCGCCTGACACCGCACTGCGTAGTCGGCCAGTTATCTGCCGAAACGATCGGTGCCTGCTTCCCTAAAGGCAGGGACGCAAGCTGCAACTACGGGATCGGGTACGACGGCCGCGTCTGCCTGATCGTGGACGAGTGCAACCGGAGCTGGTGCAGCTCCAGCAACGCAAACGACCAGAGAGCGATCACGATCGAGTGCGCCAGCGATAAGGCCGAACCATACGCCATGAAATCCGCAGTTTATGAGAAACTGATCAAGCTCTGCGCTGACATCTGCAAGAGAAACGGAAAAACGAAGGTGCTCTGGCTCGGCAGCAAGGAGAAGGCTCTCGCATACGAGCCGAAGGCGAACGAGATCGTCCTCACCGCGCACCGCTGGTTCGCGAATAAATCGTGCCCCGGCGACTGGCTTTATTCCAGATATGGGGAGCTCGCCGACAGAATCAACGCACTGCTCGGCTCTACTGACTCCGGCAACTCCGGCGGAAATAATACCCCGTCCGGCGGTTCCGGCGTGAAATACTACGTCCAGACCGGCGCCTATAAGCAGAAAGCAAACGCCGACGCTCAGCTCAAAAAGGTGAAGGCTGCCGGTTTTGACGCCATTCTCAAACAGTCCGGCGGCTTATACAAGGTACAGACCGGCGCCTACTCCAAGAAAGAAAACGCCGACGCCGAAGTCAAAAAGCTGAAAGCGAAGGACTTCGACGCAATCGTAACGACCGACGGCGGAAACGCTGCCGGATCTGCAAGCTCTGAGATCAAAGTCGGCGACGTGGTTCAGTTCTCTGGTGGCCCTCACTACGGAAGCGCTGCAGCTTCAACTGCTGCCGGATCTCCGAAAGCTGGCCCGGCCAAAGTCACCAGAGTTGTGAAGGGCGCAAAGCACCCGTACCATATCGTACACACTGACAGCCAGTCCAATGTCTACGGCTGGGTGGACGCGGCCAACGTCTCAAAATGAGCACGGCTGCCAGTGTCCTGCTGCTGATCGTGGCCGTGGCCGTCCATGTGATCTGGATCCGCTCCCTCGTGGAGTGGGACGGCTCACCGTGCGACGCAGCAGACTGTAAAAACTGCCCGTACTATCCGGGAGAAAACAGAAAGGAGAACCAACACCATGAACGAAGCTATGACTCAGATCCTCAACGCAGCGACGCCGATCCTCTGCCTGCTCATTACTGCCGGTGGCGCCTACCTCGTGGCACTGCTCAAACGCCAGACAGCCCAGATCGAGAAAGATCTGGACAATGAGACAGCCACCAAATACATAAACATGGCAGTGGACGCCGTAGCTCAGGCCGTGGCCTACACGGCCCAGACGTTCGCGGACTCACTGAAAGCCGAGGGCAAATTCACCAAAGAGAAGCAGCTCGAAGCCTTCGAGAAGTCCAAAAACAAGACGCTGGAGATCCTCGGCGACACAACCGTGGCCGCCCTCCGTGAGATTTACGGCGACTTCGACGCATGGCTCGAAACCAAGATCGAGCAGGTATGCAGAGAAACCAAGGCCGCCAGCGAGTCCCAGATCAAGGCAGCAACGGCCGACGCAGCAACAACCGCGGCAAGCGTAGCGGCAACGATCGCCACCACTGCGGTGCAACAGCTCGCAGCCGAAGCTCCGGCCGCTGAATCTAAAACAGAATAGGCCCCTGACATGTTCAGGACATAAAGAAAGCCCGGCGGGAGTGTTATCTCCTACCGGGCTATTTTTTATAAGCAGGCCAGCGCCGCCTTGTATGCCTTCGATCTCGTGTTTGGCTTCTGGAAGTCGTAGCGATCGCGGCCCTCTACCGACTTCGCAAGAGCGGGATCCGCCGCCACCTGATCGGCAAACTGGCAAAACTTCAAATACTGCGGAGTTTTTCGAGGATCCACCAGACCGGAACCGGCCGCGCTGGCAGCAACCGCATGGGCGAAAAGGATCGCCTTCTCCCTGATTGGAAGCTGGCAAACCATACAGTCAAGCAAGCCACCCTCTCCGGCCAGCGTAGAAAAGCAAACGCCACAACTCTGAGCATACTCCACAAGACCGGGAGCAGGATCCGGATCGTTTCCACTCTCCGCCCTGCTGATCAACGCGGTGGCGTCCACAACCGTGCAGCCTTCCGGCAAACGAACGCCAAGATCTGCGGCGTACCGCTGCTGCTTTTCAGACGGCGGGAGGAATGGGATCACCTCGACACTCTGCGGATCCACGCAGCCAAGAGTCGCCGCCTTCTCTACTGCTGCCGCTTCCGAAACGGCGTCCACCTTTTTGTACTTTTTCTTTCCTGTCCCCGGATCTTTTCCCCAGATCCCAAAAATTCCATAATTACAAAACCCGCCGAACGGGCCCTTCTTTCCAACCATGCCATGCCCTCCTAATTCTTTTTCGCGTCTATTCGCTTTTAGTCATGTTTGGGATAATTATAGGCGCCCGGCCATGGTAAAGTCAAGAAGCTATCAGTCATGTTTGGGATAAAGGAGGGTGAAAGTTTGAAACTCTACAAGCACACAAACGGAACGTGCAACGCCTCCGGCCCTGCGATCCGGGCCCTCCGAGAAAAGGCGGGAATATCTCAGGAACAGCTCGCCGCCAAGCTACAACTGGCTGGGCTGAATCTGAACCAGAAAGCAGTGAGCCGGATCGAAACCGGCGACCGCGTTGTGCCAGACTTCGAGCTGAGCTACTTCGCGACAGTGCTCGGCGTGCCAGTTTGCACACTGCTGGAATATGAAAAATGAGACGGGAAACCGCCTCTTTTTTTATGCGAAAAAGCGCGAAAATAAAGGAAATGAGCTTGACTATATACACCTACGGGTGTATAATAATATTACAAGGTAAGGGAAAACCTGAGTAAGAAAAAAGGAGGAAAACAGAACAAGCGAAAGGAGGACACAACGGTGGACGAACAGAAAGAAAAGCAAACAAAAGAACTGCTCGAAGTTCTCGAAAAGGCTTTAAGAAGTGAAGCGGTGGAACGGATCACGATAACAATAAAGCCAAATCAAAAACCGAAGCAGTCCTAAAGGTTCGGCGGTGGGAAATTCCCACCCACCGCCTTTATTATATCCACCGGCTACAACAAAGTCAAGAAGGAGGCCGACACATGGAAATCACGGTAAAGGTAAATTATAAAAACGAAAAACTGCAAAAGCTCAGACAGGCCGCTGGCCTCTCCCAGTCGCAGCTCGCGGAAGCCGCCGGGGTAAACGTCCGAATGTATCAGAAATACGAACAGGGCGACCGGGATATAAGCAAGGCGCAGCTCTCCACGCTGCTGCGGATCTGTAAAGCGCTGAGTTGTAAACTCTCAGATATAGTGACAGACGCGGAAACGTCCGAGCTTTTAGCAGAGTATGAGAAATAAGCACCACACATTCAAGGGGCGGCTTCGGCTGCCCCTCATTTTTTGTATATTGGAGGTAAACCCATGAGAAGATTCAAACACCTGAGCAAATCCGACAGGATCCGGATCGAAACCCTGAACAATGACGGTAAGACTCCGAAAGAGATCGCGGAAGTTGTCGGCGTGCATATTAGCACAATATACCGCGAGCTGCAGCGCGGACAGTACACGCACCGGAATAGTGACTGGACAGAGGAAACCCGATACAGTTCAGACCTCAGCGAAATGAAATACCGGGCCAACCTTGCGGCCAAAGGAGCCGACCTGAAAATCGGAAACGATCACCGCCTCGCTGAATATATAGAAACCAAGATCGCAGACGAAAAGTACAGCCCGGAGGCCGTGCTGGGAGAAATCAAGGCGCAAGGGCTCCGGTTCAACACAGAGATCAAGAGCAAAAACACCATTTACAGTTATATCGAGAAGGGGATCTTCCTCAGACTCACAAACAAAGACCTCCCGGTCAAGGGTGACAAGAAGCGCAGCTACCACAAGGTACAGACTCAGAAGCGCGCACCGAAAGGCGAAAGTATAGAAAAGCGCCCGGAGATAATCGGCGAGCGTTCCACCTTCGGGCACTGGGAAATGGACACTGTAGTGAGTGCCAGACCGGGCAAGGCTGCAATCCTCGTCCTGACCGAGAGGCTCACCCGTAACGAGATCACGGCCAAGCTCCCGGACAAGAGCGCGGCCAGCGTAGTGCAAGCCCTCAACGATCTGGAAAAGGAATGGGGCGAGCTTTTTCCTCGCGTGTTCCAAACGATCACCGTAGACAACGGCAGTGAGTTTGCGGACTGCCCCGGCATAGAGCGCAGCATACTGGCGGAGGGATCCCGGACAAAGTGCTACTACTGCCACCCGTACAGCTCATACGAGCGCGGAAGCAACGAGAACCTCAACAAGATGATCCGCCGCTGGCTGCCAAAGGGGACGAACTTCGACGAGATCGGCGCCGAAGTGATCCAGACAATAACAAACTGGCTGAACAACTACCCGCGGAAGATCCTCGGATTTTTGCCAGCCAGTGCAGTATTTCAAGAGCAAATGGACGCCCTTTTGGGGGCCTAATAAAATTTATTTAATTTTTTTCGCATTTACTCTTGACTTTTCCCCTGATTTTGACTTTTTTAGCACTTTTTTTCAATGTCACTGAATAGTTTCCTTTTATACTATCATAACAGCTTACGCCGCATATCAGACTCACATATATTCACCAATATTATGTCGGGTCCAATTTTCACAATCTTAACCCATGGAATACAATATTCGTAATCCCTGCAAAATATTCCCATATATTTTCCCGGTCCCGGCACGATAATCGCACAGATTTTGCCACAGACCGGGTCAAACTCAAGGTCACGCACATGCCCGATATATCTGCCCTCTTCCACACTCACAACCTCTTTTTCGCATAAATCCAGAAAACGCATAAAACAGACCTCCCTTGGTCTATCTTATGCGTATCTTTTTGATTTTGTGCTTATAAAAGCGTTTTATTCATAAAATTATACATTAAATCTGAAAAGAATTACATCTCCGTCCTTAACAACGTACTCTTTTCCTTCCATGCCTACGATGCCCTTTTCTCTTGCGGCTGCAAGGCTTCCATTGTCGAGAAGATCCTGATAGTTGACTACCTCCGCCTTGATGAAGCCACGCTCGAAATCAGTATGTATCTTGCCAGCTGCCTGTGGTGCCTTTGTACCTTTCTTTATAGTCCATGCACGGCACTCATCCTCTCCTGCTGTGAGGAAGGAAATAAGTCCGAGAAGTGAATAACTGGCTGCTACAAGCTTATCGAGACCGCTTGACTCAACACCTAAATCCTCAAGGTACTCCTTCTTTTCGTCCTCATCGAGATCTGCAAGCTCCTGCTCAATCTGTGCACAGATAACAAATACCTCTGCGCCCTCTTCCTTTGCCATTTCTCTTACCTTTGCAACATGCGGATTGCTTGCGCCGTCATCTGCGAGGTCGTCCTCTGATACGTTTGCTGCGTAGATGGTAGGCTTTGCTGTAAGGAGATTATATCCCTTGAACCAAAGCTGTGCATCCTCATCATCAGGCACTTCAAAGGTTCTGGCCATCTTTCCGTCCTCAAGATGAGCCTTTACTGCCTCAACAAGCTCAAGCTCCTTTGCAAGTGTCTTGTCCATTCTTGCCTGCTTTGCAATCTTTGCAATTCGCCTGTCGAGAATCTCAACATCCGAGAAAATAAGCTCAAGATTGATTGTCTCGATATCTCTTGCAGGATCTACAGAGCCATCTACATGGATAATGTTTGTATCCTCAAAGCAACGCACTACGTGTACGATTGCATCTACCTCACGGATATTTGCAAGGAACTGGTTTCCAAGTCCCTCACCCTTACTGGCTCCCTTCACAAGACCTGCGATATCAACAAATTCGATTGTTGCAGGTGTAACCTTCTTTGTATGATAGAGCTCTCCGAGCTTTACGATTCTCTCGTCAGGCACTGAAACAATACCTACGTTTGGGTCGATTGTAGCAAAAGGATAGTTTGCTGAAAGCGCTCCTGCCTTTGTGAGTGAGTTGAATAATGTAGACTTTCCGACGTTCGGAAGTCCGACGATGCCGAGTTTCATGGTATATATATCTCCTTTAAATTGATTTCATATGTATTTTGTGTATCGGATGTTTGTTGATACAACTATGTAGTGTACCACATTGCAAGAGATTTGTACATAACCTAATGTGCAGGAAGGTTTTCACATTTTATTATTCACTTACCATCTCATCACACTTAATCTGCTCGATATGTATGGCAAGGTAGCCTGTCTCATTGTCCAAAAACTCATGATTTAAGTCCTTTCCAAGCTCCTTACATATATCACCTGCCAGTGCGAATGACTCCGGATAATTTTTCTCGATAAACTGATTGAGATCAACCTTTAATTTTTCTCCGGTCGCGGCTCTTGATACCATGTGGCGGATATGGTTCATGAGGCGGTTGTAGGCCATAGTAGTGACATCTATGTGCTTTCCAATCTTTTCCTCTATAAATGTGGCGCATTTTCGAACTGCTGCCGCCATCTCCATGGCATCCGATACCTTTGAATTGTTTAAGGATGTATGAATATGAAGAGTAATGTAGCCAATCTCATCATCAATTATATCAATTTGTTTTTTATCCTTTAGTATATGGCGTATATTCTCAGCTATCTTGTACTCCCTATAAAACATCACACGGATGTCATCGTTTAAAGGATTGCTGATCTGTTCTTTGTTTTCCATACGCTTTACAGCAAATGCTATATGATCTGCCATAGGAAACAATATGCTTCTGTCTATATGACCAAACTCATGCTCTGCATTATCGAGCAGTGTGTTTGCAATCTCAAGATACTCCGGCTCGATGGATTTTACTATGTCCTTTGCCGGACCTCTGTCCCTTGTCTGGGTCAGCTCATACAGTGAATCCTCTTCCGTTGGCTCGACAGACTGTGTGATTTTCTTTCCAAAACCCACACCCTTTCCGACTATAAGATATTCTCTTGCACTCTTGTCCTTTACCGCAAGCACTGTATTGTGATTTAAGACCTTTGTGATTCTGTACATATCATTCCCCTGACATTTTTATTACTTCTCGTAGGTGTCAACTGCGTAGAGAGGCTCTCCTGCCTTAATCGGTCCGTCTGTGATGAGGCGGATTTTCTGATTATCTTTTAGCTCTGTGCAGATGACAGGAGTTGTAACTGATGGTGCGTTAGCCTTTAAGTAGTCAAGGTCAAGCTTCATGAGCACATCGCCCTTATTAACATGGCATCCTGCCTCAACCTGTACGTCAAAGCCTTTACCCTCGAGCTTTACTGTATCGATTCCTACATGGATTATCATACCAATTCCTGAGTCGGTTGTAAATCCCAAAGCATGCTTTGTATCAAAAACGAATAAAACAGTTCCATCCTCAGGTGCTACAACTACCCCCTCCTCAGGTGTGACTACTGCTCCGTCACCCATCATTTTGCCGGCGAAGGCCTCGTCCGGCGCTGTTGAGAGGTCTGCTGCTATTCCTGTCATAGGGCTTGAGATGATGACTGTGCTTATCGGCTCTTTTACGTCGCCGGCTTCCTTTTCTGCTTTCACATCAGATTCCTGTGCTTTATCTGAAGCTGCATTTTCATTCTTCACTTCATCTGCGTCTGCTGTATTATTTTCTACTGCATCGTCCTCGAAATGCTCCTCTGTCACGCTCGCAAGATAGTCCTCCAGATTTGATTTAATCACTGTTACTCTCGGTCCATAGATAATCTGTACGCCCTGTCCCTTGTGCACGACTCCTGATGCTCCTGTTGATTTAAGAAGCGCATCGTTTACCTTGTCGGGATCAATTACTGTGATACGAAGCCTTGTCGCACAGCAGTCCACATCTGAGATATTGGCTTTGCCGCCGAGACCTCGTGATATAGTCTGCGAGAGCTCGTCTACAGCCGCTTTGTCGTCAGAAGTTTGTCCATCCTTGGCAGCTTTTCTTGCATTTACATCTGCCTTGGTGTATAGCTTTGTCTCTGTGTCGTCATCCTCACGGCCCGGAGTCTTAAAATCAAACTTCTTTATTAGGAAGCTGAAAATAAAGTAATACAGTAAGAAATATACTATTCCCACCGGAATCACGAGCATCCAGCTTGTCTTTTCATTACCCTGCAATATACCAAACAGGAAGAAATCAAGTAATCCTCCTGAGAAAGTAAGTCCTACAGCAATGTTTAAAATATGTGCTATCATGTATGCGCTTCCTGCGAGCACTACCTGTACTGCAAAAAGAGCCGGTGCTACGAAAAGGAATGAGAACTCAAGAGGCTCTGTGATTCCTGTAAACATACATGCAAGTGTTGCAGAAAGTAAAAGGCTTCCTGCCTGTTTTTTCTTTTCCGGCTTTGCACATTTATACATTGCAAGTGCTGCTCCCGGAAGACCGAAAATCATGAAAATGAACTCTCCCGAGAAATATCTTGTGGCATCGGCACTGAAATGTGCGATGTTTGCAGAGTCAGCAAGCTGTGCGAAGAAGATGTTCTGTCCACCCTCAACCATATGTCCTGCAACCTCCATCGTTCCACCGACTGCTGTCTGCCAGAACGGCATGTAAAATACATGGTGCAGTCCGAATGGAATAAGTGCTCTCTTTATGATACCAAAGAGAAGTGTTCCGAAATATCCTGTTCCTGTCACCACTCCGCCGAGTGCATAGATTCCGTTCTGCACTGTCGGCCAGATAAAATACATTAAGATTCCTACAAAAAGATATACCACTGTTGATATGATAGGCACAAATCTTGTTCCACCGAAAAATGACAATGCATTCGGCAGCTCAATCTTGTAGAAACGGTTGTGCAGTGCTGCCACTCCAAGTCCTACGATAATTCCGCCAAACACGCCCATCTGCAGCGACTGGATACCGCATACTGATGTGATGGTTCCATCAAGCACATCCTTTGCAACGCTTCCGTCTGCAAGGATTTTTCCGGAAATCTTGAGCATCGCATTGATTGATACATTCATAACAAAGTATGCTATGACTGCTGAAAGTGCTGATACCTCTTTTTCCTTCTTTGCCATTCCGATTGCTACTCCGACCGCAAAAATGAGCGGAAGGTTATCGAATATGGCACTTCCGACCGCATTCATGATTACAAGAAGTGCATGGAGTATAGTCTTATCTCCGAGCAGCCACTGTAAACCATAGGTCTCAATTGTTGTGGTGTTGGTGAATGAGCTTCCGAGTCCTAAAAGCAAGCCTGCTACCGGAAGGATTGCGATTGGAAGCATGAAGCTTCGTCCTACTCTCTGCAGAACACCAAAAATTTTGTCTTTCATGAGCTTTTCCTCCTATAAATGCAGGGTATGTACCGATTTGCACCTATCATTCTTTTTGCTCCAGCGACAAAAAGGAGGCACTTATCATACACTAACCCTGTTAAAAGTTATGTACGACAAATGCCTCCCTAAAAGTAACACGTCTGCTTAAGTTTATATCACAGAAGCCTTATTATTTCAACACAATTTTCCTTACGAGTTTATTTTTTGTTAATCATGCTGTTTTTATACATGTTTTTTTGTTGAATTATGTCTAATGTCTTTTTTCTCCTAGACGCTTCCATGTTTCCACCACCATAAAGCATTCTTCCCCCGTGATGCCCTCTGATGAATACACAGCCTTTTGTATAATGCGCATGTACTCGTCCCAGTGGATTCCGCAATAATCCGGTCCGCAGTATTTTTCCTTAAGGTTAGCCAGATAAAGCTCATCTGTCCTGTTTTTTGAAGGATGTCCCAGTCCTTTGTAGATGCGGTTGTTTATCATTATTGCAGCCCTGCTGTAACGGCCTTTTTTACCCTTTTTGCAAGTCTTGCTTCCCACAAAATATTTCTTCGCCTTTTGATATAAACTATGATGGCTGTAAGTGCAGTCAGAAAAATCACACAGAGTGAGGTTTTTAAAATCACCGGTGGTATATGAAGTCTCGTTTTTGAGTTCTGAGCATCTGTACGTTTATCCGCACCTGACTGTGAACCATAAGCATTCTCACTTCCATCACCTGACTCATATTGGTTTGAGGCACTGTTTGCTGTAGTATCGTTTGCTGTGCCATCATTTTTTACATCTGTATTTTTAGTATCTTCATTTGCTGCATCTTCATCTGCCGCAGTATCATTCATATGCTCACTATCATTATAAGCAGCACCGGTGTTTGTTTTCTTTCCGTTGACACCAATATAGTCAAACGGATTCTCACCTGTCACATACTCAAAATATCCCGGTGTCATCTCCACCGGAATCCATCCGAAATCATCCAGATATATTTCAACCCAGGCATGCGACTGCGAATCCTTCACCTCACATATATCCTCATCATTTTCACCGGATTTGAAGCTGTCCTCCTTTGCACAATATCCGCTTACATAACGGCATGGAACGCCCATCTGTCTGAGTATCATCGTGCCAGCCGATGCAAAATGCACACAAAAGCCCTGTCTGCTATTTGAGAGGAAATTATCAACTACATCCTTACCGCCTGTTGAAGGAGGATTTTTGCTGTACTTAAAAGCCTTCGATGTCAGAAACTGCTGCACCAGCTGTGCTGCCGCAATCCTGTTGGCATCATTTTCTCTTATATCGCCTGTGTACATCATATTGCTTGTGAGCTGCCCTGTCCTAAGAAGCAGCTTCGCATCTTTTGCAACAATTCCGTCACCGCCCTGCTTTTCAGTATAGTTTTCCATTACATAATCATTGTATGCCACATAGAAATCATTGTTGACCTCAAGAGGCTGCTCCGGCTCAAGGATAGACATTTCCAGACAACCATCGAAAAAACCGGGACACGCCGACACCTCGATAGTCTTTGTCGCTTTATCCTTTGTGATAACAAAGTCTTCATCAAAATCTATATCACCCTTGGCATCTATACTATATGGGTCGATACAGTACGGCAAATAGGTGTATTTGGTGGAAAGCTTCTCCATCGTGATTGTATACTTTTCGGTGGCCGGATTAGTCTCATCATCATAATAACCATCAAGCAGCGTGGCTAATCCGATTGAATTCTGCCAGGCTGTCATCCTTGAAGCATCATGATACTCTTTTTTCATCCCGGAAAAATCAGACTTTTAATCCATCTGCCATTCTCATAGGTATCACCGTAGAAGCTTCTCAGATAAATATTAGAAGGTACTCCTGCCTTTGCTTCTACCGTCATCACTGTTTTTTCACTGTAGCTTGGATAGTGATTGCTAACCGTGCCATCCTGCAAATCAATTCCCACGCTGAAGAATGACTTTACGCTGCCCTCCAAGTCCTTTTGAAAGGCAAGCATCTGTGGCTTTTTATCGGCAAGTGTATCAGCAAGAGGTTTGAATGAAAATACACATATGAAAAGTACTGCAGACACCGCCGCCATGTATAAAAACGCCGCCGCTATCCTTAAAGCCTCATTGCCCTGTGCACTGCCATTTGCATCATATCCTGCCACTGTGCGTGCGTTGCCATCTGCGATAAGACACCAGAGTGTACACAGTGTGAGCATAACGACCTCGCTGACACTTGGGCTTTTGCCTATGCACAGCTGCACCACAAGCATAAGCGTTGGAAATAATGTGAGCATGCGTCTTCTTTTAATTTGAACCGCCAGTGTCACCAGCAAAAGCATAACTATAAACGACACAAAGCCAACAAATGCCCCCGCAAAGGCTTTATCTCCCTTTGGGCAGGCAAACGAAGTGCCATAGTACACATTTATCAGCTCAAGATACCTGCCCTTTACATACAAAAAGCCGGCTTTTATATGCCCTGCAGTCTGCCAGTTTGCAATAAATACACCAAGCACAAATACAAGCAGCAGCCCCGTATTTATCGCATGGCGCACCCATTTTCTTGTGTCAAGCGATGTAAGCCTGTTTATAAAGCCGCTTATCACCGAAAAAATAAACAGCCACACATACACATAATATGGGCATCTCACATGTGAAACGGTCGTATTCACAACAGACACTGCACACACCGTAAGAAGTACTGCTGCAGCTGCATTGGCAAGTTCAGTAAGCAGGACACCAAGCACTGTAAATGCATTATTATAATCAGGCTTTATCTCATTTGTGTCAGATTTCTGCCATCTGCTTTTCCTAAATGACAATCTCGTTTTTTTCATCCGCTCTGCCAACTATCTCCTCCCCCCTTTTTATCTGAAGTCTTCCGTCCACGCTAAGCAGACACACAAGCTTTTCTGCCCGGTACTTTTCCTCATACAAAAAAAGCGCATCATTCTTTGTATCCGGCTTTATTTTAAGAAAACTGTTCAAAAATATGTAAAAGCCCTCCTCGTCATCCACTCTGGCTCTCACAATATCGTTTATTGAGGTATCATACCATGCCACATAATGAGAGCATTTTTGATCCATAAGCGAAAAAGAAAGCGAGACGAGAAGCTTCATAAAAGCATCCGCCTGTCTGCCTTTCTTTATCCCCCTTAAATCTGCTACTATGGCCACGGCACATGCCTTTGGCAGGCTGTTCTCCTTTACCATCAGCTCATCAGTCCTTGCAGAAAGCTTCCAGTGCACACTCTGCAGCCTGTCACCGTTTTGAAACTCTCTGACATCAAACAGCTCCGACGGATCATATCCCGGTCTTAAATCATCATAGATATCAGAATCCCCAAAGAAATTTCTTACTCTGTCCGTTATCCTCACAGGAATCTCATCAATCTGCGGCATCACCTCAACATTTGCATATTTTTTAACTCTTTTCGTGACATAAAAAAGCCTTGAAAAATCATATAGCTTTATCCTTACAAGCTCAAATTCATAATTGCCGCATAGGTTCACGCTGTACAAAAAATCACTGCCTCCTGACAGCCATTTTGTACTTTTTTCGCCGGATAAATTATTTTTCACCGTTACACGGTATTTTACACCATCGAAGCCAGCCTCCTTCAGCCGGCAGGAAAGACTCACCCTGATACTCTCGCCCTGTGTGGCGATAGCTATCGGAATGTTTATAGCTGCCACTGCCCGGTGCGCCTTTACAAGCAATGCTATAAATGTCAGCACCATAAACACACACATAAAGCAGCCAAGCAGTGCCAGCGCAGCATTACCGTATATCATCGACATATAAAAAACTATTGCCGCAGTAATTATTCCTATCAAAAAACTAATCACGATTACCTGCCTTTTTCACATAAGTTGTCGGCTGTTTAACAGCCTTTAGTATCTCATCTATCACTGAAAGCTCTGATACGTGTGATACTCTCGCCTTGGTATTCAGCACGATTCTGTGCTTTGTCACATCCGCAAATACAGAAACCACATCAGATGGTATGACATAGCTTCGCCCACTCAGATACGCATATGCCTTTGCCATCCTAACACACGCAATCGTACCTCTCGGACTCACTCCCAGCTCAATATACGGACTTGTCCTTGTCGCATCAACCAGATCCACAATGTACGAGTAAATACTGTCATGGATAAACACCTGCTCAACCTCTCCCTGCATCTCAACAAGTCCCTGTGCATTCATAACAGGCTTTATCGTATACTCATCAGCCTTCACACTTTTGCCCTTTGCGATATCCATCTCAGCCTCATGTGAAGGATATCCCATGCTCATACATATCATAAACCTGTCAAGCTGTGACTCCGGCAACAGCTGTGTACCGGCGCTGCCCTTTGGATTTTGAGTGGCCATCACTATAAACGGCTCAGGGACCTTCCTGCTTATTCCATCCACAGTGACATTTCCTTCCTCCATAACCTCCAGGAGCGCAGACTGTGTTTTGGGACTTGTTCTGTTAATCTCATCTGCCAGAAACAGATTACACATCACGGCACCCTCGCGGTACACAAACTCTCCGGTCTGCTTCTGATACATCGAAAAGCCAAGTATATCAGCAGGCAGCACATCCGGAGTGAACTGTACTCTGTGATTCACAAGCGCCATAGCCCTTGAAAAAGCTACTGCAAGCGTAGTCTTTCCCACTCCCGGCACATCCTCAAGCAGTATATGTCCACCTGCCAAAAAGGCAGCAAATGCCTTGATGATACAATCATCCTTGCCCTTTACTGCCTTTTTTACTTCGTCTATCACTAACTGTGCATTATTCATTTGTCTTATCCCCCGGTTAATCATTTTAAACTGCCGATGATCATCTTCATCATCTTATTCATAAATAGCTATATATATTTTACATATTTAGTATCAATATTTCAACTTTTATCCCTTAAATTAAACAATTCTTAAACCGTATTAATCGCCTCTGCTACTACACTGTTCCGGTGATGACAAGTGTGCTCTCACCCGGTGTGACAACCCACGCTCCGGTTGTGCTATCCTGTGTGTATGTTGCAGCCGGAACAGTGATTGCACCTGCCGTGCTCGAAAATGTGCCAGTCGTCTCATTGTAAGTGTAATCTGTAGCTGCAGTCCAGGCTGTGCCGTTTAATGCGGCTGTAAGATTGTTTAAAACCGGAGCAAATATGTCTGTTATAACCACGCCTGTAGTATTGGTTGCCGCAACGCTTCCGTAGTTTTGAATCCTGAAGGTATAGGTCAGTGTACCGTTTTCCGTCACAGGAACAGGGCTTACTGACTTAGTAATTGCAAGATTTGGTGCAGCCTCGGCATTTACTGTCTCTGTTGCTGTGACCGGAGTGATTCCGGTGCCGCTAACTGTAGCGGTGTTTGTAACTGCAGCCTCTATGCCAAGAGGAGCATACTCATTTAACGCTGCCTCATAGATGACAGTTGCATTGCCACCTGCAGGGACATTTATGCCTGTTATGCTAAGAGGCGGTCCCTGGGTTACTGCAGGCGCTGCCTGGAGTGTGCCGTTTGTATAGTATTTTGCGGTGTTATTCACATAGGTTAATGGTACAAGAGTGTTGGTGTTAAAGGTATAAGCACCTAGATTGTCAGAAAGTGTCAGACCGTTTATTGCGGTATTTCCGGAGTTTACGATGCTCACCACATAGGTTATTGTATCGTTTTGATTATAGGTGTTTTTGACTGCTGTTTTCGTAGCAGAAAGCACCTCCAGTATTTCTCCGACTGCTATATTTGAATTGGCTACATTGTTGCCATAACGAAGCTGTGCCTGATTAGTAAATCGTGCCATATATTTTCCATCCTTTCATATATTCAGGTATGGTTTAATATATGACACAAATCTACAAATGCCACAGATTATTTACTGTCCTGTTTATTTTTCTCCACATCAGCCTTTTTGATAAGCTCCAGAAGCTTTTCAAGCTCCTCCTCATCCACGCCGGTGTAGCCTGAAAGCTCACTAAGGCTCGGCTCAAAACCCTTATCGGATTTTAGTTTCTCCACTGCACGGTTTACTAATGAAACTTTTCCTACAACAGTATTCTCGCTCTCATCCTCACCGGTCTGCTCCCTGATACACTCTTTCATAGACTCCTCTATGGCATCCAAAAGCTCTTTTTCCACATCTGTCTCATCCCCGCAGCCGCAGAGCTCAGTAAGGCACATGAAAAGTCCCATGTTTCCCTCCTGTACTACGTCCTCAAAGCCCTCTGATGTAACGGCAAGCTTCTTTGCCATGGCAAGCACACTTTTGAGCCAGAAATTTGATATAGTGTGTATCACACTCTCATCACCTGCAAGCAGCTTTTTGTACATATCGTCCTGCTCGGCCTTTGTGTAATCAGGTATCTCTTCAAGCTCCTCAAGATACATCCTAAACATAGGTGAATCCGGGATAAGGCTGTCCTCGTCTATATCAGGCTCAGCTTCATTATCCTGCTCAGCCTTATTATTCTTTCCACCTGCTATGGCATCCATCGAATCTCCTTCTGAGTAAATTACATTGTTCAATGCAGCATTTTCAGACGATTCGTCCCCATGTAATTCATCCTCATGTGATTCATCCTCATAATCGCCTGCACTCTCATTCTCCTGCTCATGTGGTGTGATGAGAAATTCAAATACCATATCCTCCTGCGCCTTATTAAGCTCCATATCCTTAAAATAAGACATGATTTCATCTCTGCCTATCGGCTCCGCTGATGTCCTGATAATCTCGGCCACGCTCTGCACTGTCTCTATAAAGGTATTCTGATCTAACATATCTTACACTCTCCTGTCTGATTTTCAAAAATACGTAACTATATCAATCCCTGTATAAAAATAAACAAAATCAAAAGCGGCAGTATGAACTGAAAATACGGCTTAAGCTTCCTTGAAATCTTAAGTCCCGCTCCTGTATTTGCCTCATCTATATACTTATCAAAGCCCCAGCCCCACTTTGTCACACAAAAAAGCAGATAAACCAGTGAGCCAATCGGGAGAAGCAGATTGCTTACCATAAAGTCCTCGCTGTCAAGCACATCCCTGCCTCCTATGAGGTGCAGATTACTCCACACATTGTATCCAAGTACACACGGCATACTTGCAATAAGTATTATCACACCATTTATTAGCGCAGCCTTGTTTCTGGACCAGCCAAACATATCAATGGCAAACGACATGATATTCTCAAATACCGCAATAACGGTTGAAAAGCTGGCAAAGGTCATAAACAAGAAGAAAAGACAGCCCCATATGCGGCCTCCCTGCATATTTACAAACACATTTGGCAAAGTGATAAAGATAAGGCTTGGTCCTGCGTCTACCTCCACCCCATAGCTGAAGCAAGCCGGGAAAATGATAAGGCCTGACATTATAGCCACAAATGTATCAAGAGCACATATTTTGGCACCCTCACCTGCAAGAGTGCAGTCCTTTCCCATATAGCTGCCGAATATCTCCATTGCGGCCACACCCAGACTCAGCGTAAAAAACGCCTGATTCATGGCTGCTGTTATTACATTCTTTATTCCAATTTCAGAAACCGCATCCAGATTTGGAACAAGATAGAATTTCACTCCTTCCAAAGCCCCTGAAAGTGTGATACTGTGCACCGCAAGGACAATGATAAGCAAGAGCAGAGCACTCATCATAAATTTACTGATTTTCTCAAGTCCATTCTGCAGACCACGGCTGCACACCAAAAAGCCAAGCACAACCGTAACTATCATCCAGAAAGCCATCTGCTTGGGGTCTGCAAGCATGTTTCCAAATGCAGCTGCCGTGTCATCAGTATTCATGCCTGATGTAAAATCTCCCTTTAGGAATTTAAAGAAATACGCAACCATCCAGCCTGAGACTGTTGTGTAATACATCATGAGCATGTAGCAGCCAAGCATGGCTATCCATCCGTGAATATGCCATTTACTGCCCTCTTTCTCAAGAGCCTTGTAGCTCATCACAGCACTTTTTCTGCTGGCTCGGCCTACAGCAAGCTCCATCGTAAGCACCGGAAGTCCCATGCATACCAGAAATATAAGGTAAAACAGTACAAAAATACCGCCACCGTTTTGACCTGTCACATACGGAAAACGCCATACATTGCCTATGCCTATAGCGCATCCTGCACTTACCAGAATAAATCCCAGACGTGATTTAAATGATTCTCTTTTCATATTTATATATCTCCTATTGTTATTGCGTTACGTTATCACCCTGCTGTGAGCATTGACTATTGCTTTTTGCTTTATTACTCTCCTCAAAGACTCGCAGCTCCTTTATTGCCTGTCCACCCATCAGATAGAGAATACCTGTATTGAATATAGTCATAAGGCCGATTCCTACATCTCCGAGATCCCAGACAAATGTGTATGCCGCGATACCGCCTACAAACAGCATAACAAGAGCCAGCACCTTGTACATGGTCTGTGAAATCCAGTTGTCCCCAAACAGGTACGCAACATTACTCCTTGCATAAAAAAGTATACCAAGGAAGGTGGAAAAGCTGAATAAAAACAATGTGACTGCTATAAAAATAACTCCAAAATCTCCAAGATGATACCTCATAGCTGACTGTAATAAATCCATGCCCTCTTTCCCTGCCACTATATTCTCCGGTGCAGTGAGCATGATCATTGCCGTACAGCTGCAAATCACTATCGTATCTATAAATACACCGAGCGCCTGCGTCAGTCCTGCCTTTACAGGAGTATCGCACTCTGCCGCCGCTGCAGCGCATGGAGCTGAGCCTGAGCCTGCCTCATTTGAAAAAAGACCTCTCTTTACACCATTCATGAGCACCGCTCCAAAGCCTCCCGCAGCCACCTGCCTGATACCGAAGGCTTCCTCAAATATCCTTGAAAAAACCGATGGCATCATGCCTATATTTTTAATTATGATAAAAATGGTTATGGCAAAATAGCACACCGCCATGATAGGAACAACTATGTCAAGCACCTTTACCGTAGCATTTTTCCTAAGCACAATGACAGCGGCCACTGCAACTAAAATTACGGTAGTGTAAATAGGTGGTATGCCAAATGCATTTTCAAATGACGATGTAACTGAATTGCTTATAACCTGACTTATGCCACACCAGCAGATTAGTCCGGATATAGCAAACAAAACAGCTATAATAACATGTTTTTTCTTTTTGCCTGATTTATCCTCAAAGTAATGGTGTATGTAATACGCCGGACCTCCACGATAGCCCGAGTACAGTGGATCCGGCTCCTTGTGAAGCTGTGCCAGTGTAGCCTCTACAAAAGCCGTGGATGAACCTATAATGGCTGTTATCCACATCCAGAAAACCGCACCTGCGCCTCCCACTGATATGGCAGCCACAACACCAACCAGATTACCCATGCCCACTCTCGTCGCCGTAGAGACAATGAGTGTCTGGAACGTGGACAGGCTGTCCTTATTTTCCTTTTTACCTGTCAGCGCCTTTATCATGTCCGGAAACATTCTGATTGGTAAAAGTCTTGTCCTTACAGTGAAATAAATTCCTGTCGGAATCAAAAGAATTATGAGCAGTGAGATTCCCACTCTCCCACCGCCGGGCAGTGGAATGTGTATCAGATCTCCCCACAAGAAAGAATAAACTTTTTCAATAAGTGCTACTATCATAGTAAATATCGTCCCCTTAGTTTTCATTGCTTCAACGCATTGAAGATGAAGCCAGTATTACTACTATACAATATGAGCAGGAAACTTTCAATATATTCTGTTTTTTTGTTCTGTTTTTTCTTTCACAAACAGTAATAAATACACTATAAGTCCCTTGCATATGAGATTATAATTTCTTATAATGATATAGTTGAATATTCAAAAGATATACGCCCGGGGAGATAAATAATGATAAAACTAATAGCAACAGATATAGACGGAACACTTGTAAAGGACGGCTCACTGCTCATAGATCCTGAGTACATGTCTGTCATCGACAGGCTCATCGACAAAGGAATAATATTTGTAGTCTGTTCCGGCAGACAGTTTTCAAGCGAATTTAAGCTGTTTGCTCCGATAAAGCACAAGCTTTTGTATATAACAGACGGAGGAACAGTCGTGCGCACTCCAAAGGAAATCCTAAAAACCTATCCTATGGACGAGGATATATGGAAGGGCATGTGCCGGATGGTCCGCGATGAGCTGCCTGCATGCGATTACTTTGCTGCTACTCCTGATTTCTGCTTTGCAGAGGATGGTGGCAGCCCAATCTTTCATCTGCTTCGTGATTCATACGGCTTTGAGATGCGTGAGGTTGATGACATCACAAGGCTTGACAGAAATGACATCATCAAATTCACTGTCTTTCATCCCGACAAATGCGAAGAGCTGTGTACACCGGTTTTCATTCCGGCATGGAATAAAAAAGCTCACCTGGCAGCCGCCGGCAAGGAATGGGTAGACTGCAACGCAAAGGGTGTCAGCAAATGGACTGCACTCTCATACCTAATAGACAGATTCGACCTGCTTCCGGACGAAGTATGCTGTTTCGGTGACAATCTGAATGATATTGAGATGCTTCAAAATGCCCCCCAAACGGACCCGGCGGCTCCTCGCACACCTATCTGGACGGAAGCAGCGGTTGGCTCGATCATGACAGCAAGGGGCTGACATTTGAACACTATCCCGACCATCAGAAAACGCTCCTCCGCTGGAA
>ENA-OQKV01000120-OQKV01000120.1-human-gut-metagenome-genome-assembly--contig:-NODE-120-length-31294-cov-3.674656_pt1 | contig 31294 bp, 26 predicted proteins | sample MGYA00242655_ERZ504811 | MGnify/ENA primary metagenome ERZ504811 (study PRJEB26092, sample SAMD00036406) | human gut metagenome | host: Homo sapiens | study: EMG produced TPA metagenomics assembly of...
CATATAATTGTCGCTAATAATAAAAACAGCCAATAAATCTTCAATGTTCTTCCTTCCTTTACCTATCTTCCAAGTCCTTCCAAAGTCATCTCAACAACCTTCTCCTTATCAAACCTCTTCTCCATCACCTTCCGTGACATCTCTCCCATCTGTTTCTTCTGGGCATACGATAGTTCAATAAATTCCACCATCTTTTCTTCCAATCCCTTAACATCCTTCACATCCACCATATACCCATTCTCGCCATCTCTTACAGCTTCCATACACCCATGAATCCTGCTTGTGATCAATGGTCTTCCCATGGCTCCACATTCTAGCAGTGTATTTGCCATGCCTTCATGATACGATGGTAATACAAAGCAATCGCATTTCTTAATGAATGGTTTGACATCTTCCTGATAGCCATAATAATAAATGATCCCATTTCTGACCAATGACTGGATTCGTTCCTTATAATCATCTTCCATTGGTCCTACGATATCAAACGATACTTCTGGGTAGATCTTCTTAATGTTCTTTGCTGCTTTGAACAGTTCTTCGACTCCTTTTTCTTTCATCACACGTCCGATAAACAAGAACCGGATGTTTCTTGATTCTTCTGGGTATGGTGTCATCTTGTATTCATCAAGGTCGATCCCTGCTCCTGGGAGAGTACATGACCTGGATTCTTTGATAATATTATTTTCTATAAACACCTGCTTATTTCCTTCATTTTCAAAGAAGATTGTTTTTGCCTTTTTACAGGATAGTTTATATAAAAATACGACAAGTTTCTTGATCATATTTTCATTCTGAAATGCAGTTCCTAATCCTGTGATATTGACTGCACATGGAATTCTTTTGAATCTTGCTGCGATTCCTCCGTAGATGTTTGGTTTGATCGTGTAGGTGATCACAAGGTCTGGCTTTGTCTTGCCTAAGATGTTAAAGTATCTCATCATCAGTTTAAAATCTGTTGCTGGATTGATTCCTCTTCGATCTACCGGTGTTTCGATAAAATGACATCCCATTTCTTTTAAATTCTGTACTAACATTCCTTTTGGCAGGGATATATAGACTTCATTTCCTTGATCTATGAGTTCTTTGATCAGGGCTTTTCTGAATTTGTATAATCCTACGTCTAGGTTTGCTAAAATTAATATCTTCTTATTCTTCATCGTTTACTCTTCTCACTGGTACTCCAACATAAGTTCCTGCTTCGTTGATATCTTCGATCACTGTACTTCCTGCTCCCATGATCACTTCGTCTGTGATATGCAGTCCTTGTATGATCTGGCTTCCTGTGCCGATCTCTGTCTCAGTCTTTAAATGAACATCTCCTGACAGTAAAACTCCCGGATACAGGGTATTATAATCTCCAATCTCATCATCATGCCCGACAATACTTCGATTGCAGATCAGGTTAAAATTACCGATCTCTATATTCGTTGTCATAATAACGGATGTACAAATGATATTTCCTTGTCCTAGATGCACTCTTTGTGATGTGATCACGGATGGATCGATCAGATTAGGATACCATAAGTTTGGATTTGGCAGACATTTTAAAACGAGTTTTTCACGGACTTTTGCATTGCCTATAGCGAAGGCAACGGCAAGTTTTTGTTCTTTGTCGTATTCTTCGAGGTATTTCATTCCTCCAAGAATCGGATAGCCATCTATGATGCTGCCTTGCTGGATTCCATCGTCTATGTATCCAAGAATCTCATATGTTGGTTCTTCTTCGTTGATCCGTTCGATCAGCCACTGAGTATCTCTTCCCATACCACCGGCTCCAACGATCACGATTGGTTTTATCTTTGGTTCTTTACTCATATAACCCATCCTCATTCTTCTTCCAATAGCATTCCATTCCTAATGCTTTCGGTGCAATAAAATCTTTCTCGATATCATCTCCAACAAATGCCATGTTCCTGCATGGTATTTCTAATCGTTTTCTCATGATCAGAAATGGAAGATCATTTGGTTTCCTGAATTCCATGACATTTCCATGTCCTGCAAGTTCGTCTGTGATCAGTATCTCGTCTGCCATTTTATCTAACCCCAGAGCTTCTATCTTGGCTCGCTGTACTTTTGGTGTTCCATCGATCAAGATCCCGATACTTCGCTTTTGCGTGTGTAGTTCAAAGAATAATTCTTTGACTCCTTCATACAATGAAATCTCTGGTTTATGGTCCCTGATGGCTTCTCTGCATTTTAATAATAATTCATCCGAATACATTCCTGCATCTTTTAATACTGTTTCCAGTGGCGGCTGCCCTTTTTCCAGTGCTGCGCATAACTTATTAAAGATATTGTTCACTTCTGGAAGCATTCGTTCTACCACTCGGAAACTGCTTCGTACATAATCTTTCTCTGAGTATAATGTGTCATCCAGATCAAAGATCACTGAACCAATTCCCTCGTCTAAATGATACAAATCTTTAAAATCATGAATCTCTACGATCGGTTCTTCTCTTGTATTTAAACATACACTTTTTTCAAATCTTGTGAAAATAACATTGTCATCGGCTGCATCCTCTTTGTATTCCATTGGTTCACCTAACATCATGTAGAGTGCTGCATATGGTGCGTCGGCTCCTGCCTTGATCGATACGGTGTTTGCCTGATGATACCATGGTTCCATTCGGATAAAATAATCTTTGTCTGTATGTTCTTCACGAAGCATAAAGATCGTCATCCATCCGGATGGCCTTAATTTCTTTATCACTTTCTTTGCTTCTTCTACGATCTTATGATCTCTTACAACTCTGTATCTTGCACTTTCTTTTCCCTCGACTTCTTCCTTTGCCCTTGGTGTGATGTAAACCGGGCTTCCGTCTAGATTGCAGAATACGTCGATCTCATACATCTTCCCATTTAAAAATGGACGTATCGTATAATTCGCGTATTTTGATGCGTGAAAACTTAATTTTTGTTCATCATGGATCATGATGCTTTTCTCCAGATTATCCATCTCATCCAATACTGCAAACATTGCTGGGTATCCTTGTGTATAGTCATTGGCACTGCTTACGACCTGTGGTGCGTTAAGACCACATTCTTCAAAGAAACGAGCTGTCCAGCGTTTGTTGCTGCACAGCAGAGCTAATTCTTCATTTGCAATGAGAACTTCTGTTCCAACAGCTTCAAATTCGCTGGCTCTTTGTGACAGGATAAAGACGTCTTCTTCTGTTCTTGGAATGAGCAGAGCGATCTTCTCCTGTTTACAGATATGTAAGAGTTCTGTGACATAACCTTCTTCCCCTGGCTGTGGAACCTGATAGTGCTTATGGCAGCGATATAATGCTGGCGCTTCTAGTGAATGATCACAGCCGACAAATGTTACTTTCACCCCTAATCTGCCGGCAGCATAGCGGAAGGTATCGATAAATTCGACCTGATCTGCCACGCTTGAAAATAAGATCTTTAAGTGTCCTGCTTTCTTGTATTTGGAAAACTGGTCTTTCTTTGTTCCCTGAAAGGCATACATTGTCACAGATTCCTGTGCACTGATCCCTGCTCTTTTTAAGACTTTGGTCACGGTCTTTAGTATGATCTTGATGTCGGTAAGAAATGAAATGTTATCCACATATTCAAGGTCAAATTCAAACTTTTCTTCCCAGCTGATGGCATTTCTTCCATTCACCTGTGCAAGTCCTGTCAGTCCTGGTCTTACATCTGCACGTCGTTTCTGTCTTGCACTGTAGAAATCTATGTATTGTTTCAATAATGGTCTTGGCCCGACAAAACTCATATGTCCAAATAAGATGTTGAAGAATTCAGGTAATTCATCAAGACTTGTGGATCTTAACATCTGTCCAAATCTTGGAAGACGTTCTTTGTCTGGTAACAGATCACCATTCTCATCGACGGCGTCTGTCATACTTCTGAACTTGTAAAGTGTAAATATTTCGTTATGATATCCCGGTCTTTCTTGTTTGAAGATCACGGGGCTCCCTAATTTAATCCTTACTAACAGTGCTGTGGCAAGCAGGATCGGGCTTGATACAATGATACAGCACAGTGACAATATGATGTCAAAAAATCGTTTGATATATTTGTGATACATCTTTATATATACTCCGTTTACATTTTGTTCTTATCGGTCCAGTACGGATCTTATGATTCCTATGATCCGATCCATATCTTCTTTTGTATTCTTAATATCACTTGGAAGACATAATCCGCGGTCAAAGATATCTTCTGATACTGGTTTCTTATCATCTTCGTAATGAGAATAGAATTCGCACCCTTTAAATACTGGTTGTTGATGTAATGGTTTCCAGATCGGACGGCTTTCGATATTCTCTTGTTCCAGAGCTTCTATGATATCTAATGGTTTTGTCTTACTGTCTTCATCGATCGTCATACATGATAACCAGAAGTTTGGTTCACTGCATGTTTCATATGGATTCATATGCACTTGTTTATAATCCTTGAAAGCATCTTTGTATGTCTCATAGATTGCTTTTTTCTTCGCAATGTGTTCATCCAGATGCAGAAGCTGACCTCTTCCAACTCCCGCTGTGATATTAGACATTCGGTAGTTATATCCGATCTCCTTGTGTTCATAATGTCGGACCGGTTCTTTTGCCTGTGTTGCCAGGAATGTTGCATGCTTGATGTATTCTTCATTCTCTGATGCGATCATTCCACCGCCTGATGTCGTGATGATCTTATTTCCATTGAATGAAAATCCTGCCATGACTCCGAATCTTCCTGTCTGGACTCCTTTATATGTTGCTCCCAGACTTTCTGCAGCATCTTCGATCAGTGGAACTTTATATTCTTCACAGATTGCTTTGATCTCGTCTACCTTGGCTGGTGTTCCATAAAGGTGTGCAACGATCACTGCTTTTGCTTCTTTATGTTCTTCCAATGCTCTTTTCAATGCCTGTGGTGACATATTCCATGTCTCTGGTTCAGAATCCACGAATACAATCTTGCCTTTTTCGTAGGCGACTGGATTCGCTGTTGCAGCAAAAGTCAGCGAAGGACATATCACGGTATCTCCTTCCCCGACTTCTAATAATTTCACAGCCAGATGCAGTGCTGCGGTTCCTGCGCTTAGTGCACTGCAGTGTGCGATTCCTGTATACGCTTCCATCTCACGTTCAAAGCCATTGACATTTGGCCCAAGTGGTGCGATCCAGTTGGTGTCAAATGCTTCCTGCACAAACTTCTGTTCTTCCCCATGCATCGTTGGTGATGCCATATATATACGTTCTTTCATGCTGTCTCATCCCCCTGTCATTTTGTCTGTTGATTTGTCTGTTTATATGTATACTCTGGAACTAATCTTTTTACAACTTCACGGATATTCGGATCTTCGGAAAATGCCGCATGATCTAATTCAGCGATCAGTTCACTAAATTGTTCTGTCTCCATCATCCTTGGACTTCCAATGAAAATTCGTTTGTTCTTTGTCTCTTTTTTATTCTCCTCATCGATCAGAAGTTCTTCATACAGCTTCTCCCCTGGTCTTAAGCCAGTAAACTGGATTTCTATATCTTCTCCTGGTGTAAGTCCTGATAAACGGATCATATTCTTCGCAAGATCTAAGATCTTGACTGGTTCTCCCATATCAAGGATAAATATTTCCCCGCCTTCTGCGTAAGCTCCTGCTTCCAACACCAGACTGACGGCTTCTGGGATCGTCATAAAGTACCGGATGATCTCTGGATGTGTAACTGTTACCGGACCACCATTGGCAATCTGCTTCTTGAACAACGGAACGACACTTCCGTTACTTCCAAGAACATTTCCAAATCTTACAGCAACGTATTCTGTATCGTATAAGCTATTCATATATTGAATGACCATCTCACAGATCCGCTTGGAAGCGCCCATGATATTTGTCGGTCTTACTGCCTTATCCGTGGAGATCAGTACCATTCTCTTTACGCCGCTCATTCCTGCTTCTTTGGCTATGTTAAATGTACCAAATACATTGTTCTTGATCGCATCATGCGGGCTGTCTTCCATCAATGGCACATGCTTATGTGCTGCTGCATGAAATACGATATCAGGCTTATAATCTTCGAAAATATTGTGTATTCGCAGATGGTTCTGGACAGATACGATCAATACTTTCAAATCTAGTTCTGGATGTGTTCTCTTTAATTCCATCTGGATCTCGTAGGCGTTGTTCTCATAATTATCAATGATCACTAACTTCTTCGGCTGATATCTTGCGATCTGTCTGCAGATCTCACCTCCGATCGATCCGCCTCCCCCTGTGACAAATACGACTCTGTCTTTGACATAGCTCATGATTGATGGAAGATTGGCTTTCACTGGCTCTCTTCCAAGCAGATCTTCAATCTCTACTTCTCTTAGAGCAGATACTGTAACTTCACTGTTGATCAGCTGATATAAGCCCGGAAGAATACTCAGACGGCATCCTGTCTGCTTGCAGATTTCAAGGATGTCCTTGCGATCCTTGGGTTCTATTGTCGGAATTGCCAGAATGATCTCTTCAACATCAAATTTAACTGCATTGCGCAGGATCGTATTACGATTGCCAACCACTGGTATCCCAGATAAATATGTTCCTTTCTTCGCTGGATCATCATCTATGATGCAACGGATCGTTTTAGTCACATATGTACTCTTTTTGATCTCATTTAAAATGATGCTTCCTGCTTCTCCTGCTCCGATCAACATTACCGGAACTTTCTTCTTGCCAATGTCATTCACTTTGAGTGGTTCACTTCCCTGAATCAATCGGACAAGTAATCGGATAAAAAACATTCCCAACAGCAGATATACCAAATACAAGAAATAGTAACTTCTTGGTATCTCCCATTGTAACATATAAATTCCGATCAGCTGGAAAGCTGCTGCGATCACAACTGCTTTAACGACATTAATAAAATCGGAGATTCCTGCATACTTCCATTGCGTTGAATACAATCGATATGCCATAAAGATCACAATACTGCAAAAGAGATTCAACGGCATGTATTTTGCAGCATTTTTCAAAAAAATCGGTGCGATCTGTGATGGATAGAATTCAAATCGCGTTAATAATGCAAGATATGATGCTATGATCATCATTATGATATCTGAAATCCCAAGTATCATATTCCATTTTTTTCTTTGAGCGATTGTTTTTAATTTCTTCATTATACTTTCCCCTTACATATGCTCTCACATATTTGTTTTAAACCTATTATACCATTCCTTTTCTTAATTTCCTATATCTACTCCTGCTCATTTCCTGCTTTTTGGTAATTTTTTCTTAAAATACAGCAAAAAGAGATGGAAAAATCTATATTGTTTTGATCTTTCCATCTCTTTTTATATTAAAATTTTATCTTTTCATCAAGATTCTATCTTTTTATACGTTGATCTCAGCTGTTAATCCGAGTACTTCTTTATTCTCTTCCAGAATTGGATTGATCACTTCATTCACAAATTCTTCTGTCTGCTGTGGTGCACGTCCTACGAAGTTCTCTGGTTTCATGATTGCCTGTAACTGCTCCATGTTCATACCAAATGCTGGGTCTGCTGCGATTCTCTCTAACAGATCGTTTGCTTTTCCTTCTTCTTTGACAACTTTTCCTGCTGCCATAGAATGTACACGGATCTTCTCATGAAGTTCCTGTCTGTCTCCACCAGCTTTTACTGCATCCATCATGATATTCTCTGTTGCCATGAATGGAAGCTCGCTTCTTAAACGGCTTTCGATAACCTTAGGGTATACAACTAATCCGTCTACAACGTTTAAGTAAAGGTCTAAGATACCATCGATCGCTAAGAATCCTTCTGGTACAGATAAACGTTTGTTGGCTGAGTCATCTAATGTTCTTTCAAACCACTGTGTAGATGCTACTAATGCTGGGTTCATGGCATCTGACATTACGTAGTTTGCTAAGGAAGCGATTCTTTCACTTCTCATCGGGTTTCTCTTATATGCCATTGCAGATGATCCGATCTGGTTCTTCTCAAATGGTTCTTCTACTTCTTTTAAGTGCTGAAGAAGTCTAATGTCGTTTGAGAACTTATGAGCAGACTGTGCGATCTGGCTTAATACGTTGATCACGCGGGAATCAACTTTTCTAGAGTATGTCTGTCCAGATACTGGCTGGCATTTGTCAAATCCCATCTTCTTGGCGATCATTCCATCGATCTTCTTGATCGTTTCGTGGTTTCCTTCGAATAACTCTAAGAAACTTGCCTGTGTTCCTGTTGTTCCTTTTGATCCTAATAATCTCATGTTAGCGATCACGTGATCAAGATCTTCTAAATCATATACGAGATCCATCAGCCAAAGGCTTGCTCTCTTACCTACTGTTGTAGGCTGTGCTGGCTGAAAATGTGTAAATCCAAGTGTTGGAAGATCTTTGTATTTCATTGCGAATTTGGATAATTCGTTGATCACATTTAATAATTTTACTCTGACAAGCTTTAATGCTTCTGTCATGATGATGATGTCTGTGTTATCACCAACATAGCAGGATGTTGCTCCTAAATGGATGATTCCTTTTGCCTTTGGACATTGTACTCCGTATGCATATACATGAGACATAACATCATGACGGACTAATTTTTCACGTTCTTTTGCTACATCGTAGTTGATGTCTTCTGCATGTGCTTTTAATTCGTCGATCTGTTCCTGTGTGATATCAAGTCCTAATTCTTTCTCTGTCTCAGCAAGTGCGATCCATAACTTTCTCCATGTCTTAAACTTCTTGTCTGGAGAAAAGATGTACTGCATCTCTTTGCTTGCATAACGTTCTGATAATGGGCTCTGGTAACGGTCGTTCATAAAAATCTCCTTATCCTTATCTTTCAAAATTTCCACGAATATCTCTTGTTGGCGGTTTCATTGGATACTCACCTGTGAAACATCCTTTACAGATCGGTAATCCCTGTACCATCTGTGAAAGTCTCTCTTCTCCTAAGTATCCTAAACTATCTGCTCCGATCACTTCACAGATCTCGTTGATCGATCTGTTATATGCGATCAGCTGTTCTCTCTCTGGAATATCAGTTCCAAAGTAGCATGGCCACAGGAATGGTGGGGAACTGATCCTTACGTGAACTTCTGTCGCTCCTGCATCGCGTAACATCTTCACAATGCGGTCACTTGTTGTTCCTCGTACGATGGAATCATCGATCATGATGACTCTCTTTCCTTTGACTGCTTCTTTTAAAACATTTAACTTGATCTGCACGCTTGATTCACGGCTGCTCTGTCCTGGTTTGATGAAAGTTCTTCCAACATAACCGTTCTTGACAAACGCGGTTCCATATGGGATTCCTGACTCTAAGGAATATCCAAGAGCTGCTGCATTTCCTGATTCTGGTACTCCGACAACCAAGTCTGCTTCTACCGGTGAATCCTGTGCGAGGTATCTTCCTGCCTGAATTCTTGAGTGGTATACCCCAACTCCGTCAATCTCACTGTCTGGTCTTGCAAAATAAATGTATTCAAAGATACATCTTGCTGTTTTCTCCTTTGGAAGACATAAATCACAGTCTGACTGAATTCCATCCTTTGTGATCGTTACGATCTCTCCTGGATTCACGTCACGGATAAATTCTGCTCCGATCGTATCTAATGCACAACTTTCAGATGCTAATACATAAGCGTTATCTCTCTTACCGATACATAATGGCTTAAATCCATATGGATCTCTTGCCCCGATCAGTTTCCTTGGTGACATAACGATCAGGGAATACGCACCTTTGATCTTCTGCATTGCTCTGGCTACTGCCTTCTCAATTGATGATGTATTCACGCGTTCTCTTGCGATATGATATGCGATAACTTCGGAATCGATCGTTGTCTGGAAAATAGCTCCTGTCTTTTCTAATTCTTCGCGAAGTTCTATTGCATTGATCAGATTACCATTATGTGCAAGTCCTAAAGTACCTTTTACATAATTTAAAACCAGTGGCTGGGCATTCTCAGGAACACTCTCTCCTGCTGTTGAATACCTTACATGCCCCACACCGATATCTCCCTTTAATGCCTGAAGGGAATCTGGTGTAAACACTTCATTACATAATCCCATACCTTTTCGAGATGTGACATTACGTTTTGGACCATTCGTATCAGAAACTGCAATTCCGCAGCTTTCCTGACCTCGATGCTGAAGTGCAAACAATCCATAATAGATTGTTGACGCTACATCATTGCCATCGAAATCGTAGATACCGAAAACTCCACATTCTTCTCCCAACTTATCAAAGTTCTCTCTGCTCATCGTGATCTTTTGACCTTTCTGTTATACAATCTTTAGTTTCGTTTGTAAAATACACATTTTTGATAGTAACATATTCATTTTAAATCTGCAAGCATCCCTGTTATTGATTCTCTTTTAATAATGTAGTATCTGGAGGGATCTCTCCTCGCTTAAGCTTTGTATATATGATCCTTCTTACAGATTTATCTATTCTTGATTCTTTGATCTTGCCACTTTTTAGTGCCTTCTCAATTGCCTTGTATGCTTCTTTATAGTTATCCGGCATCACGATCAGGTCAACTCCTGCCTGAATCGCTTTCACTGCTGCTTCTCCGGAACTATAGTTATCTGTGATTGCTTTCATGTTCATCGCATCGGTCATGATAACGCCCTTATATTCAAGTTCATCTCTTAGAATATCTGATACAACTCTGCTGCTTAGGCTTGAAGGCTCCTTCTCATCTGTCACATTAGACAGCATCAGATGTGACACCATCACTGCATCAGCTTTTGCCTTGATCCCTGCTTTAAATGGTTTAAAATCTGTATCTCTTAATGTATTGATCGTCTGATCGGTCTCTGTGCTTCCGCGGTGTGTGTCTCCTCCAGTCTGTCCACTTCCTGGAAAATGCTTTAATGTCGCTGAGATCTGTTGTTTCTGCATGTTCTTTACCAGTGTTGTAATAATATCAGCAACTTTCTTTGAGTCTGTCCCAAAGCTTCGGTCTCCAATCTCTGTATTATTCTTATTCGTTAAAACGTCTGCGACTGGTGCCAGATTCATGTTAAATCCAAGCTCTTTTAATTCCTTTCCCTGTGTCTTTCCCATCTGCGCGATCTTCTTGTTATTGTAAGTTCTTCCAACTTCCTGTGCAGATGGATATACTGTCATCTTCATCTTGGGATTTGATGCGACTCTTGAAACCTGTCCACCTTCCTCATCCACTGCCATAAATAGTGGGATATAGGAGGCATCTTGAAGCTCATCCGTCATCTTCTTTGTCTGATCAGGTGTGTTGATATTCTTCGCAAACATGATCACTCCACCTGCTGGATACTTCTTCAATGTCTTCTTCATCTGACTCGTCACACTTGTCTGATTCTTGCTTTCTGCCTCATCTAATTGATAAACAGATACCATAAATAGTTGTCCGATCTTATTCTTTAAGGACATCTCCTTTGTGATATCTTTTGCCATTCCCTGCAGGGTTGTTTCATCCAGATCTTCTGTCTTGAGTTTCTTTGTTGTACTCTTCTTCCCGCATCCTGCTGTCATGACAAGCATCAATACAAGGACAAGGCTGATTAAACGTCTCTTCATTCTTTCGTGTCCTTTCCGTGCATGCTCTTTTCTTTTTATTATACCAGAAGCATTTGTTTGTATCAAATGCTGTTACGTCCTATTTCTATAGAAAAAAAGCCCCTCCAGATCTTAATGTCTGAAGAGACTTTAAAAGCAGATGTCTCCAAATACGCAACCGTTCCATAAGTCACCATGTATCAAAACTTCATGAAAAAAGGATTTAAAAACCACTCTCTCAAATGGTCTATTTGCATATTGTCGACACCACTAGTATATACTTTTATATTTATGTTTTCTACCATTTCAACATAGTTTTTTACAATTTTTTCAATTTTGTGAAAAAACATATGAAATCTATTTGTTTACTTCTAAATATTGTTTAAATTGTATAGTAACCAGGAATTGATCTCCGTCTATTCTTATCGAAAACTCTCCTCCACAATTCTTTGTAAAACTGTCTGCGATGGAAAGTCCTAATCCGTTTCCTTCGCTGGTACGTGATTTTTCCGCTCTGGCAAACCGTTCCATGATCTCTTCTTCTGTAAAATTCATCTCATAGGATGCTGTGTTTATAACTTCTAATTTTATATTTTGATCTGCTTCGGTGATCCTTAGGAAGATTCTGGTTCCTTTCAGGGAGTATTTTAAGGCATTTTCTATGACATTTTGTACCACTCGGTACATGCGGCTGCTGTCTCCGATAAATCTTGTGTGTGTAGCTTCGCACTGATATCTGATCGCAAATCCAGATTCTTCTATCTGATCTGCCATATCCCCCAGTGTCTGTTCTACCAGACGTTTCATATCCATTTCTTCCAGATCTACTTTCGCATCTCCACTTGTTGCTTTCGCAAGTTCAAATAGGTCAGAAATGATGGATTTTAAGCGTTCGGTCTTGTTGATCAGGATGGTTACATAATCTCTTGATTCTGCAGATAATGTCTGATCTCTGCTTAAGAGATCGACGTATCCGATGATAGAAGTCAGCGGTGTCTTAAGATCATGTGATACATTTGTGATCAGATCGATCTTCATTCTCTCGCCCTTCATCTGTGTTTCTAATGCTTTTTCCATTCCCTGCCCGATATTGGTCAGTTTCTGACTGTATTCATAATACGCAGATTCTTTTGAAATATCGGTCGTTGCCGTCAATTCTCCATTGGAAATACGTTCGATCTGATCGACCAGCATGCTTAAATCTCTCTGTTCTTCTGCATATTTGTCTGAATATCTTGAAAAATATCTAATAAGAAAAACAAAGATGACTGCTGCTATAAACAAGAGTGGGGATGGGATATTTATTCCACTCATTCCCATGATGATACAAGCAAGTGTACCGACAGTTAAAATATATCGTAAGACCCTGTACTGTCTGATCCTGTCTCTTGCATGTTTTTGTGCAAATGACATCGCCTCGTCTTCCAGCTTTCTTCTTGTCTTTGCGTGACGGCTCCATTTTCGAATATATCCCAGACAAAATGTTGAATCCAGAAGATTCTTCTGGCGGATCCTCCATACCGTAGTCTGAATACATACGGCAAATGCCACGATGAAAAATGGGACTGAGATATAACTCAGTGTCATGATCATCTCGATCGTTGAACCTGTGATCCCGCCCTGTGTATATTCTATCGTATATTCCCAGATTGCAAAGCATAATGCGATCGCCAGTCCAAGCAGCGTAGTTGCTGTCACTAGTATGATCTCCCACCAGAGCCTGTCAAGCCCTCTAAAGAATCTGGTTCGCTTTTCCTGAAGTGCAAATAAGATGCACAGCAGGATCGTTCCGATCAATTCAATAATCGAAACAACAATGATCGTTTTGATTCCCATCGTGATCTGTTTTGTTGATCCTTTTCGAAATTTTTCAATCTCTGTTAGTGCTTTTTTTGTCAAAGAAATCTCAATGTCTGCATTTTCCAGACGCTGATTCTTCTCATCATTGATCAGAAGCTGTTCCGGGAATATATCCAGCAGTATATAATTATCCCCAGAGAATTCATAGTATTCTGTCTGATCCGCATTGTACTCGTCATACGGATCCCATCCTTTGAAACTTCCGTCTTTGTTTAGTTTCTCTGTCTTGTCTCTTTCTATATGAAAATGTTCAATCCTGCCCCCAGTATAGTTCGCATTTTCTGTTCCATATGTTGATGTTGTCGTTACCATCTTTTTATCATATGGTTTGACCTTCATCGTTACTTTCACAAATGATTCTTTTTTTATCTTATTCAGTAAACTTTCTGATACATGATTTGCCTGTGTATAATAGACTTTATCACCTTCTTGATCTGCCCATTTATCAAACAATGACATCTGTGTGTGTTTGATATAGTCTGATTGATCCTGTTCATCCAGACTGAAGCTGTTATCTCCTGTCAATGCCATGTTATGGATCGTGTTGAGTCCATATATCCCTGACAGAGTCATGGCGATCATCACAAGTGTGATCAATACTTTGTTAGTCCATTTTCTCGATCTTGTATCCAATTCCCCACACCACCTTTAAATATCTTGGATTTTTTGCATCTATTTCTATTTTCTCGCGGATACGACGGATGTGGACCATAACGGTATTCTCTGTTGCATAGGCTTCTTCGTTCCATACGCGTTCGTAGATCTCATCTGCTGAAAATACTCTGCCCAGGTTGTTCATCAGAAGGCTTACGATCTTGTATTCGGTTGCAGTCAGTTTCACCGGCTCTCCGTCTACCATCATCCTTTTTCCTTTCATGTCAAGGATCAGTCCGCCATTGATGATCTGTTCCTTATTACTTTCTGCGGCGTTCATTCCTCCAAACTGCATGTATCTTCGCAGCTGGGATTTCACTCTCGCTACTAGTTCATCTGGGCGGAATGGTTTGCTGATATAGTCGTCGGCTCCCATAGATAGTCCCAGGATCTTATCGCTTTCTTCTGTCTTGGCTGAAAGAATGATGATTGGGATGTTCTTGCTTTCCCTGATCTTCATCGTTGCGGATAGTCCGTCCATCTTCGGCATCATAACGTCTATGATCAGAAGCTGGACTTCTTGTTCCATTAGGATATCCATGGCTTCCAGACCATCATATGCCGTTATGATTTCATAGTCTTCCATTTCCAGACGTTTCTTGATCGCTCCTACGATCTCTTTGTCGTCGTCAACGACCAGGATCTTTGGCTGGTTCATACTTTTCCTCCTCGTATCTTTGATGGTTTTAGTGTATCAGGTGGTTCTTTCGTTTCTGCGGATATAATTCTTACGAATTTCTTAATATGACTTCCTTAATTATAGTAACTTCCAGAATAATTATCAATATCCTGTCCAGTGACCGTAGGATCACACCTGCATTTAATGAATGACAAGATATTGATAATTATTCTCATTTACAGTTATTGTTCGCTAACCTTTCGTGTGGTATCATATCTTTCATCAGTTAGAGTTTTCTAACTACGTACACGCTATTATTTTATATTACAGAAAACGGAGGAAAAACTATATGCGTAAAAGATTAATCGGGAAAGCCTTTGCTATCGCTATGAGTGGTGCAATGGTTTTAACTGCGACTCCTGTGACAGCGAATATTTTTCATGTTGCTCACATTGTTAAGGCTGCTGATGAACAGTCTGATGAATATGTTTATTGCTATGCTGGACTTACCTGGAATGAATATTGGGCATCTGAGGGTGTTTATGCTGCCGGTAATGACAGCTCTTCTGATACATTAGATAGTCATAGTGAACTTGATAATGGTGGATACGATGCCGTTACTCGTGCTACAACAAACCATGGTCTTCATAGAGGAAGTTTCCAGTGCATTACTACGATCTATACAACCGATGGAAGTGCTTATCAGATTTCTAATTGGGAACAGGTAAAAGATTCTGATGGTAAAGTAACAGCCACTTATTTACATCTAAAAGACGTGGAAGGAAGAGTTACTTTTAACAAAGGAACTTTAACATTTGCTGATAATTCCACAAAAAAATGGATCACTATAGTGTTTCTGGAATCAAATATGTTCCTGTAAAAATAAAGGCTTCTGACTACAACGATTTCAAAGCAAAATACTCTGTTGTTGAAAACAATGGTACACTGATCGGTGGATATGCAGAAGGTGTTTTAAGTTCTTATGAAGCATCTGCAAATGTAACAGCAGATACAAATGGATTAAAGGAAGCGGTCAAAGGTTCTGACGGTTCCTTCTCTTTCAAAGCCAGAACAACTGGTACTGACTCTGGTATTAAAGATCAGACATTACAGAAAGCTGTAAAAATCACTCCAACTGTAAAAGCTGCTTCTGGATCATATGGAGAATTTCTTCGTGTTGATCTAAATGGAGATGACTATGGTGCTTTAGGTGACAAGATGCAGGCTGTTAAATGGACATACTACGGAAATGACAGCACTCGTACAAAAGCTTTAGCTTCTTACGGAACAAAATTTGCAGCAGATAACTGGATGCATAAATCTATGGGAATCCAGCTTGGATTAACAGATTCTATTCGTTGCCAGTTACCTGAAAATACAGATGGTACAGGTTATTGGAGTTTAACAGTTTATGCTCTTGGTTATGAAGATTATACACTTAACTTTGAAGCTACAAAAGACAATATTGTATCCAAAAGGCTCTTGCAAGCGACGAAGAAAAAGCTTCTCTTCAGAAATTAGTAACAGAAGCTGAATCTTTGAAGAAAGATTCCTATATTGATAGTTCTAACAAGCAAACTGCATTTGCTAATCTCCAAACCGAACTAGATGAATCTAAAGAATTACTGAACAAAAAAGAGTTAACTTCTGCAGAAGTTCGTGAGCAGATCACTCATTTAACAGAAGCGATCAATGCAGTCAAAGCTTTAAAAACAAAAGATGCTGCAACTACTACTGCTGCACCTTCTACAACAAAACCAGCAACTACAACTACTGTAACAAACACAACTACTGTGAAAGCTCCTGCGAAGACAACTGTGAAATTAAGCAAAGCTAAGAAGACTTCTATCAAAGTATCTTGGAAGAAGATTTCCGGAGTTGCTGCTTATCAGATTCAGTATAGTACTTCTAAGAACTTCAAGAATGCAAAAACTGTCAAAGTTTCTGCGAAATCTGCTTCTAAAGTCTTAAAGAAGCTGAAAAAGAATAAGAAATATTATGTAAGAGTTCGAAGCTACAAAGTAACAAAAGTAAACAACAAATCTAAGAATGTTTACTCTGCTTGGTCTGCTAAAAAAAGTTTTAAAAACTAAAAAGAAATAATTTCTCTTAAATAATATCAATTACATCTCAATCTTAATATTATTAAATAAAATAGGAACTGCATTTGGTCTGCGGTTCCTATTTTATTCCTCATTCTATGCTTCTTTTTTACCGTTGATAAATTGATGATATTCTATTTTGAAAATTATTTATTGATAATCCCATAGATTTCATCAACTGATAACTCTGGATTTTGTTTGATCATTTCGTAAATCGGCTGAACAAATTCTATACTTTCCATAAGATCATCTATTATCTTCTCCATAGAATCTCCTCTTTGGGATTTTTTTTGAATGAGTAGAATTTTATTCTTGATTTCTCCTTTGATTTCTCCTTCTCTTCTTCCTTCTATCCTTCCTTTTTCTTCTAATTCCTCTAGCGCCTTGCACATATTCATCTTCCCTCCTTCTTTCTCTAGCTTTATTGCATCATCAATCAATTTCTGTGATTCTGTAATCGCACCAATTACTAATCCCAGTTCTGAAGGTATTAATTGCTCTTTGTATATATCATTAATTTTATCATATCTTTTATCATAAATGAATCTACTGATATCAAAAACTATACTGACATCTGAATTCTGAAATTTCAGATATTCGCTGTTTCTTACCTCTATAAGATTCATCTTATAATCTGATACTAACGCTTGAAATCTTTCTGGTACTTTCAACATGTCTATCAATGAACGAGGGCCATCCCATTCTTTTTCGCCATAATAAATGCAGATTGTAATCATTGGATGTAAACGATCCTCTGCTGTTAGCCCTGATAAAAATTCATCTGAATTTCTCCAATTCTTTTGCTTTTTATTTTGGACTGCTAATTCATTGTATTCTTTTAAATAAGAAAATGCATCTCCTATCATGTGACGCAATGGCATTGCATAATGAACTTTCTGTTGATTTTCAATTCCTAGAATTACAAAATCAATACCAAATGCTGTTTTTTTAACTACATCTAAGACTTTCTGTATCGTTTCTGCATGCCCGTTAAATTGAAGCAATGATGAAATATCCGTATCTACTTCTGTCAGATCATTAGGTTTTAACACCTGCTCTCCATCAAATATACAAGCATTAAATAAATCTGCAAATCTACTATTATCTTTCCAGAAATTTTTTAAAATATGATCTGCTTTTATATGATTCTTTATTTTCTTTTGCTGTGCCATTTGAACTGATTCCCTCCCATCCTGTTATATATCCGTATATTTTTCATGTTTTTAATATACTATATTTATTTCATATTTTCAATACCTGATATTTTGCAATTCAACATTCAACCAATACACTTTATGCTGTGAAAGAAGATTACGTTTATTTTACGGCTCTTACTATTACCCTTGTGCTAAATTTTCTTGTAATAATTCCATCTATCTAAAATATTTATCCAGGATCTGGCGTTCTCCTTCATTGTCATTGATATCTGTGACAATATCTGCTGCCTGTTTTACTTCATCTGCAGCATTGCCCATGGCGACTCCAAGTCCTGCATATCTGATCATATCGATATCGTTGAAATTATCACCAAATGCCATTATCTCTTCTTGTTTCACATGAAAATGGTCTTTTAACATATGGATTGCATCGGATTTGGATGCTTTCATAGACATGATCTCTAAATAGGTATCTTTGGATCGATAAATTCTGATCTGTGGGAATTCTTTTACTAACTGTTGTTCCAACGCTGCAATATCTTCTTTATCTCCCATGCATAACACCTTGTGTACTTCTTTGTAGACTTCTTCATCTTCAAAAGACACTTCTTGTGGAATCACGCCTGTGATATCACTTTCCTGCGCTGCCCAATATTCTTTTTTATCTTTTACCAGCCATTCATCGTTTGTGTAAATGTTAACCGAAATCTTTGGATTCAATTCATAGACTCTTCTGCATAACTTCATGGCAACTTCTTGTGGCATTGCCACACTGTAGATTGGATGTTCTTCTTCATCAACAACTAAAGCTCCGCTGTAGCAGATCATTGGACTCTTCGCCTCTAATTCTGCTCTGATAGCTGTCATGCCTTTGGGCATTCTTGCGGACACTAAAACGTATGGGATTCCATTTTGGTTGATCTGTTTTATTTTTTTCTTGTATTTTCTGGTATCTGATGTTTTGAATTTAATAATGTTCCATCGATATCACTAAATACTGCTTTATACTTTTTCATTATGTCTGCATCCTTTCGTTTCTCTGCTTTGTTGTCTATTTCTTCCATTATTATAAAGCAAGAAAAGCCATCTGGCGAGGATAAAATATTCCAGATGGCTTTCTTCTTTTTTAGGTCTTTATTTTTAATATGCTTTCACTGATTTTGCTTTAGAATATGCTCCGTATACTTTCTGATTTGTTGAATCATAGTAGTAATAGCGAACCTGTACATAATATTTCTTGCCTTTTTTTAGACCTGTTTTTGTATAAACATTTTTCGCTAAACCTGTTGTTTTGTATTTTGCAGATTTCATCTTTTTGCTTGTGGAATAACGGAATCTAAATCCTCGTTTTTCTCCATATTTGTTGACAGATTGTGTTGATCTTGCTACAAATCCTACACCTTTTCCTGCTTTAGATCTGACAGATAATGAACCTGCTTTTCCAACTGTTACTTTAACAAATTTAGCTGTTAATGTAATATTCTTGTCGCTTTCTGGCATCTTTGTAACAATTTTTCCATTGTATGTCCATCCTGCAAATACATAACCTTTCTTACCAGCTGCTTTATATTTTGCTTTGTTCCATGCTGGCAGAGTATCTCCTGCTTTCACATCTTTGATCGTTGTGACAGTCTTTCCTGCATTACCTTTTAGTGTTGCTGTAATAGAAACTTTTGGAGTTTCTACTTCTTTTTCTTTTACTGTTACCTGAGTCTTGTATGTGTAACTTCTTCCAAAAGTTGTAACCTGAGTTTCAATCTGTGTTGTTCCAGCTTTCTTTGCTGTGATGTTACCATCTTCATCTACATCTGCGATTGTTTTGTCCAAAGATTTGTATTTGATGATGTTGAAACTGTTGTCCTCGATATTGGAAACATCAATTGCTGCTTTCTCGCCTGCTGTTAATGCAAGTTTATCAGAAACTGTTGGAACTTTCACTTCTAATGGTGTGACTTTCATATTCTGGAATGTTACTTTTCCGTTGAATACATTAAATCCAACATATCTTCCTTCTTTGTAATTATTCTCAACTTTTACATCTCTTACATTCAGTACCAGCTTGCCCTCAATATACACTTTATACTGGTTACCTTTTACTACAACTTTGAAATGATATTTCTGTCCTTCGCTTAAGTTGTAATTTCCATCTTTTCCGATGTCTCCGGTTCCGCCTCCAAATGTAAAGATTCTTGCTGTACTACCTTTTCTTTGTGTGTCTACATTAGCTGCATATGCACTGGTAGAATCTGGGTTCTGTCCACGGAATAATAATGCAAATGCCTGTCCACTGTGATAAACAACATCTGATTCAAAAATATAATCATCTGAACTGATCTTTGTTCCTGACATTAAGAATGCGTCTCCACTGGCTTCTCCTGTACAACTGTTAGAATTCTCACTGATTTTCCATTTACCACCATGTTGTTTCCAGTCACTAAGTGAAATACCATCGTCTGCTGCTGAAACAAATATATCAATACTTCTTGATAATCCATTTGCTGTTGTTGCTGTAACAGTGACACTTCCTTCTTTTAGTGCTTCTAACTGAAGTTCATCATCTTCTGTTTTAACAACTTTAACTTTATTACTTTTGTTATTACTTACTTTCCATGTTACTTTCTGATCTGCTTTCATTGGAGAGATTGCAGCATTTACACTAATCTTATCTCCGACATTATATTCTCCACTTCCAGAGTCTGTACTGATATATAGATCTGTTGCTGTGTTTGCATCTGTGATCTTATTTTCCCAGATACTCTTCATTGGATAAACTGTGATATTTCCTGTTGTTTCTCCACCTTCAGAATATACTTCCATTCCTGTACTACTGACAGATGGGAATACTGCTAATGCTCCTGTAACCTGTCCATCTTGTCCATATACTTCAACACTTGATTCATCAACAAAGATATCTAATTTTACTTTTCCATCTTTCTCCGTGACGATCGCATCGGATACGATGTTCTTTGTCTGCTGTCCCGCTGGATGTGTACCAGATTTTTCTCCATTGATGGATACTTTCTTTGTTTCTGTATTATAAGATACAACTGTTTCCTGACTTCCAGATTTGTTTGTTCTTAATTTGAATCCAACTTCTTTTGTTCCTGCCTGTGGTGTAAGTTCTGCGACAACTTCATATTGTCCTGCTTTGACTCCTGATAACAGATTTTCGCTGTTTTCTGTCTTCTTTGGAATCGTAACATTTTCAAGTTTGGTTGCTGCTTCGTTGACACGTAACGTCTTATATTCGTCAATTGGTGTCTGTACCAGTTTATATTTACCATCAATCTTCTTCACATTTAATTCTGTCTGAAGATTAAAGAATCCATTGTATCCCCACTGTCCAGTCACTTTATCAACGTTATTGCAGTATCCATCAGCCCATGTACTTGCCCAGTTGATCATGATTCTTCGGTTTTCTGGTTTTCCATTGGTTGTTTCCCCATTACCAATATAATATGTCATTGCTGCATAAGAATGAGGTCCAAAGTTCATGACATAACGGTCGCTGTCTTTATCCTGTACAAATGTCCAATGTCCATCAATCTTCTTGAGATCACCGATGCGATAATAACGTCCTCCTTCACTGATAACCCATTTTGTTGTTCCATCATCTGCTGTTAAAGGATACATATCAGGACATTCTGTTTCAACTCTTAATCCTGCTGGATTACCGATATCATCACTTCCTTTATATGTACTTTCAATATTCCAATGAATCAGATCATCAGAAGAATAAATTCTTAAGATTCCTCCCGCTAATACCATAAACCATTTTCCATCGTGGCGGAATACTTTTGGATCACGGAATGCTGTATCTTTTAGATGATCTTCATCCCATTTTAAGATTGGATTTCCTTTATATTTTGTCCATGTTCTTCCGTTATCTTTGCTATATGCGATGCACTGATCCTGTCCTCTGTGGCCATTTAATTCATTGTTCTGTGTATAGAGTGCGATAAGTCCACCTTTTCCAGGTCCTTTTTCATCTCCAAATAAACCGGATGTATTTTCATCATCTACAACACCACATCCAGAGAACATTGCTCCATTATCTTCCTGATAATTTAATGGTCTTGGCAATTCTTCCCAGTGGATCAGATCTTTAGAAACTGCATGTCCCCATTCTAACTCTCCCCATGTCGTTCTTGCCTGATTATACTGGAAGAATAAATGCCATTCTCCCTTATAATAAAGCATTCCGTTTGGGTCATTGCTCCATCCCATTGCCTGTGAAAAATGATATTGTGGTCTGGTTGGAACTGTATATGCTGAACCATCTACATTTCTTAATACATGTAATGTTGTAGTTTCTACTGCACCATTTGTACTTGTCACTGTGATAGGAATTTCCTGAGATCCAATCTTTAAATGATACTTCTGTTGCTTTTCCATTTTCTGCTTTTTGTTCACCGATCGTCACTGTTCCATTATCACTTACAGTTGGTGTGATAGATAATTTATCAACTGTATTAGGCACTGTGATCGCATAATCATTTGTATCCTGTGTATATTTCTTATCTAAGTCGCCACCTGTTACCTGTAAATTTGTTAAATGTGCTGTTGCTTTTGGAATCGCGATATCTTCTACAGAAAAATCAGATGCTGTCATTGTTTCATTGAAGGAAATAAGACCAACCTTTCCTTCAAAAATCGTATCTGTGATTTCCATACTGATGACTTTTACACCATTGATCTTAACTGTTAAATGACGTTGTTTTACAGAAATGTCAAAATCATAAGTATCTTTATTTTTTAATTCATCAAATACTTTTTCTTTCTGAAGATCGTTGTTGCGTCCTCCTTGGAAACAGATCAAACGTACGGCTCCAGTAGATGGAGTAACATTGGCTACTACAGAACCTTTCTTTGGATCTTTTGCTTCCTTTGCTCCCATCATCACACCGACAGCTCCGTCTTCTTCTCCTTGTGCCAGTTTTGCTTTGACCGCATAATTATCTTCTTTTTTGATATTTGTGATACCGATATTATCACCAGCTCCTGATAACTGGATCTTATCATTGTCTACTTTTCCATTCCCTGTAAATGTCCAATCTATCGCCTGCTGCTGTAATTGTGCTGCATTTACAGTTACATGATTGTATGCTGTTACTGGCGCGATAGAAGTGACACTGACTACACTTGCCATCATTATTGCTACTAATCTTGGGCTAACTTTCCTCATATTTTTCCCTTTCTTTGTAGAAAAAAGGACGATCTAACTATAATCGTCCTTTTTCACTCAAAAAACAATAGTTCTATGCTTAGGCTTTCACTAATTGTAATATCTTGTCTACGTTTGCTCTTCCTCGCTTAATACCAAGGCCTATGACAACACAAAGTATCACACTGATGATCGTAATGATCACTCCAGCTACACCAAATACTGTAAATGGCATTTTACTTTGGACACCTAGTCCCCAATACGCAAGTATGATTCCGATAGAAGATAGAATAATGAGATTGCGAATCCATTTTTTGAGGTTATTGAGCATTTGTGTCTGAAATTCAATTTCTTTTAACTGCTGTGCTCTTGTTTGTGTTGTCATAATATACTTCCTTTCTTAGTATTTTAATCCTGGGTTAAAGAATCCGATCATAACTCCGATAAATGCTACAACTACTAAGATCAACATTGTAACAACTGGAGATACTTTTTTCTTTGACATTAACCACCAACAGAAGATTACAAAAGCTGCTGTTAAGAATCCTGGATATACTCCGTCTAACTGATTCTGAAGATTTAAGAATTCTTTTCCTGCACTGTTTACAAGATGGAATGATGTTTTTACTGATACCCATGTTGCTGCTACAGATCCAACAACCATTGTTCCTAACATAACGATTGCTTCACGGATCGCGGTTGCTTGCTCACCAACCAGGATATCTACGGCTTTTCCACCCAGTTCATATCCTTTGAAGTATAAGAACTTCATTCCAAATGCCATGATCAAGTTCCATGCTACGATATAGAAGATCGGTCCTACGACAGATCCACCTGTTGATAATCCCAGTGCGATACCAAGTAAGATAGGAATTAATGTACCTACAACTAAGGAATCACCAATACCTGCTAAAGGTCCCATAAGACCGGCACGGATACCATTGATCGCTTCTGCATCGATATCTTCATTTCCATTTGCTTTTGCTTCCTCAAGACCAGCTGTGATACCTACGATGATAGATCCAACCTGTGGTTCTGTATTAAAGAAAGCTGTGTATGTATTCATTGCTTCTTTCTGTTCTTCTTTTGTATCATATAACTCTTCTACCAATGGAAGCATTGCACACAGATAACCAAATGTCTGCATATGTTCCTGAGAGAAACATGTTAAGTTTCCATAAGCCCAGTTACGGAATGATTTATTTAACGCTTTTTTAGATAGTTTCTTCTCTGCCATATTAAATATCCTCCTCGTCATCATCGTCAAAGGAACCGCCAGAAGCTAAGGCTGCTTCTTTTGCTCTGATTCCTACCATTTTAATGTTGTAGTAAATAATTGCGAACATTGCTGCTACAACTGTTACTGATACAAGGTTTAATCCCATACTTGCTGCTAATGTAAATCCGAAGAAGAATGGTATAAAGTCAACTGCTTTTGTTACTACCTGTTTTAATAAGATCGCAATACCTACGCAAGGAAGTAAGCTACCTACTGTAAACAGTGTTTTCATTGCAATTCCATCCATTGGTAATGTTGTTTTGATCGCTTCTACAACTGGAACTCCTAATTTACACATTACAACTGCTGGTAAGAAACTGCAGATGATATGAGAAATCCATGGAAGAACCATATCTACAACGTATAATCTCTTGAATTCACCTTTTTCAACGGCCTGCCATCCAATGTGCTGCCATACAAGGTTGATCGTTGCTGTTCCATAGAATAATACTGTACCGATCGTTCCTACCATTGCTCCAAATGATGTTGCCATGGAGATACCTTTTGCTGATGCAGGATCTAATCCGTATGAATTTAATGCTAACATTGCCAGTGGAATACCGATATAAGATACGGCACGAACGTCTGCTGATACAGTTCCTCCTGGTGTAACCAATGCGATATATACAACCTGCATTGCCGCACCGACTAAAACACCTGCCTGAATATCTCCAAGTACGATACCACAGACAAGACCTGCAACTAATGGTCTTCCTAATGTGTAGTTACCAATGGTTGTACCTCCCATACCAGGCATACTGGATAAGCAGGCAAAAATACCTAAAATGATTGCTTGTAACCAACTAATTGTCATAATAGTTTCTCCTCTCTATTGGTTTTTTAGTTAAATCCAAACTGACCTCTGAATTTGTCCCATGTTCCGATGGACGCTTCTTTGATCAGTGCGAATTCGATTTCATAACCAGCTTTGCTGATCGCTTCTAAAGCTTCTGCTTCTTCCTGTGTAATAGATTGGTTATTACCAAGTTTGACAGCTCCCGGTCTGTCATTACATGGTCCTACGATTACTTTCTTTACATCACTTGGAACAAATCCATCATCCACTAAGATCTTCTTCATCTGGATTGGATCTTTTGTGATCAGGAAGTAATTGTCTTTGCTGTCTAATACTTTCTGGTTTTTCTTTTTCCATGCTTCATATGTCCAAACAAATGTTTTCTTTGTGCTGGCACTCTTGTATGCCATCTTAAGTGCATCTGTTGTTGCTGCTTTGTCGTTCACTGCGATCAGCCCATCGCATGGATACTCTAGTGACCAACGTGTTACTGTCTGACCATGGATCATACGGTCATCAATTCTTAAAAATGAAACTGACATATTTTTTCCTCCTTAAAATTTAAATATCGTCTTCTTCATCATCGTTTGCTGATGTCATAACAAATTCTTTAACTGCATCTTTTGCCTCATTGATCAAGCTATCTTTTAGCATGTCTGTGTCTACGCCGTCTTTCATTAATGTTGCTGTCAATGCCATTGCCAGGTTCATTCCACCAAAGATCACTGTCTGACCGATCAGTCCTTTGTTTGATACCTGTTCAATTGCATTTGTAAGAGGTGATCCACCCACAATGTCACCAAGAAGAATGATCTCATCGTCTACTGTGATCTTGCTGATCGCATTGCTGAATTTCTCTGCGAATTCATCAGCACTCATTCCGTCCTCTAATCCGACGCTGATCACGTCTTCTCTTTCTCCACCAGCTAACATCTTAAGTACACTGTGAAGTCCTGGTGCAAATGTTCCGTGGCTGACTAATACTACGTATTTCATCCTCTTCTCCTTTCTTTTTTCCTATCTCTTATTTACAAGCTTATTCTACCAATCACGCAAAAAAAGGACATCTGTAAATTGTCATGACTTTCAATTTACAAATGTCCCTTTTTATGTGACAAATGTCATATTTGTGTTTTGTTTGTTTTGATCTTCTTATTATTACTGATTTAAAAGCTTATCAATCTCCTGTTTTAGTTTCAAGATATTGGAATCAAATTCTTCTTCATCTGTAAGAATTCTTGTCATCTCACTGTCAATCTTTTGGTAGGCTTCATTGTATCTTCGGAATTTTGGAATCTGCAAGGCATTGTTCATGAGTTCATCTAACAATTTCATTTTATCTGTCATATTCTCACCCATGCTTTTTTCTAATACCTGCTGTGCTTGTTTTGAATTCGTCACAGCTTTTAATGGTGAGATTCCCTGACGATACTGAAAGATCTTTTGCTGTGTCTTTGTTTCATAACATAATTTCTTTAAAAACTGCCATGCCATATCTCCTTGCTTGGTCTGATTGCTGATTCCCATCAGCAGATTATCTACCTGTGTCTTATTCTCTCCATCTGGTCCGGAAGGGAGTCTGATACAATCCCATTTGAAATCAAAGTATTTATTGATCTTCCATGGATATGGTTTATACGTTCTAAATTCTGAAAATGTCATAGGACGAAATGCAATATTTCCTGAGTCAAAATCATCTGAGGTTAGATTTCGAAATGATGATATTCTTTCAATCTTCTTTGTAAACAGAATCGCATTTTCAATTGGTTCGGATGACAAGTTGCATTTTGTTCCACTTTGATTAAACAATGTTCCGCCATTGCTCAGAGTTGCATCATTCCATTTATAATTATATACGCCAAATTGGTCTAAACGGCCATCTCCATCGGTATCTTTGGTTACTTTTTGACAGATCTTATAAAAATCATCCCAAGTCCAGTGATTCCCTGGCATTTTGATATGCTCTTTTTTTAGTAGTGTCTTATTGACTAGCATCAAAGTTGGTACACTTTCATATGGAAGAGCATATTGCGTTCCCTTATAGGTTCCAGCATCATAACTTCCTTCATAATAGTTGCTTTTTTTGAACACTTTATCAATCTTTGTATAGGAGTCTAAGTTCTTTAACATTCCTACGGATGAAAATGTGCTAAAATCTTCTGGCAAGACCATAAAAACATCTGGCAGATCTCCTTTTAGTGCCTTTTGTGACAGCCATTCTGAATAATCATCTTTCATCACACCACTTTCGTATTTGATCGTGACATTCGGATATTCTTTTTCAAATTCTTTGATCACTTGATCAATCATCTGATAGCAATTATCATCTGGAACATCCCACTTGTTTCCTGCGAACATTCCAAAGGTTAAAACAATTTTTTGTTGTTTGGGATAGATCACAAAGCCAACAGATAATAAACTTATGACCAATCCAACAGCAATGATTCGTTTCCACCATTTTTCTAGTTTCTGTCTCATCTATCTTCTCCCGTATTTGGCTGAACCTGACTGTACTTCCCAGATTGCAAGCTGGGTTCTGTCTCTTAGGTCTAGTTTACTTAAGATCGTGCTGAGATAATTTCGTACAGTTCCTTCGGAAAGGCTTAGTTCCGTCGAGATTTCTTTATTTGACATGCCTCTTCCGACTAATTTAATGATCTCCCATTCTGCATCTGTGATCTCTTCTACATTCTGTGCATGAATTGATGTATCATAATTGCTTTGTGCCATTTCAGAGAAGAAATCGACCACCTTTGTTGCCACTTCTGGATTGATCATGGCCCCGCCGCTATGTACTGTATTGATCGCTTTTTCTAATTCATCCATAGAAATTCCTTTTAACAGATAACCACTTGCTCCATATTTTAATGCATTGTATACATACTCATCATCATCGAACGTTGTCAAAATAATGATCTTGACATCTGGATATTGTTCTTTGATGATCTGCGTACATTGCACTCCATCCATTTCTGGCATACGCACATCCATTAAAATAACATCTGGCTTGTCTTTCCTGACTTCCTGAATGACTTCTCTTCCGTCCTTGGCAGTTGCAGTAACTTCGATTCCTTCTTTCATCTCAAGTACGATCTGTAAACTTTGTCTGATCAGTTCCTGATCATCTGCTATCATTACTTTAATCATAGTTTTTCACCCCATCTGATCGGTATTCTTGCTGTGACTTTAAATCCATTACTTCCATCATATTCTACAGTTCCTTTTAACATCTTGATCCTCTCTTCGATATGGATCAATCCAAATCCTGTATGAATCTCTTCACATCCGATTCCATTGTCTTTGATCTCTAGATTGAGCCACTTATCTTCCTTCCATAAGTTTACATCAATCTGCTTCGCTTTTCCATGCCTGATCGCATTTGTAATACTTTCCTGTACTACACGATAGATCATATCTTCTTCATCTTGATTGAATTTCAAGACCTCTACCTGACAATCATAATTAATCTTAACATCTGATACCTGCATCGTCTCATTGATCATCTTTTCTAAAGCTTCTTGCAATCCACTATGCTCTAAGGCATCTGGTCTTAATTTATTGACCGATCTTCGAATATCTTTAATTCCTTGCCTTGCAACCTGTGATATTTTATTTAACTGTTCTTTCGTTGCATCTACAGAAAAATCGATCATCGCGATACATGCGTCAATTCCTGCAGACAGTCCAGTCATCGTATGCCCCAGTGTGTCATGAATCTCTCTGGCAATTCGATTTCGTTCCCTTGTCTCCGCCATTTTCTCTGTCATCTCTGAATAGTCCTTCAGCTGTTCATTCATTTCTTTTAAACGTATATTGGCTGTCTGAAGCTGAAGGTTTAACAATCCAATCCTTGCATTCTCTTTCATCTGATTTCTCATCAAAATGATCATGTATGCAATAAATGCGATCGCATTCAATGCAACTAGTATATTTCTTGTTCCTTGGATCATCATACTGACTTTCGCCGGGTATACACTCAAAAATTGTTGGAACGATATCATATCTATAAACATTGATATGATATCGTAGTCTGAGAATAAATATATCATTCCCATGATGACAAAGAAAATTCCCCTAGTGTGTTTATCTTTGATATCCGTTACAATATCTGCAATGACAAGAAGAATGATTCCATTATAATTTACATAAACAAATTTAATAATGATCAGACATAACAAAATCTCTGCTGCATATAAGATCACAGATACCTGTTGCCTTTTTCTTTGTTTTCTTCGAATTTCTATAATGCCTAACAATAAGAAAAAAGCAATAAATATCAACACTGTTGATGTCACTGGTTCGTTTGGGAGATATGTGATATTCTCTAAGAAATTCCTTGCTCCAAAATCACAATTGATCTTATTTAATGTTAAAATAAAAACTGCAGAAAGGAAGGATAAAATGATGAAATTTATGACTCCCATCAGAATCTTGATATAATATAAATTTTGATTTTTTCGATCCATATCATTTCCTCTTTACTGCCAACGGCTAATATCAGTCTGCTCTACATTCTTTTTTGTTATCATTTGAACAGAGATTACCTTTTTCTTCTCTACTTTCTCCCCTTGCAGAATCTGGTATGCCGCATTGACCGCTGTGTCTGCCATCTGTTTGGGAGATTGTGCCGCTGTTCCTGTCATCATACCTTCTTTGATCAGCTTTTTCCCTTCTGGCGAACCATCGATTCCGTATACAAGAACCCCTTCTCTTGCACCCTTGCTGTCAAGAGCCGCCAAAGCTCCCATCGCCGCTGGGTCATTTAATCCCATGACAATATCTATGTTCTGGTATTCTTCGATAATCTTATCTACCTTAGGAAGTGCACGTTCAATCTGTCCTTGGGTATCTGCAGATGCAAGGATCTTATAGTTTTTATTGTTCTTGATCGTATCTAAAAATCCATTGATACGATCTACCGCAGATTTTGCTGCATTATGTGTTAACAAGATGATATTCGCCTGATCTTTTTGCTTCATCATTTCCTTGGCACATAAAACGCCTGCCTTGTAGTTGTCTGACACGATCGTCATTGCGACGAGATCATTTCTGTAAACCTGTGAGTCGATAACGATCACAGGAATCTTCGCTTTCTTTGCTGCTACAAGTCCTGGTTCTACTGCTTTCCAGTCTACTGGATTTAGAAAAATCGCATCTACTTTTCGTTTGACCAACTGTTTAATCTGTTCATTCTGCTTCTTCTGATCGAGTGCTGGATCTAATGTGATCATCTGGTTCCCATTCTTCTCAACCTGCATCCGAATCTGGTTATTAACTATCTTATAGAATTCATTATTCATCGTCATATAAGTTGCACCGAATAATTTTTTTCTTGTGTTATACTTTTTCAAATAGTTTGAAAATACACAGACATAAATTCCAATAAAAAAAGCAAAAACTGTGATTCCTGCTAAAGCGACAATCCTATTGGTTAGATTTTTTTTGATTGTTGGTTCATATTTGTTTACTCCTCAATTAACATAAAATCATCGCTGCTCATTAAGTGTCCGCTATGTGCGAATCGAGCGAGAGCGCGTTTCCAGATAGCTTTTATTTCTCTACAACCAAGCCGTTGGACTAGCATCACTAGGCATTCGTAGATCTCCACGAGGTGATACCGCCACACTACCTACCTTAGGTCCGTCTGGCAGACATGAACGTTTAAACTGCTGGCTGAAGAATCTCCAGTAAAATTTATCCAGCCATTTCTTGATCGTTTCATCATCATATACACCGTCAAATGTTAATTTTGCCATGCGGTATAGTTTAGCTTTTGGAAATCCAAATCGTAACATATAGTATAAGAAGAAATCGTGCAGTTCATATGGTCCGACTAAGTCTTCTGTCTTCTGTGAGATGACTCCATCAACTGGTGGCAATAATTCTGGGCTGACTGGTGTGTCTAGGACATCCATCAGTACTTCTGATAATTTCTTATTCTCTGTTGTCTCTGCATAGTAAAGTACAAGGTAACGAACTAATGTCTTTGGTACGGAGCAGTTTACTGCATACATAGACATATGATCCCCGTTGTATGTTGCCCATCCGAGTGCCAGTTCTGACATATCTCCTGTTCCGATGACCATACCATTGTACTGGTTTGCCATGTCCATCAGAATCTGGGTTCTTTTCTCTTGCCTGAGAGTTTTCGTAAGTTACATCATGGTTATTTTCATCATGTCCGA
>ENA-OQKV01000125-OQKV01000125.1-human-gut-metagenome-genome-assembly--contig:-NODE-125-length-31126-cov-3.380367_pt1 | contig 31126 bp, 39 predicted proteins | sample MGYA00242655_ERZ504811 | MGnify/ENA primary metagenome ERZ504811 (study PRJEB26092, sample SAMD00036406) | human gut metagenome | host: Homo sapiens | study: EMG produced TPA metagenomics assembly of...
TCAATTCTTGTTCCAGTTCATTTATAATCTCTTCATCCTCCTCATTTTTTTATAAATTGAGCAACCAAAGATTTTTTAGATATTTTATTGTTAATTCCTGCAAAATTAGAAATAATATACTCCTCTATCTTTAATCTTCGCAGTGTAAGTACGCGCCAATACATTTCCTCTATGTTCAATACCAGCAACTTCAATATAATCTGCTTTCAGTAAACTCTGAATGGATGCACGTATCGTATTAATATTCATACTTTCATCCAATTTCAAAATATCTGATGCTGCTAATGGATGCTCACTTGCCCAAAATATTTTCATTATTTCTACTTCTTTTTTTGTTAATTTTTTCATTGACTCACCTTTCTCCTTCAATCTTATTTTACTTTATATTTTATACGAAGCTCATCATTTGTACAAGTATAAATATAATATTATATTATTTTTTTATTGTATATGTTTTTTTACATATGAAAAAATAAAAAGATTCTAAGCAATCAATCTGCCTAGAATCTTTTTACACATATTCAAATTCACTTTATGCTTTCAATCCCTTACGAACTAACGCTCTCTTAAGTGCCAACTCTGCCCTTGCAATATCAATATCTGCACTCTTAGCTTCGAGTCTCTTTCTTGCTCTCTCTTCTGCTTTCTTTGCACGTTCAACATCGATATCTTCCGGCCATTCTGCGACTTCTGCCAGGATACTCATGGTTGTTTCTGTGACTTCCACAAATCCTTTTAATAATGCCGCTTTCTTCTTGATTCCGTCTTCTTCTGTGATCGTTAGGACACCTGGTGCGATGATCATGGTCATCTGGATGTGTCTTGCGTAGATTCCGACTTCTCCTTCGGTTGTATTTAACTCAACAAATGTGACATCTCCTGTATAAAATGAGCGTTCTGGTGTAATGACTTCTAATTTCATTGTGTTTTCAGCCATAGGATCACCTACTTATTTCTTGCTGCAAAACGTTCTACAACTTCTTCGATGGTTCCTGCATTCAAGAACATTCCTTCTGGAATCTCATCGTGTTTTCCTTCTAAGATTTCTTTGAATCCCTGGATCGTATCGCTTAAGGATACATACTGTCCTGGTTTTCCTGTAAACTGTTCGGCTACGAAGAATGGCTGAGATAAGAATCTCTGTACCTTTCTTGCGCGGTCTACGACCAGTTTCTCGTCTTCGGAAAGTTCATCCATACCTAAGATTGCAATGATATCCTGTAATTCTTTGTATTTTTGCAGAATCTCCTGAACACCACGAGCTACTTTGTAATGTTCTTCTCCAACGACTTTTGGATCGAGAATTCTGGATGTTGATTCCAATGGATCTACCGCTGGATAGATTCCCATCTCTGAGATCGCACGTGATAATACAGTTGTTGCATCCAGATGGGCAAAAGTTGTTGCTGGTGCCGGGTCAGTTAAGTCATCGGCTGGCACATAGACTGCCTGTACGGATGTGATCGATCCATTCTTTGTGGATGTGATACGTTCCTGTAAGGCACCCATCTCTGTCTGCAATGTTGGCTGGTAACCTACCGCACTTGGCACTCGTCCAAGTAAAGCAGATACCTCAGATCCTGCCTGTGTGAAACGGAAAATGTTGTCGATGAATAATAAGACATCTTTTCCTCCACGATCACGGAAGTCTTCTGCGATCGTAAGACCTGTAAGACCAACTCTCATACGGGCTCCAGGTGGTTCATTCATCTGTCCAAAGACCATGGCGGTCTTGTCGATAACTCCTGATTCACTCATCTCTGTGTAAAGGTCATTTCCTTCACGAGTACGTTCTCCAACACCTGTAAATACGGAATATCCTCCATGTTCTGTTGCAATATTTCGGATCAGTTCCTGAATCAGTACTGTTTTACCTACTCCGGCACCACCGAACAGACCAATCTTTCCACCCTTCTGGTATGGGCATAGAAGGTCAACGACCTTGATCCCTGTTTCCAGAACTTCTGTCTCTGTAGATTGTTCTGAAAATTCCGGTGCTTTTCTGTGGATTGGTAAGCGGTTGGCTCCTTCTGGTACCGGTTTATTATCAATAGGATCTCCCAGCACGTTAAAGATTCGTCCTAAGGTTGCCTCTCCTACAGGAACGGAGATCGGTCCGCCTGTAGCCTGTGCTTCCATTCCACGGACTAATCCGTCGGTTGGTCCCATTGCGATACATCTTACGGTGTCATCACCCAGGTGCTGTGCAACTTCAACGACTAATTTTCCGCCGTCTTTTGTCTGAATATCGATCGCATCATTGATCTCTGGTAGATTGTCACTGCCAAATTTGATATCCAGAACCGCACCGATGACCTGTGTGATCTTTCCTGTACGATTATCTGCCATGTTATTTCCTCCTGCTTCTTATATCGAGTCCATCACTTCAGGGCTTCTGCTCCTGAAATGATCTCTGTTAATTCTTGTGTGATCGCTCCCTGTCTTGCTCGGTTGTATGCAAGTTCTAAGTTTGAGATCATCTCTTCTGCATTACTTGTCGCAGAATCCATTGCCTGCATTCTGGCTCCATTTTCACTTGCTACAGATGTAACTAAGGCTCCATAGATCATGCTGCAGATATACTTTGGAATTAATAAAGAAAGTGCTTCTTCCGGCTCTGGCTCAAAATTCATTGGAGCCTTGCTTTCAGATTTCTCTTCATTTGCCTGCTGATCATTCTCAATTGGGAGTAATTTTACAAGTTTTGGTTCATGAACCACGGTATTTTTAAAATCGGTGTATGCCAGATAGATCTCACCGATCTCTCCATCTTCAAAAGCTTTTAGAAGCTTCTCTCCTAAGATTCTGGCATCATCATAGACTGGCTCGTTGATCATCTCTGAATCATCAGAAACAATCTCATACCCACGATGTTTTAACGTATCCATCGCTTTATGTCCTACCGCATAGATCATGATATCTTCTTTGTTCATACCGCTGTCCCGGATCAGTTTCACAATATTGTTATTATATCCTCCTGCTAATCCACGGTTGGATGAAATAGTAATGATCCCTTTCTTTGTGGAACCATTTTTCTGTAAATACGGATGATTGATATTACCTGCTTTAGCAAGGATCGAGCTGATCGTCTCATACATCTTATTAAAGTATGCTTTTGACTCATCTGCACGCTGCTTGGCTCTCTGTAACTTTACCGTGGATACAAGTTTCATCGCTTTTGTGATCTGTCCGGTACTTTCGACGCTGGCTTTTCGTCTTTTAATATCAATTATCGATGCCATGACAGATCACCTTACTTTCTAAATGATTCTTTTGCTTCATTGATCGCTTTGATCAGTTTCTCTTCTGTCGCATCATCCATGACTTTCATCTCGGCAATGCTTGTAAAGATCTCTGGATATTTTGTATCGATCAGTTCAAATAATTCTTTCTGGAAATCAAGAATCTGATCTACTGGCAGGTCTAAGAGATGTTTCTTGACTGCTGCATAAATGATCGCAACCTGTTTCTCAACTGGTAATGGCTGATACTGTGGCTGTTTTAAGATCTCTCTGATTCTCTCACCCTGATCTAATCGTTCTTTTGTATCATCGTCAAGCTCTGATCCAAACTGGGCAAATGCTGCCAGTTCTCGATACTGTGCAAGGTCTGTACGGATTGGTCCTGCGATCTTCTTCATTGCCTTGATCTGTGCAGATCCTCCAACTCGTGATACAGAAAGTCCGGCATTGATCGCTGGTCTGAAACCTGCATTAAACATCTCTGTTTCCAGATAGATCTGTCCATCTGTGATGGAAATAACGTTAGTTGGGATGTATGCAGATACATCACCTGCCTGTGTCTCGATGATCGGAAGGGCTGTTAATGATCCCCCACCTAATTCATCAGATAATCTGGCTGCACGCTCTAAAAGTCTTGAATGTAAGTAGAATACATCTCCAGGATAAGCTTCACGTCCAGGTGGTCTACGAAGAAGTAAGGAAAGTGTACGGTATGCAGTTGCATGTTTGCTTAAATCGTCATATACAACTAATACGTCTTCTCCTCTTTCCATCCATTCTTCACCGATCGCACATCCTGCGTATGGTGCGATATACTGAAGCGGTGCTAATTCACTGGCTGTGGATGCTACGATCGTTGTATAATCCATCGCACCAAACTCTTCTAATGTCTTAACGATATTAGCAACTGTGGATGCTTTCTGGCCGATTGCCACATAAATACAGTGAACACCCTGTCCTTTCTGATTAATGATCGTATCGATCGCGATCGCTGTCTTACCTGTCTGACGGTCTCCGATGATCAGCTCACGCTGTCCTCTTCCGATCGGTACCATCGCATCGATCGCTTTGATTCCTGTCTGGATCGGAGTATCTACGGATTTTCTTGAGATTACTCCTGACGCAACTCTTTCAATTGGACGATATTTATCTGTCTCGATCGGACCTTTATTGTCAATTGGCTGTCCTAAGGAGTTTACGACACGTCCTGTCAGTTGATCTCCAACCGGCACTTCTACCACGCGGCCCGTTGTCTTGACAATATCGCCTTCGTTAATATTCTTTCGGTCACCTAAGAGAACTGCACCTACGTTGTCCTCTTCTAAGTTTAATACCATTCCATAAACTTCCCCTGGAAATTCGAGCAGTTCTCCCTGCATCGCTTTCTCTAATCCATGGATTCTGGCGATTCCATCGGCAACCTGTATTACCGTTCCAATATCAGAGGTTTCAAGCTTTGTTGAATATTGTTTGATCTGTTCTTTGATCACAGAACTGATCTCTTCTGGTCTTAAATTCATGGGGCTTATCTTCCTCCTGTTCTATAGTTGTATTTGTGACAGATATCTGCCCATCGAATCAAGCTTTGTACGAACGGAATTATCCACAATCCGATCATCCATACAAAGGATCAATCCACCGATGATGTCTTTATCTGTCTCATAAGTCACCTCTAACTTCTGATATTCTGAAGAAGCAATGACTTTCTTTAAGATCTTGTCTTTTTGTTCTTGTGACAGCGGCATTGCTGACGTTACATGTAGGGCTCCGATTCCTAACTGACGTTTGATATTCGAAATGATGTAAGTAAAGATTCCATCAAATTCTTTAAAACGTCCTTTCTTGATGATGATCATCAAAAATCCTGTCATATCATCAGAAACCCGGCCATCAAAAACGTTCTTTGCTGCCTCCATCTTCTCTTCTTTTGTGATCTGGGGATGATTTAGGAAATTCACGAAATCTGTGTTGGAATCTAAGATTTCTTTGACAGCTTTCGCCTCTTCCAAAGCTTCTAAAAGATCGTCCTCATCTGTTTTCACAGAATATAGGCATCCCCGTAAATCTTATCTACTCTTGAAGCCATGTCTTATCACCCATTTCCTGTAAGGTCTGATCAACGAAAGCATTCTGGTCTTTCTCATCCATCTGGTTCTGGATGAATTTGCCAGCCATTAAGACTGCCATCTTGACCATCTCCTGCTTCATCTGATCCTGTGCATTGATTCTTGCAAGCTCTGCCTCATGATTCGCACTTTCTATGATCCTTGCAGCTTCTTCTTTCGCTCCTGCAACGATCTCTTCCTCTCTCTTCAGTGCTTTCTTTCTGGCCTGTGCCATTAAGGCATCTGCTTCTTTTTCAACATTTTTTAGCTTATGATCGTATTCGGCTTTTAACTTTGCAGCTTCTGCCTGATCGGCTGCTGCCTGATCGATCTCATCTGCAATTCTGTTCTTACGGTCTTCTAAGATCTTGCGAACCGGTTCAAACAGAATATAGGAAAGCAGTGCAAACATGATGAACACTGCGATTCCCTGCATAATCACATCAAAGCCAAGCTGAATATCTAATCCAAATATTCTTCCGTCCACGCCTTGGCCTCCCTTCGGCTTGTTTTATTAAAGTTTTGCAAACAGTGGATTTGCATATAATAAGATCAAACCAATAACCAGACCATAAAGACCTGTTGTCTCTGCTACCGCCTGTCCAAGAAGCATGGTAGATGTGATATCACCTTTCGCTCCTGGATTACGTCCTACTGCTGCTGCACCCTGTCCTGCTGCGTATCCCTGTCCAACACCAGGTCCGATACCTGCAATCAGTGCAAGTCCTGCTCCGATCGCAGAACACCCTAATACAAATGCTTCACTTGAAATATTCATAGTTTTTTCCTCCTAAACTACATAAAATTTTGTCGCTAAAATTTAAGCTTCCCGCTTATCTGTGATAAATGTCATTGTCAGCATCGCAAATACAAATGTCTGGATCGCTCCTGAAAACAGATCAAAGTACATATGCAAGAATGCTGGAATACCTAGCTGCGCAAGCCATGGCAGCAATCCGTACCACAATGCCATCATGATCGTACCCGCCATAATATTTCCAAACAAACGAAGAGACATGGAAAGCGGTGTCGCAAACTCTCCGATCAGGTTAATTGGAAATAAGATTGGAATCGGTTTGAAAAGATCTGTAAATACATGTAATTTACTCGTCTTAAATGCACTGTACTGAATCAGTACAAACGTGATCAACGCTAACGCAAGCGTTGTTCCATAATCCGCTGTCGGTGGTCTTAAGCCAAATAATCCAGATGTATTTGCAAAAAAGATAAAGACCATGATCGTTCCAATGTAATTTACAAATGGACGCCAATGTCTTCCCATGCTTCCCTTTACCAGATTATCAAGCATCTCAACGATCATCTCCACAAAATTCTGAAGTCCTGACGGCTTCTCATCACCGTGAAGAACTGCATGTCTTGCGATCAATGCTAATACGATGATAAACACCATAACGATCAGCGTCGTCACATGCGTTGTCGTGATCCAGACCTTATGCCCGAAAAACTTCAGCGGGATCAGCCCATGCACCATAAAGTCAACGTCATCACCGGATGATGCTGCCAACATCATGGGGGCATTCATAATTCCCATGGCACAACCTCCTTTTTATTATATTTTCCATTTCTCCGATTTTCTCTTTCTCCATGTTAGAAACCCGGAAAAATGTGATTCACGTTATTCTTGTAAAACTCTGCGCGTGATATGCTCGTGAATCGGTTTTTGTAAAAAATGCTGCAAACTTACTGCTTAAGAATCCAACCAATGCAGCAATAAAAGCACTCATACTAAGTTTGATCATCACATATAAAATAACCAATGTTGCTACATATCTTATCAACGCACTCTTGATCATATTCCGGCTTGCCTGATGAGTATCCATCTGTACAGACTTCTGGATGCTTACCATCATCGTTGTGATCATCACGAGAGCAAAGATCGTTCCCACAATAGCTCCGATCAGATATCTTAGATCACCTCTGGTTATTATCATACCCAAAATCGCAGATAACACTCCGCACAAAAGAATCCCGATCACAAGATCTAGGTATGTCTCGTCTAGCTGTCTTAATTTATCTCTCATCTTTATCCTCCATATCTTCCTGTTCCAGTATATTGTGAATCAGAGAATATACTCCTCTGATTCCTCCCATAATACCAAGAATCAGAAAAAGAAGAAATAGATTTGTGGAAAAATGTTTATCAATCCACATTCCGATCGCCATGCATAAAAAAACAGAAGTCAACATCGTAATTCCTATCTGAGTCACCAATGACAACATCTTGATCACTGGTCCATACTTATGCATAGATATTTCCTCCTTCTTGCGAAATCTTTTTACAAAAATTATTATAACATTTTTACAAATGCAAACCACCATATTTTTGTTTCTTATCTATTTTGCCAAAAATAACCAGAGAAATTGAATTTTTCATCAATTTTTCTCTGGTTTCTTCTTATTAAATAGTTATTTATTTTTTGAATAATTTTTTCATTTTTGTGTGATCATTCCACCAATTTTTATTAGTTTCCTATATTCTTTTATCACAATTTTCCTTTGATTCTTTGTGTTCATTGCACAAATAGTATCAAATATGGTAGACTATTTTTACATGACTTCAAATGAATAGGACACAAATAAAGGAGGGCAGATTTATGCCTCTTACATTAAATGAATTATATACACAAACCAAACATCAATACCATCTTTCCATGATCGCAGGTGAAGCCGGGATCGATCATATCATGAACTGGGTTTATGTCTCTGAAGACAGTTCTACCCACGACTTTCTAAAGGGTGGGGAACTGATCATCACGACAGGGATCAACTGTCAGGATGAGGCCTCACTTTATGATTTTATTGAAACGATGATCAAAAGCCATACTTGCGGGATGATCTTAAATACAGGAAAATATATTCTTTCCGAAGATATCACTGATTCTATTAAGGCATTGTGCGACAAACACAACTATCCATTGATCGAGATGCCTTGGGACGTTCATATTTATGAGATTACGAGGGATTATTATAACCGGATCTTTATGGACACACAGAAAGATACTTCGATCACGGATGCATTTTTATTCTTTTATTGAAGAAGATTCTCTGCATCATTATGATGCTTTGTCGGATTCTTTGAAGATAATACATTTTGTAGAAGGAAGATTGTTATGAGATTGCTTTAATGAAATGTAATAAGAAAGCGATCTCTGATGATCTTAAATTGCGTCTGCTGTTTTTGATGGAAAGTTATATCAAACTAAATGATCTGGATATTCATATTGCTTTTTATAAGAATCATTTTTTGTTGTTTTTCATGACATGGAAGAAGAATTGATTTATAACGAAATATCTTCTTTGATCTCTACACTGGAAACTTCGTTTAAAAAAAATGCAGATTTATGCAGGGATTGGAAGTTCTGTCCACACGCTTCGTGAGATTCGTGTAAGTTATCAATGTTCTCTGGCTGCTCTTGTTTATGCTGCGAATAATGGACAAGAAATTGCCCGGTTTGAGGAGATGGGATTCTTTCGAATTCTTCATTCTGTGAATGATAAAAATCTTTTGATGGCTTATCATGATGAGTATTTGAAGAATATTGAAGAGTATGATGAGATTCATGATACAAATTATCTGGAGACGTTGCATCAGTATCTGCTTTGTAATGGGAGTATCCAGCATGTGGCTTCGAATATGTTTTGTCATCGAAATACGATTACTTATCGGATGCGGGTGATCGAGGATCATTGGAATTTGAAGTTGGACGATACGGTGGAGAGGTTTCATTTGATGGTGGCATTTTTTATTCGTGACTATCTTGGACGTAAGTAAATTTTGTGATTTGAACAGTAGGCTTTCATGTATGAGAAAGAACCTAAGAAAAAAGATTTTTATATTTAAAGTTGATAGCTTCGCATTTACAGAAACTAAGATAATATAGGAAATCCAACTATCTTATAAATCATAAGCTAATCGGACCCCCTATTGTGTTTATGAATTTAATTTATGATATTCTTCTATCACTTTCACTGCAATTGGATTGTCTGTTTCAAGCCCTGTATATTCAGGCACTGCAACTTCAATTCCTTTTTCTTTGATTGCCTGCTGCAATTTCTGTGCATTCTTGTCTTTTGGTTCGGAATATGCAAATCCTGCTGCCATAGCTTTAGCAATCGCATCATATTTAATTCCATGTTTTAAACATAATTCTGCTGATCCTGTTAGTCTATCTCCCTTTGACAACTTACGAATCGGATCATATGCTACTCTGTAAATGGAATCTGAAAGAATTCCTTTCGCTGGTGCAAAATATGTAAGATTATGTAGTTCTTTTTCCGTGATTGGATATTCTTTCATAATTGCTGCTGTTAATTCTTTTACTATTTCTCCTACAATCTCAGATATCTCTGAATCATTTTCTGCTTCTGGAATCGTTTTTAATCCTTTGTAATATCCAAGAAATGCTAATGAAGCATGTGGTCCATTTACAACAAATACTTTAATGTCTTTTAACATTTCAATCTTGTCTGTAACTTCCATCCATTCTACATCACTAAAGTCATTATTCACAGGTCCCTGAATGAGCAGTGAATTTACAGCTACTGTATCAACATCTATTGCTGTATTGCTCTCTGCATCCGTACTCCTTCTGATAATAGAATCTCTTACAACCACATGACTATCAAACCATTCTTTTGCACTGTCTGACAGATATTTTCTAAAATCTTCTGTAATTTCAGGAATCAAATAATTTTTGTTTGTAATACTGATCATTGTGAGTTTACGATCTGGATGTATCTCATAAAATTTTTCCAGACATTTTGATAAATACTTTCCTGCTTCTGCAAAATCTTCTGGGTATAAAGGAAACACAATCACATCCATTTCCAAAAAATCATCCATAACAGAATACTCTTCATCACATGTGTATGCTTTAAAATTCTTGATAACTCTGTTCTGAATCTCATCTACTCGATGAACTTTTACATGATAGCACCCCTGTTTTTTTAATTCCTCTTCAACTTTAGGGTCTTTATCTAAAAATGTGATATTCCATCCAGCATTATCAAATGTTTCCCCTATAAAACCCTTGCCGAGTCTTCCAGCTCCTACAATCAATACATTCTTCATAATGGTCTCCCTACTTAAGTGCAAAGATCTTTTTGTATCATTCATCTGCGTCTGTAATCAGATATGTAATGTCACTTGTTTTACAAACTACATAATTTGATACAGATCCCATTTTTTCTTTTGTTACTAATGCCGCTGTCTGAAAAGAAACTGACAGCATTTTTTGTTTCAGCTGACACTCATCAATTGCTGAATGCGTAATGCCAACTTCATTACTGATACTGTAAATTCCCATAAAATATAAATCTGGATGTAATGAATCTAATTGCTTTATTGTCTCATATCCTAAATTCGACATAGATGGTTTAAACAAATTGCCTCCTAATGTAATAACTTTAACATTTGGATAGTCCTCTAATAAACTTACAATTGGAATACTATTTGTGATTATAGTACATGCAATCCGTTTATCTAATTGTTTTACTAATTGATAATTTGTTGTTCCATCGTCAATCATAACAACCGAATCCGGCTCAATTAAGGCTGTGCCTTTCTTTGCAATACGAATTTTTTCGTCCAAATCAATTCCCATTCTCTGACAAAATCCAGTTTTGGCAGGTCCATTTCGTACCGCTCCACTATGTACTTTCTTCAACAATCCTTTCTGATCTAGTTCTTTAATATCCCTTCTGATTGTATCTTCTGAAACGCCTAAACGTACACTCATTTCGCTTGCGATTATTTTCTTTTCAACTAATAAAATATCTAAAATTTTATCTTGACGTTCCGATTTTAATAATTTCACAGCTTCACCTGCCTTCTCTAATTTTCCTTCTTGATCTACCATAGTAATGTCCCTTTCTACGTCACTTTCTCTATGATAGTATTATACCGAATTTGCTAAAAAAGAAAAAGTCTTCTTATATTTTCTTTAGAATCTCCATAATATCTTCTTTATTTTCTGCACAACGCATTTTTTCAATGTTCTCTTCATCTGCACATATTAAAGCAATTGTACTTAACATATTTAAATGAGTTCCATCTTTTCCAGCAATTCCAATAACCATATATGCAGTTTCTCCATCAAAATCTACACCTTCTGGTACTTGTAATACAGATAACCCTGAAGAATAAATTTCCTTATCTGAAGTTTCAATTCCATGAGGGATTGCCAGATGATTTCCAATGTAAACAGAGAATCTTTTTTCTCTTTCCTGCATGTCGTCAATATATTGTACTGTTGTATATCCATTGTCAACTAAAATCTGACCCGCCTGTCTGATAGCATCTTCTTTGTCTTTTACTTTGACATTTAATCTAATATTATCTTCTGTTAAAATAGGCTTTATATCTTCCGCCCCATTTTTCTTTCGAATAATTGCTACTGCATCATCATAATCTGCTTCCTTCAAGAAATTTTGTACCACTAAAAATTCTTTTCCAGATGGATCAACACTCTTTTTAGCTCGTTCCATCAATCCTTCCAGAGTGATAACCATATCTGCAGCTGGATCAATCTGACCCGCAGCTGAATTTACCACCTTAATGTCTTCAAATCCTTCTTTTCTCAATCTATTTTTCAGAACAGAAGCTCCCATTGCACTGGATCCCATTCCAGAATCACATGCTACAACAATATAATTTACCGCTCCTTTAATTGCTGATCCCAGAGTTGAATTTGTTGTTTTTGTTGCTGATGCACTATTACCCATATCTACTCCAGCCACAGACAGATCTGCATCACCTTCTGGAGATCCAATGGTTTTTAAAAGAAATATTCCAATTAATAAAGCTACTGCAAAACCTGCTGCAATTGCAATTAAATTGGCTAATGCTGCATCTTTTGGTGTCATTAATGCAATATTAATTAAACTTCCTGGAGATGGCATTCCTACCAGACCTCCACCTAATACTACTAATAAAAATAATGACGTTGCCATACCACCCATTGTCGCAACGATCATAACAGGATTAGCTAAAACAAATGGGAAATACACTTCTCCAATTCCTGCGATTCCTGCAATAAACATTGCCATTGGTGCTGTTTCTTTTGCTTTTCCTTTTCCAAAAAGTGCAATTGCACACAATGTTCCAAGAGATGGTCCGCAGTTTGAGTCTAATAAAAACATTAATGATTTTCCTGCTTCCTGTGCTTGTGCATAAGCAATTGGAGAAATAATTCCATGGTTTACTGCATTATTCAGGAACAATACCTGTGCAGGACTCATAAATACCGCCAATAATGGAATAAGTTTTTTACTAATAAGGAATTTAATTCCTGTTGTCAATACTACAATAATCGCATTAACGATTGGTCCTATAATAAAATATCCTGCAATTGCTAATGCAAATCCTAGAATTCCAAGACTAAAGTTATTTACAAACATCTCAAAACCAGGTTTTACTTTTCCATCTAATGCAGTATCTATTTTCTTTAACAACCATGAAGATAATGGTCCCATAATCATAGCTCCACTAAACATCGTAACATCAGAACCAACAATTACACCCATTGTTGTAAATGCTCCAATAACTCCTCCTCTCTGTCCGTGAATATTATATCCTGCTGTATATCCAATCAATAATGGTAGTAAATAATTAAGAATAGGTCCCACCATCTCATTTAGCTTTTCATTTGGCATCCATCCTGTCGGAATAAATAATGCTGCTAATAATCCCCATCCAACAAATGCTCCTAGATTTGGCATTACCATCCCACTCATATATCCGCCAAACTTTCGGATTTTATCTAATACTTTTGTATCTTTTCCCATATTCCATATCCTCCGATCTTATTTAATGAAATATTTACTCTAAGTTAGCATGAAATTTCCATAATTGTTTCAACTCTATTTGTTTTTCTTCCACAATCATCTTTGAAACACTATCTCCAAACAATAGAAGTGCCTGTTCGAACAAACTTGACATCGGCTGCTCTGATGAAATTTCGTCTTCTTTGTATAATTTTGTCCTTACTGGAATCCTTACCATAAGATCTGTCACTTCTTTCATTGAACTATTTTCATTTGATCCTATATGCACGACCTTACCACCTATTGATTTCGCCTTTTTTGCAATTGCCACAGGAAATAGTGATTCTCCACTTCCACTTCCTACAACCAATAAATCTTTATCTGTAAAAGCTGGTTCTGTAATTTCCCCTACTACTACAGCATCAATTCCAAGATGTGCTAATCTTTTTGCAAATGCTTCTAGTGACAATAAAACACGACCCACACCTATGAAAAACACTTTTTCTGAACTATAGACTAACGAAATAAACTCTTTTACCTGTCCTTCATCAACTTTCCCTAAAGCCTGTCTACACTCATCCAATACTAACTGACATGCCTTTCCATATTCCACAAAATCATCTCCTCTTTATAATCTTTCCAACCCTTTTTGAATTGCTTTTTTAAGTTCCTCGCAATTTTCTTTCATAGTATATCCTTTTCGAAACACCCCTGTACTTCCGGATACAAGAATTTCTGCTCCCGCATCAATCATATCTGGAATAATATCTGGTGCAACCCTTCCATCTACAATAATCTTTGCTTTCGGATTTATCTTGTCTAAATACTTCCTTGTTTTCCTGATTTTTTCAATTGCATACGGGATAATTCCCTCTCCTGGACTTGATGCATATCCTGGACTAATCAGCATTAATAATACATAATCACATAATGGTGCAACACAATCAAGCACTTCTACTGGAGTTGCTGGATTTAGAGCAATTCCAACTTCACATTCTGCATTTTTAATCAGCTGAATCATTCTCTGTACATGAAATGCAGATTCATAATGAAAACAAATACTGTCCGCACCTGCTTTGACTGCTTCTTCAATAAAAAGCTCATTATTCACTGTCATGATATGTACATCAAATTTCATATTTGTTATTTTTCTTGCTCTTTCAATTGCTGCAAATCCAAGTGGCATGCTTGGACTAAACTGTCCATCTATAAAATCAATATGTACCATCTCAATCCCACATTGTTCCATTTCTTTTATATCATGCTCTAAATTACAAAGATCCGCACATATGATGGATGGTGAAATTTTAATTTTTTTCTCCATAATTATATACTCCTATCTGGTAGATTTAGCTCCACTAATATTTATTGTTGTTCCAGAAATATAGCTTGCACGATCTGATAATAAATAACAAATTAAATCCGCAACTTCATCTAATTTTCCAGCTCTTCCCATTGGAATGACTTTTTCATAATCAGAAGAAACATTATTAGGATCTTGTCCTCTTGTATAAGCTAATGCTGCAAATGCTGCATCGTCATTCATTGGTGTTCTTTCATTGATTGATGGTGCAACACCAACTACTCTGATGTTAAATGGTCCTAATTCTTTTGCCCAAGACATTGTGTATGATAATACAGCTCCTTTTGTTCCTGAATAACAACTCTGCCCTTTAGATCCCTGCATGCCCGCTTCAGATGACATATTCACAATCACTCCGTTTTTCTGTTTGATCATATGTCTTGCAACTGCCTGTGAGCATAAGAAAACACCTTTCTGATTAATACTTACCATAAAATCAAAATCATCTTCACTTAATTCATATTCTGGCTTCTCACCATAAAAATCAACTAATAATCTTGGACGACTTACTCCCGCTATTATTTAATAATCCGTCAATCTTTCCATATTTATCAATAACTTCTTTCACCATTGCATCTACACTGTCTTTTTTCGCAACATTGCAATTGATAAATAAAATATTTTCATCTGATTCATAATCTGGATTTGGAGTTAAATCTGCAACTATGACTGTCGCATTGTTTCTTCTTAATATTTTAACTACATGTTCTCCAATCCCACGGCTTCCACCTGTTACAATAATTACTTTCCCTGTTAAATCCATCCATTCTGCCATTTCTTTTTCCTCACATTCATTTTCGCAATATTGTGCGCATTTAATTGCTGTTTTTTGCTGTTTATCTTTGTTATATGTTTATAATATCAGCACATACGCGCATTGTCAAGCATATTTTGCAGTTTTATGCATGTTTTACTGCAAGTTTTTACTTTTACACCATTTACTCCATTTAATTTTTATTATTTTTGCAGTTTTTAATACTGTTTTTTGCGTTTTTTGTATTTATGATTATAAATAATTATAAAAAAACTGTACAACAGTCTTTATAGACCATCACACAGCGATTTTGTTTCATTAAACTTTATAAAAATGGCACCATATACACTGGTACACAAAAAATGTCTTGATCCTTACTCATATCTTTCGTATAAATCAAATACCTTTTCAATATTCTTCTTGAATATTTCTCCGTAAACACATCTAACGATTTATGCGTTTTATATCCTGATGATTTCACCTCTATAGGAATGATTTTATTTTTTCTTGCTAAAATAAAAATCTATCTCATAATTATGTTTCGAATTTTTATTCATGATCGTGTGATAGAATAATTCATTTCCATTTGCAGCCAGACATTGAGCTACAATATTTTCATATAAATAGCCCAGATTTACACTTAATCTATCATTTAAAAGTTTTTCATAAATTTCATTTTCAGTGAAATCTTTATCTTTAAACATCAGCGTTACAAACAATCCAGTATCACTTAAAAATAATTTAAATCTTGATAAGTCTCTTGTATTTGACATACCTGCATCTGGATCATTTGTATTATATGCTACCAAAACTGTTTTCGAATCTTTTAATTCTGCAATATATTCTAATATTTTATCTTGTTTTTCTCCATTTAGTACACTACTTGCCTGATATCTGGCTGCATTTTTATTTAGCTGTGCTGGAATTGCATCGAATAACATAGCTAAACGTCCTGTTGGATCAATTTTTGCGAAATCACTTTCATACAAATTCAGAATGTCTCTCTTTATCTCATCTACTTTTCTAAAATTGTTTGTTTCAATATAAGTTGATACTGCTTGTGGCATTCCCCCAACTAACATATATAGACGAAATTGTCTTAACTGCTTACGGTTGATTGCATCTCCTAATCCTTGATTCATTTCAAAACTATTTTTTTAATAACGGAAATGTTGCTGTATCTCCAATTGCCCATAAAAACTCTTCATAGTCCATTGGATACATACTGATTTTTCTTTCTTCACTAGGGATTAAAATATCTTTCACGTTTTTCTTAATTGAAATAAGTGATCCTGTTTCAATATAATCATACCGATGGTCCGCAACTAATGCTTTGATTGCCTGACGTGCTGCAGGACATAATTGAACCTCATCAAATATGATCACTGATTTTCTTTCTTGTAAATCTACTCTATATTGCAGCTGTAACTGCAGAAACAAAAAATTTAAATCTGAAACATCTTCAAAAAAGTTCCTTTGTTTCTTTTGATGCTCTTGCAAAATCTATTAATATATAACTTTCGTATTCATTTTTAGCAAATTCTTCGACTACTGTTGATTTACCGATTCGTCTTGCACCTTCTATCAAAAGGGCAGTTTTCCCATCGGAGTCTTTTTTCCATTCTTGCATTTTACTATATATTTTACGTTTAAACATGAAGTATTTCCCCTTTCCGCATTTTTTATTCTTTTATTTTAGCATGTTTCCGCATTTTTTTATATAGTATTTTTACATGTTTCCGCATTTTTTATTCAGGTTGTCATACAAATAATTTTATGATTTTACTATGCCGATATCATCTCACTAACTTCCAGAATCTTCTTTGTATCCTCCAGACAATGTTTCTCACTCTGTACCTTTCCATTTTCCACATCTTCCATAAAATTCTGTATCTGCATTGTCATATCATTTCCTTTAAATGGATAACTTTTCATCTCTGTTGTACCGTCATTCCAATGGATCGTATAATCAATGATCCTGTTATAATTTGGAATCATGATCTCTCCTTTAGTTCCAACAATTTTTGCATATCTATCCATTTCTCGATCGATTGCACCTTCGGCGGTTGCAATACATCCATCTTTAAAATAAATCTTTGATCTGAAATAATAATTGATACCTTCTATATCTTTTCTCTCAGTTTCTATCTTATCAATTTCTTCTTCGTGAATTCCCAGAATAAATCCAAGCACATAGCTTCCAATATCATTCAATGCACCACCTTTGTTCTTTATACAAACAAAAAATGAGGTCTTAGGCAATCCTAATGAATCTGAGCAGTAAATTTGCATTAAATTGTTTGGATGTTTCCAATTCTCTTCAGATCTTCTTTTAGATGATCATACCCTGTGTTTAAATTTTGTTTTTAATGCTTCGGTACACAATGTATTTGTTTTCTTTACTTTTTCTTGAATCTCATCTACATCTGTGGATGTTAACACTAACGGCTTCTCACTTAATACTGGAACATGGTGTTCCAATGATCTTAAGATCCATTCTTTATGAAATTTATGTGTGAGTGCGATATAAACTGCATCTACCTGCGGATCATTTAACAGTTCTTCATAATCTTTATATACTTTGACTTCTGAATGCTCCTTTAAATATGTATCATCCATGGAAACTGAACGTGAGCCAATCGCATATATCTTTCCTTCATCTGTTGCCTCGATTGCCTGTACAAACTTTCTGGCGATTCTGCCAAATCCTATAATTCCAAAATTCATACTATTTTCCTCTCGTGATGTGTAATTTTATTTCTGGAAATCAATTCTTTCTTCAGTTATAATTATAGTATATGTAACGTAAAACACAACAGGAAAGGAGATTTCATAGCATGCAATTACCAATTTCTCTCGGCAATCAAGGTTTTGCTTCTCTTCGTGAAAATCATTGCTTTTATATCGATAAAACAGATTTTATCAGAGAATGGTGGGAAGAACAGGATGTTGTAACTTTGATCACACGTCCTCGCCGTTTCGGAAAAACTTTAAATTTGAATATGATGGAATGCTTCTTTTCTATACAATACAAAGACCGTTCTGATCTGTTTGAGGACCTTTCTATCTGGAATGATCAGAAATATCATGAATTACAAGGAACTTATCCTGTGATTTCACTTAGTTTTGCAAATATCAAAGGCCGTACTTTTGAAGAAACGAAACGTGGAATCTTACAGATTCTTGTAAAATTATTCAGCATTCATTCTTATATCAAAGATGATAAAATCCTGAATTCTGAAGATTGGGAATTTATAAATTCTGTAAATATGGATATGCCTGATGATGTTGCGAGTCTGACTTTGATGTACCTGTCTGATTACCTCAGCCGTTTTTATCAAAAGAAAGTTCTAATCTTTTTAGATGAATACGACACTCCTTTACAAGAAGCTTATATTCATGGTTATTGGGATGAGCTGACAGGATTCTTACGCAGTTTATTAAATGCTTCATTTAAAACAAATCCATACCTTGAACGTGGATTAATGACTGGAATTACGAGAATCAGCAAGGAATCTATCTTTTCTGATCTTAATAATCTCTCCATCATTACAACCACCTCCGAAAAATACAGCCAGCAATTTGGATTCACTGAAAATGAAGTATTTAAAGCTTTAAAAAGCTATCATTTGTCTGACAAAGAATCTCTTGTAAAGTCATGGTATGATGGGTTTACTTTCGGTTCACAGAAGGATATTTATAATCCATGGTCTATTACTTGTTTCTTGAAAGAGAAGCTGTTGAAACCTTATTGGGTTCATTCAAGTTCTAATGCTCTGATCAGTAAATTGCTGCAGATAAGCAATCCTGAAACCAAAATGATCCTGGAAGATATTTTAAATGGTGGATGCTTAAAAACTGAAATTGATGAGGAAATTATCTTTGATCAGTTAGAAAAAAACGAGGTGCAATCTGGAGCCTGCTACTTGCCAGCGGTTATTTAAAAGTGTCTGATCGTTCCTTTGATGAAAAAAGAGGTCGTTTTGTCTATTCACTGGAACTTACAAATAAAGAAGTAAGATTAATGTTTGAAGATATGATCCGAGACTGGTTTTCTGAAGATTCTACTCCTTATAATGATTTCTTAAAAGCTTTTTTATGCCAAGATGTCGATTATATGAACGATTACATGAACCAAGTTGCTGCTTCCACATTTAGCTCTTTTGATACAGGCAAACAGCCTTCTGATTCTTCTCATCCAGAACGATTTTATCATGGATTTGTTCTTGGATTGATCGTTGAACTTTCTGATACTTATAAGATAACTTCCAATCGTGAAAGCGGATTTGGACGATATGATGTAATGTTAGAACCTTTTGATAAATCTAAAAATGCTTATATTCTGGAATTTAAGGTTTATAATCCACGGACTGAAGATTCTTTAGAGGATACTATATCTAAGGCTTTATTGCAAATTGATGAAAAGAATTATGATGCTGAATTGATTGCTGATGGATTTAGGGAAGAACAGATTTGTCATTTTGGATTTGCATTTGAAGGGAAACATGTTTTAATTGGATAAACGTTGATCAATGAAAAAAGATACCAAACTAGTAGTGAATCATTTGGTATCTTTTTTCGCGTTATAACATTTTGGTGATCTCAGAGAGATCTTCTAAGATCACATTCGGTTTTACATCGCTTGTTTTTACATCTTCTCTTGTGCTCTCTCCACTCAGTACAAGAATTGACATTACATCACTTTGATCTGCAACTGCGATGTCGGTATACAGCCGGTCCCCTACAATAGCGATTTCATCCGGTTCGTATCCCGTTTCCTGGATGATATAGTCCAGTGTATGTTTCGACGGTTTTCCAAAGAATTCTGGAAATCTTCCCGTTGAAGCCTCTATAAGTTTTGCTATTGATCCACAGTCTGGAATAAATGCTCCGCCTTCCATCGGACAGTTCCAGTCTGGATTGATTCCAAAATATATACAGCCATTCCGAATATAATGGCATGCTTTGGAAAGTTTTTTATAAGTTAAGGTTGTATCAAATCCCAAGACCACGATATCTGGATCTTCTTCTGTCAGGTTCATATCAAAATATTGAAATTCCTGGATCAGGGATGGGGTTCCTAGCACATAGATGCTTTTTCCTTCATAGTGTTCCTTAAGATATTTGACGATCACATGACTTGAGGTCATCATCTGATCTTTCTTGATCTGTATCCCAAGCTTCCCAAGTTTCTCAATATAAGCCTGCTGACTTTTTGATGAATTATTGGTAAAGAAGTAATATTCCCTTCCAGTGTCCTCAACTTTCTTTAAAAAGTCTTTCGTAAATGAAAATAGTTCATTTCCAAGATAGATCGTTCCATCCATATCAAGAATAAAACATTTGATTTTTTCAAACATATGATTCCCCTGCAAATCCCTTCATTCTTTATTTCTCTCCTCGATCATGTCGAGCTTTTAGAGCCAGTGCACATGCAGCACTGATCAGCGCTACAACTGTAGAATAAATACCTACATAAATCGTATCACCTTTTCCATAGTTAATCAGCAATGTACAGATTGTTGGTACCATCCCAGCTACTAAGAAACTTGGCACATGATATACAAAAGAAATTCCTGAATAACGTACTTCTGTTTCAAAGTAAGAAGACCATAAAGAACTGATAACAGCCCAGATCAGGTTATATGCAATACTCCAGCCAAGAACGATTCCAATAATTGTGATCGCTAGATTTCCTTTGCTTAATTCAATAACTTTCAGTGTAGGAATACTCAAAACAGCTGATGCTAAAGCTCCAATTACAAATGTTCTTGTATTTCCCAATTTTTGTGCGCACCATCCACCAAACAGTGTAAATGGAATCTTAAAAATACATGCTATGATCGTAATAATATAAGTCTGGATCAGTGGCATTCCAAGCCAGTTAATGCAATAGGATAAGATCCATACGATAAAAATATTATAAAATGTTCCATCCACCCATCTTGTACCACATCCAAGAAGTAATGTTTTCCAGTATCCTTTTACCATTGGAATAAATCCGACTTTATGTTTCTTTCCTTCTGCTTCTTCTGCCTCTAATTTTGCCTGTGCCTTCTTGTAATCTTCTGTTTCCATCATTTCACCTTTTTGACGGATAACGATCAATGTCAAGATAATTGCTGCCAAGAAAGGAATTCTCCATCCCCATGTAAAGAAAATATCTTCTGGTAATAACAATGTTGGTACTGCGATCAAAATAGAAGATAATCCGAATCCAATCGGAAGACCGATCTGTGGAATCGCTGCATAGAAAGATCTCTTATTCTCTGGCACATTTTCGTATGCCATTAAGATTCCTCCACCCCATGTTCCACCACGTCCAAAGCATTGTGCCAAACGCATTAACTGAAGAACGATAACTACTCCGACTCCTGCGCTTGCTGCTGGCGGCAGGATTCCGATGATTGATGTCGAAATTCCCATCATCAATAAAGATGCATACATCGTAACTTTTCGACCTTTTCTATCGCCAATATGTCCAAAGAAAATCGCACCAAATGGACCTGCAATATATCCAATCGCAAATGACATATAAGAAAGGATCAGCGCTGTTGTTCCATTTCCTGTCTGTGAGAAAAACACTTTATTAAATACAGTTCCTGCTGCTGTTCCATATAATAAGAAACAATACCATTGCACCGCACTTTCAAACAATGTGATCGTTGCAATTTTTCGAAAATTATTTTTTTCCATATATTTTATCCTCCTTCTTGTTAATCTTCTTCCCCTTCATAGTATTTAAATGGCCATGGTCCTGAATAATCGGCACCCGTTGGGATTATCTGATAATGTGTATTAATACGATCTCCCTGAAGGTCATGAATCAAATATCCTGGATTTCCAAGGAAGAAGCGATCTCCTCCACCTTTGAATTCCTCTTTTTTCTCTTCCTCTGTAAGGTTTATATCATTTTTCCCCCTAAAATCAACTTCCATCTGCATTGCAATCGGTGGACATGTCACACATGGAATTTTATGCCATGATGTAAAAATAGCAGTATGCATATGACCACAACATAACGTAACATTTTCATGTTTATTTAAGATCTGCGCAAGTCTGTCTGCCTGATCAAATCCTTCATCCATTGCTGGCAATCCTGTTACAAATGGCGGATGATGTGTAAATACTAATGTTGGTTTCTCAGGATATTCTGTAATCCTTTCTTCCAGCCATTCTGCTACCCGATCGCTTAATCCACCCGAATGACAAGATGGTTTGCTTGTATCAATTATGATCACTCGAACTGGATATTCATCGATTGTATAGCAGATATAAGGTTTGATATCCTCTTTTACCGGAGTTTCCTCTGTAAACATTTCTAAAAAGAAGTCTCTTTTATCATGGTTCCCAGGAACAATGTAGACTGGTCTTGGAAGTTTTCTAAGTCCCTCTCTCATAAACTCATATCCTTCCCTTGTTCCACCCTCAGACAAATCCCCAGTCACTACAAAAAATTCTGGTAATTCATAATCCTTCATTGAACAAAAATAATCAATCGTCTGATGCAAGGCTTTCATTGTATCTGCTTTCTGGAAAGATAATTTCCCATCACCTCTTAAATGGAAATCTGAAATCTGAATAACTTTCATAAATGCAACCTCCTTTTTCATATCACGCTCTCGAGAATACATTTTTATTGTTCCGGAATAATAAATGTGTTAAAATTAATTAAACTTTTAATTTTTGTATCTCTGTTTCTTTAATTGAATTTTAACTTTTTCAATTGTTTTAATAAAAATACAGATTATTGACTAATAATTCTCATTAATTTTTGTCTATTTTGCATAGTTTCTTTCTGTTTTTTATTAAACTTTTAATGTTATTCAGGAGGGATTTATGTCATATTATAAAAAAGTTACATTAAAAGACATTGCAAATGATTCAGGTGTTTCCGTAAGTTCTGTTTCTATGATCTTAAATAAACGCGAAGGCGTTTCTTTTTCCAATGAAACGGTTGAAAAGGTTCTGTCCTCTGCGAAAAAATTGGGATATGAGATTTCTTCTTCCCCAAAAAAAAATGGCAAACCCGCTTACAATACTCAAAAATCCGTAAAGTATATTGCTATTTTTTGCCCCTAACATATCAAACTCTTATTACTCTACGATTGCACAATCTATTGAACAGGCTGCTTATCAAAAAGGATTTAAAACTTTGATCATCACGACTTTTCGTGATGAAACCTTAGAAAAAGAGTTCCTTCAGGATATGATCAAACTACATGTTAGTGGTATTGTTTTTACTATGATGCCTCAATGCCCACCGTTTTTAGAAAAGATTGCTAAGAAATATCCCGTGATCGTTATCGGAGATAAAACAACAGATATTGATCTGAATGTCATCGAGACAAGCAACTATACTGCTGGAGTTTTGATGGCTGAACATTTATATGAACTTGGACACCGTAATATCGCATTTTTAACAACCACGATTGGTAAAAGTCTGTCTCTTGCCATGCGTTATCAACGTTTAAAAGCAATTCAAAACACCTATAAGAAACTTTGTATGAATGAACCTTATAATATCATTGTAAAAGAAGCCAAAATCGATCCAGAACTTGAACGTAAAAATATTTTCTTAGAACACGGCGTTGGTTATCAATTATGCAATGAATGTCTTGATGACAGAAATCTCGCAAATCTTACTGCATTCATCGGTAACAACGATATGGTTTCTTATGGGATCATGGATGCGATCCTTAAAAAAGGCTATCAGATTCCAGATGATTTCAGTGTATGTGGGTTTGACAATGACTTTGCTTCCAGTCTGCTTCCGATCTCATTGACGACTGTGGAACATTACATGGAAGACAAAGGAAAGAAAGCATTTAATATGATCTATGAGAAGATTCAGGAAAAGGATGACTTCTTCGTTCAAGATGATAAATGTGTGATCCGTATTGAATACAAATCAAAACTTATTTCTCGTGATTCTACGAATGTTGCTCGTACACGAAAAAATATCAATTTATAACTTTTGCTATTAAAATTTTAATAATGTTTTTTAAGATAAAATTGGACACGGAACTAGTAGTGATCATTCCGTGTCCTTTTTGCGTTATAACATTTTGGTGATCTCAGAGAGATCTTCTAAGATCACATCAGGTTTTACATCACTTGTTTTTACATCTTCTCTTGTGCTCTCTCCACTTAGCACTAAGATTGATGTCACATCACTTTGATCTGCAACTGCGATGTCGGTATACAGCCGGTCCCCTACAATAGCGATCTCGTCCGGTTCGTATCCCGTTTCCTGGATGATATAGTCCAGTGTATGTTTCGACGGTTTTCCAAAGAATTCTGGAAATCTTCCCGTTGAAGCCTCAATTAATTTTGCCATGGAACCACAGTCTGGAATAAATGTTCCACCTTCCATCGGGCAGTTCCAGTCTGGATTGATTCCAAAGTATGTACAGCCATTTCGGATATAATGACATGCTTTGGAAAGCTTTTCATAAGTTAAGGTTGTATCGAATCCTAAGACTACGATATCTGGATCTTCGTCTGTCAGGTTCATATCAAAATATTGAAATTCCTGGATCAGGGATGGGGTCCCTAGCACATAAATACTCTTTCCATCGTAATGTTCTTTAAGATATTTGATGATCACATGACTTGAGATCATCATCTGATCTTTCTTGATCGGTATCCCAAGCTTCCCAAGTTTCTCAATATAAGCCCGCTGGCTTTTTGATGAATTATTGGTAAAGAAATAATATTCTCTTCCAGTTTCCTCGACTTTCTTTAAAAAATCTTTGGTGAATGGGAATAGTTCATTCCCAAGATAGATCGTTCCATCCATATCAAGGATAAAACATTTGATTTTTTCAAACATGAGCTGCCCTCCTATTTGATCACATCATCATAAAAATCATAGAATTTCAGAATTCTCATAAATGTGATACGGTCACGGATATATGGTGCAACTCTTGCTGTTTTTTCTTTCATATCCGGTGTAAATCCGATGTCTTCTAAGCTTTTTACTCCATGTACTTTCTCTAACATTGCAACAATCTCATCTGCTTTTGGAATCTCTTCTATGATCCTGATGATCTCTTCTGTTTTTTCTCTTAATACTTTTGGATCGATCAGATCTAACAGATTTGGATCATTTGTCTTTTTAATGCTTTCGCATAATTCTTTATTGGTAAATGTCTTTTCGATCAGGTCTGTCTCAATATCCACATGATCTTTTACCTTGAAGTTGCCCTCTTTTAAATATTTTACTGCTTCATGGTAGATGTCACTTACCTGGATCAGTCCGACTCCTACTTTCTCTCCATGGTATGCATCGATCTCATCATTGATCACTGCCATCTCCCAGAAATGTGCCATATGATGCTCTGCTCCGGATGCGGGACGGGAATGTCCTGTCATCTGCATGGCAAGTCCTGATAATAATAATCCATACATCAATTCTTCATATGCGTTGATATCTCTGTTACTTAATCCGTCTAAGGATTCTTTTAATTTATCCAGTGCATCATATTCCATCTCACAGATACGGTCACAGATATATTCTCCATCCAGAATATTTGTGATCTTCCAGTCTGCAAGGGCCGTGTATTTTCCTAACAGATCTCCGACTCCGGATGCTGTCAGTCTCATTGGTGCATCTGTAATGATACGGCTGTCTGCAACGACTAAAATAGGCGATTCTGCGATCATACTCTTCTTAAATCCATACCATGACATAGCTGCAACTGTAGATACATAACCATCTACACTGGCTGCGGTTGGAACTGAGATAAATGGAATCTTTCTTTCATATGCATTATATCTTGTCAGATCATGAACTGTTCCTGATCCGACTGCGATCATACAGTCTACTTCTTTGATCGGATCTAATTGTTCTTTGACTTTTGCTACTCCGATCTCGTTTGCATGAAGATTTTCTGGGTCTAATTTGATCACAGAAATTCCATTTAATAATTTTTCTACTTCTTTCCCTGCTGCTTCGTAGGTATTGTCATCACATACCATAACAAGATGTTTATACTGATTGTATGGTTCTTTGTTTAAGATTTCTGGAAGTTTTTTTAATGCTCCTTCTTCTAAGATTACGTCATCTACAACTAATTGGTGGTCTCTGCCACAACTGCATTTTCCTGTGAATTCTTTGATATTGATTTTCATGTCAAACACCCTTTCCTGTCTATCTTTTATAAAAATACATTTTCATTTAAAATACCAATGAATGGTATAAAGAAACAACATTTTTCTGCTGTAAGATATCTTTCATCTTTTTTTGTGTTTTGCCTAACGCAATAATTTCCTGGAATAACTTCAGATAATCTTTTTCTTCCGCAACTGCAAAGCAAAATACCAAATATACGATATTTCCTTCCGTAAATTCGATTCCTTCTGGGCACATTACAAGACTTAATCCATCTTTGTAGACATGTGCCTCTTTCTTTCCTGCATGCGCTAAAGCAATTCCTTTACTGATAATAATATAATCACCATATTCTTTTACATTTTCTACTGCTTTTTTTCCGTAATCAGAACCAACACAGCCCTTTTTCTCTAAAATATCAGCTGCTTGTAAAATTCCTTGTTCCCATGTTATTTTTTCTTGTTTTATCATAATTTTTGATGGGTCTAGCATCTGTGCTAAAATACTTTTACCAGTACTTTGAATCTTCGTTTCCATCAATGCATAAACCTCATCAAAAAACTCATCTCTCTTGCTAGCATCTAATTTTTCAAGAAAAGTCTTCATAACATCCAAAAAATTTTGTTCTACATAGCGACTTTCATTTTCTGATTTATTTTCTTTTCTACCTAATAAAAATGCAATATTCTGTATCGCATTAATATCATTCATTGTTAGCTGTGCCTGCACTTTTACGCATGGGACACTTTCTGATCTTACGTTTACCGTTGAGATCACAAAATCAATCTTATTGCTCTTTAAAAATTCCTCAACGTCTCTACTTGGTATCACTGCGGCAACTCTAAAGTCAAAATAATTTTTAACCTGCGCCTCTAGATATTTTCCTGTTGCCATACTTCCTGGACATACGATCAATACTTCTAATAGATTTAAATATTCAAGATTTCGAACAAAAGCCGCGCATATATGAATCATGATTGATTCTTTCATCTCTTTTGTTAATGGATATCCTAAATATCTCTCTAAAATAATACTGTTTTTTTCAATTGTTTTTTCTAAAATTTCTTTTGGAATCGGAAGTTCATCGCTTAAAGGCATCTCAAAATCATAATCTTCCCAATTTTTTAATGTCCTTATATGTTCTAACAGCGATTCGATCAAAACCGTATCACTCTGAAGACTACATTCTATGTCTTCTCCGACCATTTGCAGAAAATATACTATGATTCCATATAATTCAACATCATTGATTTCTTTTTGTTCTGAACTTATATTAAAATCATGCTGTTTCATATATCGTCCAAAATCTTTTACATCATTTTTATTGATGCTGACTTCATATTTGTCTGCAAACCAATTTAAAAGATTATCACTTGCTGTATCTCCAGTTAATTTTTCCACTGTTCTTCTTTTCTTATTTATCTTTCTATTTAATATAACAAACAGATAAATTGAAACATAAGAAAATACTCGATCAGACACCAACATATGTTGCTGTTCCATATATTCTCTCAGATCCTCTTTTATCATTTCCAGAGAAATCTTCATACCTAATTTTCTTTGAATCAGTTGATGAAAAAAACTTTTTTCCATATAATCATCTTCAAGATCATGAAAAATCTGCATTAAAAGATTATTTCTGTCTTTTTGATCACATTCAATCTTTATTCCTTTACTACTTTTCATCAAAACATTTACATTAAATGCCAAGCAATAATCTTTTACGGTTTCAAAATCATTTAAGATCGTATTTCTACTAACATTTAATTTCTTTGCAAGATTTTGCATTGTTATATAGTCTTGACTCATCAGCAACTCTGCAATGATGTAAATCTGTCTTTCTTCTCTTGACATTTTGTACGAATAAGTATCCATATGATTCAATCGATCTTGAATTTTCATGATATCTTTTTCCAGAAGGATTCAGCTTTTCTTTTTCATTTAATTTTGTTGGAGACATTTTTGCTTCCAACAAGAAATCATTAATTTCATTTACATCTGTTCTTAGTGTTTTTAATGATATCCTATATGTTGTGATGAGTTTCTTTACTTCCATACTTTTTGAATTACTTAAAATCAGCTTCTCAAGAATTTCTGTACTTCTCTTTCTCATAAATGTCTCCTATGTATGTCATCCTAACTGTTCCTGCAAATACTGAGGAATTTTATTTAATTCTTTTGTCATGCAGTTTTCAACGACTTCTTTATTCATAACAGCTTGCATTAATGTCTGTAAAAATTCCAAATGTTGATCGCCATCTTTAATTGCTAAATTAAAAACTGCTGTCGTTTCTATACTTTCCTCGTCTGAATCCATTCTATAAAACGTTACTGGATTTTTCAATCTTAGAAAGCATACGCAATTATCTTTGATTCCTTCTACTTTACTATGTGGAATCGCAACAGGGACTTCACTTGGAAGTCCTGTTGGATATTCTTTTTCACGTTCAATACACGCATTCATAAAAGTTTCGTCTGCATATCCGGCATCTGCTATTGCCTGTCCACAAAGCCTGATCGCTTCTTCCCAGTCCTTTGCTTCTCCCTCGATTGCCAGATAATGATTTGTGTGTCCCATAAGTTTAAGCCTCCTATCCAATGATTCTATGGATGAATCCGATCAGGATACAAATTGGGTTCTGTCCAAAAAATCCATCTGTTACCATTCCACTGATATGTACACCTGTTGTCTTCATCATTAATGTTGCTTCTGGTGCAAAGAAGTTTGTTAAGAATGTTACTAAGAATAAACATAAAATTGTTGTTACAATACTACGGAATAAATTTCCTTTACTTGCCATAACACACATTGGTGTTACATAACATACAATTGTTAATAATCCGATTGGGAAATATGTCATGTTTGGAATGATAAATGCCATTAAGATAACACATGGGATTGCAATAACTGTTGATGTGATACAGCAAGGATCTCCTAATCCTAAAGCGATATCCATTCCAATGTAAATTTCTGCATCATCACCCATTTTACTCTTCATATAAGCACTTGCAGCATTTCCTAAAGCTGTAAGACCTTCCATCATAACTGTTACCATTCTTGGGATTAAGATCAATACTGCTGAAACTCCCATACCAATTGATAATGTTGTTCCGATATCCTGTTTTGTAATGATTCCTAGTAATACACCTACAACAACACCGATGACTGCTGGATCTCCAAAAAATCCTAATTTAGATTCAATCTTATCCATATTAACATCGATTTTATTTAATCCTGGGATGCAGTCAATAATCTTATTAAATAATGTTGCTAATGGGAATGTTGTTCCGATATAAGATAATGTAGAACATGTTGTTCCTTCTAGTCCGAAAAATTCCTGCCATGGTTTTGCAACAATCTGTCCAATGAATAAAGCTAAAACAGATGATGCTAATGTTACGATGATTCCTACTGCAATGCTATCTGTTAATGCATATGCCATTGCTCCTGGAATGATAAAATGGATATAGTTCCAAATATCCACATTCATAACTTTTGTCCATTTTAATTTCAGTAAAATCAAGTTCACGATAACGATCAACGGCAATACAATTGGTGCAAACGGTACAGACCATGATGCAGCTCCTACTGCTGCGAATCCTAAGTCTGTTGTTGTAAATCCGCTACCCATTGTCTGATAATATTTAATAACTGGTTGAATACTTGTTGTCAATAAGTTAACAACTAAGCAAAGACCTTGAAATCCGATTCCTACCATCAATCCTGATTTGATTGCCTGTCCAAGTTTCATTCTGAAGAACAGACCAATGATGATCAATACGATTGGCAGCATAACCGCTGCTCCTAAATCTACAATTCCTTTAAAAAAGCTAAATACAGCATCCATTTTTATTCCTCCTATTTATTTGATCTTATTCTCCAAGAATTTTATGACATTCATCAATGATACTCTGTTTAATCTTGCCTTCATTGATTCCTGAAATCAGACCAAATACACTAATGCAAGGTTTTTCTAATGGTTTTCTGTAATTTGTTGTTGTTAAGATTAAATCTACATCATTTTGTTTTAAAGGAATCTCACTCATGCTTCCTTTTAAAATTTTTCCTGGGATGTTAGCATCTGCCAAAATCTTTTTTACTGCTTCCTGTGCTACTGTTGATGTTGCTACTCCACTTCCACATGCTACTAAGATTTTTACTTCATTTGCCATAATTTTTATCCTCCAAATATTTCTCTGTTGGTTGTATTTCGATTCGCTACTAATTCATGAATTAACTTATGCTATTATAATATATCTGACAAAAAAATCATTCAAGCCAAGTTTTCGTTTGTCTATTTTACTCAAAATGTGCTAAGTCAAATTCAGTTCTTGTACAAAATACTCATTTTTTGCTAATGAAATATCTGGATTTATATAATTTTAGCCAAATGATAAACCTTATATAAATTAATGCTGTAAACAAAAAGAACACGGAACTAGTAGTAATCGTTCCGTGTTCTTTTCGTATTATAACATTTTTGTAATCTCAGAGAGATCTTCTAAGATCACAATATCTACATCATCCTGTTTTGACTGAATTTTTGACATTGTACTTTTAACGATCTTTACAGGAATTCCTGCTACTTGTTTGTCACCTTCCATGACTGAGATCATATCTTCATTTAAAAGTGCTTTTCTTATACCAGAAGATGTAATATATAACTGGTTTATCTCACGATCAAGAATTGATAAATTTCCTTCAAGTGTATTATTGTCTTTATCTCGTCATTTATGCTGACTTAAATTTTATTATTTTTA
>ENA-OQKV01000126-OQKV01000126.1-human-gut-metagenome-genome-assembly--contig:-NODE-126-length-31046-cov-5.242828_pt1 | contig 31046 bp, 25 predicted proteins | sample MGYA00242655_ERZ504811 | MGnify/ENA primary metagenome ERZ504811 (study PRJEB26092, sample SAMD00036406) | human gut metagenome | host: Homo sapiens | study: EMG produced TPA metagenomics assembly of...
AGCGCAGATGTGCTTGATGACAAGACCGTGCAGAAAATCGATGAGCTTGCGAACTACATAGACGAGTACTACTATGAGGATTACGATAAGGATGATTTGGAAAACGGTCTGCTGCATGGTGTGATGGAGGGGCTAAATGATCCTTATTCGGTTTATTATACCGCAGATGAGTATAAGGAACTGCAAATCAGCACGACAGGCACTTATTATGGTATCGGGGCTGCGTTAAAGCAGGACCCGAACACAAAGCAGGTGACAGTTTCGAAGGTATACAGTGGTACACCTTCTGAGGAAGCGGGACTTAAAAAGGATGACGAAATAGTCTCTGTTGATGGTGTCGAGGCAACATCCGAGGATCTCACAAAGCTTGTTGCCAAAATCAGAGGTAAGGAGGGCACTAAGGTTACGCTTGAAATCAGGCGTGGCGAGGAGGCTGATCCATTTACCGTTGAGGTGGAGCGTAAAAATGTTGAGCTGCCATCAGTGGACAGCAAGCTGCTTGACAATGGAGTGGGATATATCCAGGTCAGCGAGTTTCAGACAAACACGGCAAGTCAGTTTGAGGATGCACTTGACGGACTTACAAATCAGGGTATGAAGGGTCTTATAGTGGATTTGCGTGCTAATCCGGGAGGACTACTTACCGCAGTGACAGAAATGGTTGACAGACTGCTTCCGGCAGAAACAGTTGGCAAGCTTCCTGCAGGAACCGTCGTGTATACAAAGGATAAAAACGGAAATGTTCAGACCTTTGGTGATGACGATGGCAAACAGATTGACTGTCCTATCGTAGTGCTTGTCGATGAAAACAGCGCAAGTGCGTCTGAAATTTTTGCGGGAGCCATGAAGGATTACAATGAGGATGGTTATATTGATGCCACACTTGTAGGCAAAAAGACCTTTGGAAAAGGAATTGTACAGACTATCTATAATCTTTCCGATGGTGATGCTGTAAAGATTACCACATCGAAGTACTACACACCAAACGGTCACAATATTCACAAAAAGGGTATCGAGCCTGATGTTGAGGTCGATTATGAATATACAGGAGATACAAATGCAGACTATGACATGCAGTATGATGTACAGCTTCAGAAAGCGATTGAGGTGATGAATGAAAAGCTTAAATAAGATTGCATGCTTTCTCATGCTGTGCTGGATGGTAGTCATCTTTATGTTTTCGGCGGAGCCGGATACCGAGTCGTCTGAGCTCAGCGGCAGCGTCAGTTATCGCATAGTTTCTGTGGTCAATACCATTACCGCAAGCCACTGGGATGAGAAGGAGCTGCTCGATAGGGCAGAGCTTATAGACTATCCGGTGAGAAAATGTGCCCACATGAGTGAGTATGCCATTCTAACATTGCTTGGGTTTTTGACATTTTCGTTTTTGCATGGCAGAAGAAGAGTTTTGATTCCGATAGGCGTGACCTTCATATATGCCTGCACAGATGAAATTCATCAGCTGTTCGTGCCCGGCCGGGCCGGCAGATTCACGGACGTACTGATTGACACCACAGGTGGTATAATTATGCTGCTATTTATTGCGCTTGTTACACGCGTAGCACGTAAGAAGCATACAGCAGGCACTGCGAAACCGAAAATATGAAAACATGAAGACACGAAGAGAAGTGCCAAATTTAGTTGCAGTTTCTTAGTTTAATCGATATAATAAAAATAATGACGCTGGTTAGAGGATACATGGCAGACTTAATATATATAGTTAATTCCTGCCATAACCAGCTTCCCGCCCCGTAAACCTGGGTTTACGGCCGGCACACAGCATGTTCCGAAGAAAAATATGAACTGCCACGGGGTTCCGGAAAAAAATATGAATGAAACAAAGTGAAAATAAAAAATCACTATCCGAAAAAAATCCCGTGGCTGACTTCATATTTTTCAGAGGAATATACTGTGTGCCGGCCGCACCCCACAACCTGAATGCGGGAAGCGTAGTTAGAGCCACAAAGCGTCTAAAATGTATAGAAAGAGGTGATTCTGTGGTAGAGTTGGATAATTTCAAGTCCACGCTCCAAGGCTACAAAGCCCCACTACAGGAAGTGAGGGATTCACTTTGACCTGGCTAATAAAGAGAAAAAATCCAGGAATTAGAGCGAGAAATGGAAGCTCCTGACTTCTGGGATGACCCGGAGAAGTCACAGAGCAAGATGAAAGAGCTTAAGAGTATGAAGGATGATGTAGCTACATACGCAAAGCTCAAGGAACAGTACGAAGATATAGAGACGATGATTGAGATGGGCTATGAGGAGAACGATGAGTCACTCATACCCGAGATACAGCAGATGCTTTATGATTTTGAGAGCACATATGACGGTATCAGAATGAAGACTCTTTTGTCGGGAGAATATGATAAATGCAATGCGATTCTGAGGCTCAATGCAGGTGCAGGTGGTACCGAGTCGTGTGACTGGGCGGCCATGCTGTTTCGTATGTACTCGAAGTGGGCTGACAAAAAGGGCTTTACCCTTGAGGTACTCGATTCGCTTGATGGCGATGAAGCCGGTATCAAGTCCATTACCTTCCAGGTAAACGGAGAGAATGCATATGGGTATCTAAAGTCTGAAAAGGGTGTGCACAGGCTTGTTCGTATTTCGCCGTTTAATGCGGCGGGAAAAAGGCAGACCTCATTCGTATCATGTGATGTCATGCCTGATATTGAGGAGGATCTCGATATTGAGGTGAAGGACGAGGATATAAGAATTGATACCTACCGCTCAAGTGGAGCAGGAGGACAGCATATCAATAAAACTTCGTCAGCTATCCGTATCACACATTTTCCATCAGGGATCGTGGTACAGTGTCAGAATGAGCGTTCACAGCATATGAACAAGGACAAAGCCATGCAGATGTTAAAGGCAAAGCTGTATCTTTTAAAGCAGGAAGAGAATGCTGCAAAGGAGGCGGGTATCAGAGGCGAGGTCAAGGAAATTGGCTGGGGAAGCCAGATACGTTCGTATGTGCTTCAGCCTTACACCATGGTCAAGGATCACAGGACAGATGTGGAGACCGGTAATGCGGATGCGGTGCTCGATGGCAATATAGATATATTTATCAATGGTTATCTGAAGTGGCTTGCAACACGTTCGGATTAAGGAGGCAAATGTGGGTTTAGTTATAACTGTGGCGATATTAGCAGTTCTGACAGCTGCCGGAGTGACCGTTTACATTAAAGTCAGACGGTTGTCTGAAAGTCTTCTTGGTACACCTGATGTCACAGAGGGCATCAATCGTATCATGGAGAATGTCTCTACGACTCCCAAGTCGGTTTCAGGCATGACGCGCCTTATGGAGCCACAGATAAAAAGGGATTTTCCGGAGTTTGTCTGGGAACAGTTTAAGAGAATGTCAGAAAGAGTGCTTGTGTCAGCACTTTGTGCAATCACGACTGAGGATATTTACAAGCTGGACCGTGAGGCTTCTGATGAGGTAAGACAGCAGGTGCAGGTGCGTATAGACAGCAATGAAGCAGCTGGCTTTACAGAGCATTTTGACGAGATCAGGGTGCATCAGACTGAAATCTCAAACTATGTGAAAAGAGATGGAAGGTGCGTCATCAGTATACAGAGTGCGGTTGAGTATTTTTACTACAAGACTGCCTCAGGAAAGCTTATCAGTGGTGATAAAGAGTATAAAAAGCAGACCAGATACAATATGGAGCTTGTATACATACAGGATATAGATATGCTGGATAATGCAGGGATAGGCAGTGCAGTTGGCACTACATGTCCGAATTGCGGTGCTCCGGTCAGAAGTCTTGGAGCAAAGAAATGTGAATATTGTGGCTCATATGTTGAGCCTGTCAATATAAAAGTATGGAAGCTGCAGAGCTTTCATGAAGTTGATTACAACCATATCTAAGGAGGAAGAAAATGGGAATTATTAAGGCAGTAAAACAGGCAATTGGAGGCGGCTTTGCAGATACATGGCATGAGGTTATTGAGCCGGATAATATAGGCGACCAGACAGTCTATGCCAGGGGTGTGCTGGTAAACAGGGGGCAGAATAAAAAAGGCTCTGACGATATTGTTTCAAAACGGCTCTATCATTCATGTATATGACAATCAGTTTATGATACTTGTTGATGGTGGCAAGATTGTGGATTACACAGCTGAGCCGGGCTACTACAAGGTGAGCAATTCATCTATGCCATCACTTTTCAACGGACAGTTTGGGGATTCTTTAAAGGAAGCCTTTGACCGTGTGAGATTTGGTGGACAGACACCACAGTCACAGAAGGTTTATTATATCAACCTTCAGGAAATCAAGGGAATCAAGTTTGGTACGAGAAATCCTATAAACTACTATGATACATTTTATAATGCGGAGCTTTTCCTTCGTGCCCATGGTACATATTCCATCAAAATTGTGAATCCGCTTCAGTTTTATGCAGAGGCTATTCCAAAGAATATGGATCATGTGGAGATTACTGATATCAATGAGCAGTATCTGTCAGAGTTTTTAGAGGCATTACAGTCTGCCATCAACCAGATGTCAGCGGATGGTACAAGAATTTCATTCGTCACAAGCAAGGCATCTGAGCTTGGAAGATATATGGCGAAGTGTCTCGATGAAAGCTGGAATCAGATGCGTGGTATGGAGGTACAAAGTGTTGGTATCGCCAGCCTTTCATATGATGAGAAGTCTCAGGAGCTCATTAACACTAGAAACGAGGGCGCAATGCTCTCAGATCCATCTATTGCACAGGGGTATATGGTCAAAAATATGTCAGAGGGTGTCAAGAATGCAGGCAGCAACAGTGGTGGAGCTATGCAGGGCTTCATGGGTGTCGGCATGGGAATGAGCACCATGGGCAATATGATGAATGGTTTTACACAGATGGCACAAAATAACAGGTCAGCCGGAATGAATGCGCCGGGAAATGGTGCAGCAGGTATGGCAGCAGGAGTGGCTTCAGGTGCCACACAGCAGGAGGAGGCGTCAGGCTGGACATGTGAGTGCGGACAGAAAAACACAGGTAAATTCTGCAGTAATTGCGGCAAGCCTATGCCACAGGAGATTACAGAGTGGACATGTGAGTGTGGACAGAAAAATACAGGTAAATTCTGCACAAACTGTGGCAAGCCATTACCTGTAAACACAGAGTGGACATGTGAGTGTGGACAAAAAAATACAGGTAAATTCTGCAGTAATTGTGGAAAACCAAGAGCATAAGATGTTGCAAAGCTGTAATCTTTGTGTTAAAATCTTTGAGTCAAGGACAAATGTCGGTGTGTGACAAACACACACCGGCCATTTTGGAGGTAACTAAATGGCGGAGAAATCAAACTACTTCGTTTTACGGGCAAAGGCTGTACCGGAGGTGCTGCTTAAAGTAGTTGAGGCAAAGAGACTGCTGGATTCGGGCAAGCTTGAATCTGTGCAGGAGGCAACAGATGCTGTTGGCATAAGCAGAAGCTCCTTTTACAAATATAAGGATGATATTTTCCCTTTTTATGAGGGGCGTAAAGGAAAGACAGTGAATCTTGTCATTCAGATGGATGACGAGCAGGGCATACTTTCCGTTGTGCTTAAGTCGGTAGCCGATGCGAAAGCAAATATTCTTACCATACACCAAAGTGTACCGGTAAATGGCATTGCGTCACTCACGTTATCTGTGGATGTATTTCCGGAGTCGGATGATGTGGATGATATGGCAAAGCAGATTGAGTCCTTAAAGGGCATACATTACGTAAAAATTTTAGCCAGGGAGTAACAAAAAGATGAAGATTGCAGTTATGGGTTACGGCACAATTGGATCAGGTGTCGTAGAAGTATTAGAAATCAACAAGGAAAAAATCGCAAAGAGAGCAGGAGAGCCAATCGAGGTCAAGTATGTGCTTGATTTAAGAGAGTTCCCGGGTACACCTATTGAGAACAAAATAGTTCATGATTATAAGGTTATTGCAGAGGACCCTGAGATCGGTATAGTTGTAGAGACAATGGGAGGAGTTGAGCCTGCATTTACATTCGTAAAGGCAATGCTTGAGGCAGGAAAACAGGTAGCAACATCAAATAAGAACCTTGTTGCCGCAAAGGGTGCTGAGCTCATCAAGGTTGCCAGGGATCATGGAGTGAACTTCCAGTTTGAGGCCAGTGTTGGTGGCGGAATCCCTATTATCAGACCACTCAACAAGTGTCTCACAGCAGATGAGATTGAGGAAATCACAGGTATCTTAAACGGAACAACCAACTACATGCTTACAAAGATGACAGAGGAAGGTGCAGACTTTGATGAGGTATTAAAGGATGCTCAGGATAAGGGCTATGCAGAGAAGGATCCTACAGCCGACATAGAGGGACATGATCCATGCAGAAAGATAGCCATTCTCACATCGCTTGTTGCAGGACAGCAGGTGGATTTCGAGGATATCCACTGTGAGGGTATCACAAAGATTACACCTGAGGATATTAAGTATGCAAAGGCAATGCACCGTGCAATCAAGCTTCTTGCTTCAAGCCGCAAGGTGGGTGACAGCTATACCTGTCTCGTTGCACCATATATGATAGATGACACACATCCGCTCTCAGGAGTAAATGGAGTGTTCAACGGCGTATTTTTACGCGGAAATGTGCTCGGAGATGCTATGTTCTACGGCAGCGGAGCAGGAAAGCTCCCAACAGCAAGTGCTGTAGTGGCAGATGTTGTAGATATGACAAAGCATCAGAACACAAATATTTATATCGACTGGAAGCCTGAGAAGCTCACACTTGTAAGCTATGATGACAGTGTAAACAGCTTCTTTGTGAGAACTGACTCACCAAAGAGCGAGGTTGAGGCTGTATTCGGACATGTAGACTACATTGAGGATGTGGTTGACGGCGAGTATGCATTCACAACAGGCGATATGACAGAAAAGGATTTTGCCGACAAGGCATCAAAGATAAACGTTATTAACAGAATCAGACTATAAAGGACAAAAATATGGTAAAAGGCTTATACACCGCTCACACCGGTATGGTTAATGAGATGAAGCGCATGGATGTTCTTGCGAACAACCTGGCCAATTCCGATACCTATGGATTTAAAAAAGAGGGAACCACCTCGCATTCATTTAAAAATGAACTTGCTATAAAGATAAAGGATACATCAAACTACGGACTGCACAAAAATCTGGGCAGCATGACATACGGAGTGCATCTCGGTGAGACGTATACCGACTGGGATGAGGGCAGCTTTAAGGTGACTGACAATCCTACAGACCTGGCTATCGGTGGAAAAGGCTTTTTTGCCATTGCATTTACTGACAAATCAGGTCAGACAAGTGTAAAGTATACCAGAGACGGTGCTTTCAAGGTCAATGCTGACGGTTATCTGGTCACAGCAGACGGAGACCATGTGCTCAATGCGACAGGTGCATTGAGTGGAGATGGCGGTGAAGCAAACTGGGTAAAGGTAGACCCGAATGAAAAGTTTTCGGTAAACTCACTTGGATATATCACACAGAACAATCAGTTAGTTGGCACTATCGGCGTTGTCGATGTGGATAACTATGACTATATTGAAAAATATGGTGAAAATCTCTACAATCTGACGGCCGGGGGTAATATTATAGCTTCCGATGCCGAAATAGAACAGGGAGCCTTAGAAACTTCAAATGTCAATGTGGTCAATGAGATGGTCAATATGATTACGATACAGCGTGCATATGAAGCCGGACAGAAGGTTATTACATCTATTGATGAGACATTAGACAAGGCTGTCAACAATGTAGGAAGAGTATAAGGAGATATGCCATATGATGAGGGCACTTTACACAGCCGCAACAGGTATGCGTGCTGAGCAGACAAATGTAGATACAATTGCAAACAATCTTTCCAATGTCAATACGACAGGCTTTAAGGGTCAGAGGACAGAGTTTAAGTCTCTTTTATATCAGACGATACAGACCCGTTCTACATCCGGAAATGGTGATGCAAAGCCGGTAGGAGCGCAGGTGGGGCTTGGTACCCGTGTGGCTGCAACCACATCCACTTATACTCAGGGTCCGCTCAATTCTACGGAGAGGCCTACTGATTTTGCTTTGGAGGGCGATGGCTTTTTTGCGGTGAGAGGTACTGACAATCAGACCTATTACACGAGAAACGGTGCCTTCACATGGAGCCAGTATGGAAACGGACAGACTATACTTACTGATTCACAGGGCAATCCTGTCATGGATACAAACGGTAATATCATAGCTGTGCCGGCAGGTGTGTCTGCTGAGAAGATGAGCTTTGGAGAGGATGGTGCGGTAGGTTATATGACTGCACAGGGCAATTATATCAATCTGAATCAGCGAATTGCTGTGTATCAGTTTAATAATCCGTCAGGTCTTGAAAAACAGTCAGGGAGCCTGCTTGCAGCAACAGCCAATTCGGGCAATCCGATGCTTGAAGCTGTAAACCCTGCTCTGAAAAGCAGTAAGGTTGTGACAGGATATCTTGAGGGCTCAAATGTGCAGGTAGCTGACGAGATGGTTAACCTCATTGTGGCACAGCGTGCCTACGAGCTCAATTCAAAGGCTATCACAACAGCAGATTCGATGCTTGAGACAGCAAATAATTTGAGGAGATAGTAGCATATGGATATAAGCGCAGTATCAACACTTGCAAACTCAAATAATACATCTGCGGTGGCAGACAAGCTTAAGAATAACGTAAAAAATCTGTCATCAGACTCTACAGAGGACGAGCTCAAGAGCACACTTAAAGATTTTGAGTCTTATTTCGTGGAGCAGGTCATAAAGGAAATGAAGGATTCCGTGACACTAAAGAGTGATGATGAGGATTCCTCTATGTCGCAGTACAAGGATATGTTCATGGACACTGTCATAGAGCAGATGAGTGATACGATAGTGGAGAAGTCCGGAGAAAACATCACACAGCAGCTTTATGAGCAGATGAAGCGCAATTATAATATATAATAATAATTGATAATAAAAAGCCGGTTCGGCATGCTTGCATGTGGTTACCGGCTTTTTTAGTGCAAACTTAGTAATTGCAGATACGCATGCTCTAGGGTATAATATTAAAAAAATAAAACTATTCAGAGTCACAATAAAAACACACAGATACGGAGAAGTTCAATTGGAAACCGAAACAGTCACAGGATACGTTGATCATATAATATACAGAAATGCAGAAAACGGGTATACGGTACTTGTTCTTGTAGTGAACGAGGAGGAGCTCACATGTGTGGGTACTTTTTCGGACATTGCTGAGGGTGAAAATATAGAGGCTCACGGTGAGTATACAGAGCATGCCACCTATGGCAGACAGTTTAAGGTAGTAAGCTTTGAAGAGAAAGAGCCGGAGGATGAGATGGCTATTGAGAGGTATCTGGGCTCAGGAGCCATACATGGTATAGGACTTGCGCTCGCAGCACGTATTGTCAGGCGATTCAAGAAGGATACCTTCCGCATCATAGAGGAAGAGCCGGAGAGGCTTGCTGAGGTAAAGGGCATCAGCCAGAGAAAGGCTATGGAGATTGCGGACCAGGTCAATGCAAAAAGAGACTTAAGGGAAGCCATGATTTTTTTGCAGCAGTACGGCATCAATATGAATCTGGCTGTGAAGATATATAATAAGTATGGCGGAGAGATATACAGCGTGCTCAAGGAAAATCCATACCGCATGGCGGATGATATCGACGGAGTTGGTTTTAAAACTGCAGATGAGATAGCGGCGCGGGTTGGCATCAAGACTGATTCTGATTTTAGAATAAAAGCGGTATACAGTATGTTTTGCAGCAGGCTGCCATGGACGGACACACATATCTGCCGATGGAGGAGCTTACGAGGCGTGCTGTATATCTGCTCGGAGTGGAAAGCTCGCAGGTTGAGGCACATTACATGAATCTGGCCATGGACAGGAAGATTGTCATGCAGTTAAAGGATGATATAACCCAGATTTATGCTAACACCTTTTATTATATGGAGGCAAACACGGCAGCCATGCTAAAGCAGCTTGATGTGACGTATGATGTGCCGGATATCGAGATAGAGGCTGCAATCAGAAATATAGAGAAAAAGACAGAGATGGAGCTCGATGAGCACCAGGCTGAGGCGGTGAAGGAAGCAGTCAGAAATGGCCTTTTAGTCATTACCGGAGGACCCGGAACAGGAAAAACCACCACTATCAATACTATTATCAAGTATTTTGAGCTGGAGGGCATGGATATTTTTCTGGCTGCACCGACAGGCCGGGCGGCAAAACGCATGAGTGAGACGACAGGCTACGAGGCACGCACAATCCACCGTATGCTTGAGTTAAACGGCGGCATGGACACAGGAAGCACAGCTGGCTTTGAGAGAAATGAAAGGAATCCGCTCGAGACGGATGTAATCATCATAGATGAGATGTCGATGGTTGATATATCACTCATGTACTCATTGCTAAAGGCGGTTGTGGCAGGTACGAGACTCATACTTGTAGGAGATGTGAACCAGCTTCCGAGCGTGGGACCGGGCAGCGTGCTAAAGGATATTATTGATTCAGGTGCCTTCCACACGGTAAAGCTTACAAAGATTTTTCGTCAGGCGAGCACGAGCGATATTATAGTAAACGCCCACAAGATAAATAATGGAGAAGAGGTATCGTTAGATAATAAGAGCATGGATTTCTTTTTTCTAAAGAGATATGATGCCGACAAGATAATAAATGTTACATTACAGCTGATAAAGCAGAAGCTTCCTAAGTTTGTAAATGCTACAGAGTATGATATACAGGTGCTTACGCCTATGAGAAAGGGACTCCTTGGAGTGGAACGTCTAAACGGTATATTGCAGGCGTATATGAATCCGGCAGACAAGAGCAAGCGCGAAAAAGAATACAGGGGCACGATTTTCCGCGAGGGCGACAAGGTGATGCAGATAAAGAACAACTATCAGATAGAGTGGGAAATCAGGACAAAATTCGGACTTTGTGTGGATAAGGGCATGGGAATCTTCAATGGAGATACAGGTATCATTGAGGAAATCAACGATTTTGCCGAGACCATGACCATATCATTTGACGAGGGCAGAAAGGTGGAGTATCCGTTTAAGCTTTTGGAGGAGCTTGAACTTGCATACGCGGTTACTATACACAAGTCGCAGGGAAGTGAGTACCCGGCGGTCGTTATACCTCTTTTGAGCGGCCCGAGAATGCTTATGAACAGAAATTTGCTTTATACGGCGGTTACAAGAGCAAAGAAATGTGTTACCATAGTGGGTGACGAACAGACATTTTATGAGATGATACAAAACAACTCACAGCAGAGACGCTATAGTGGGCTTAGAGACAGAATAGTGGAGGAGACTATCTGATGAAAATAAGAAAACTTACAAATGAAGAGATAAAAGGGGCATGTGCCTTTGCGGTAAGTATATACAATATCGCAATCAGAGGCTGCTTTCGGACACAGGACAGTCATCGATATTTTGATGAATATATGGATGCAGACAGGCTGACGGACGAGGAAAGGACCGGTGTTCTTGTAGTATTTGGTGCGTTTGATAGCAATGTGCTGTGCGGAGTGTGTGGCATGACAAACGAGGGGCATATCACCATGCTGTATGTGCATCCACAGTATTTAAGACGTGGAATTGGCAAAAAGCTTCTGGAGAGAGTCAGGATATATGCGCGCATGCAGCTTAAGCTCATGCAGGTGTCTGTAAATGCAATGCCGGCATACATGGCAGACTATTTCAGGCGTGTGGGCTTTAAGAGTGCATATCAGGGAGGTTTTTGCAATGGACAAGGCGATATGTACGTTCCTATGACAGCAAAAAGTATATATCAGGTGGAGTATACACCGCGACATATAGCTGATAAGACTTTTATTGCAATTTCAGTTGGCTTCACATGTCTTGTATTTGTCTCAGGCGTGATATATGCGGTATGCGCGGGACTTACTCCGTAACGCTAAGATGCAGTTTTAATGGGCTGCAATAGTTGCCGGTCATACTTTGGTGTGAACAGTAACTAATATTGTATACATAAATATGCATATTTATGTAACAAAAAACAGTTGAAAAATCGGCTGTATTATGATACACTTTTTACAATTTAAGCAGATATACTATGCAATTACACTTTATAAGAAAAAGAGACGCCCTTCTTTTTTTTTGCGCAGACGTAAGGTTAGTTGCAGCTAAGAAGCTTATGGTTACAAAGTATAATACGAAAGGGCAGGGTAAAGATGAAAGCATTTTTAATTCTTGAAGATGGTAATGTATTTACCGGAACCAGCATTGGTTCAACAAGGGAAGTCATTAGTGAGATAGTATTTAATACATCAATGACAGGATATCTGGAGGTACTTACAGATCCTTCCTATGCAGGACAGGCTGTTGTAATGACTTATCCACTTATCGGAAATTATGGAATCACACCGGATATGGAGTCAGAAAGACCATGGCCGGATGGATATATAGTAAGAGAGCTGTCGCGTATGCCAAGTAATTTCCGCTGCGAGGGTACTATACAGGATTTCCTTGAGAAAAACGATATTCCGGGAGTGGCCGGCATTGATACACGTGCGCTTACAAAGATTCTCAGGGAAAAGGGTACTATGAACGGAATGATTACCACAAATGAGAATTACAATCTCGATGAGATTATTCCAAAGCTCAAGGCATATACTACAGGCAATGTGGTTGACAAGGTCACATGCACTGAGAAAAAGGTTTTAAAGGGCCAAGGAAAGAGGGTTGCCCTCATGGATTTCGGTGCCAAAAACAACATCGCCAAATCACTCAATGAAAGAGGCTGTGAAGTTACAATTTACCCTGCACACACAACCGCTGAAGAGATACTTGGTGACAATCCTGACGGAATCATGCTCTCAAACGGACCTGGAGATCCAAAGGAGTGTGTAGATATTATAAAGGAAATAAAGAAGCTTTATGACAGCAATGTGCCGATTTTTGCAATCTGCCTCGGACATCAGCTCATGGCACTTGCAACAGGCGCAGATACACACAAGATGAAGTACGGACACAGAGGTGGAAACCATCCGGTTAAGGATCTTGCAACAGGCCGTGTTTATATTTCTTCCCAGAACCATGGATATGTGGTGGACACAGATAAACTTGACCCTAATGTAGCTGAGCCTGCATTTATAAATGTCAACGACGGCACTAATGAGGGACTTAAGTATGTGAACAAGAATATCTTCACAGTTCAGTTCCATCCGGAGGCATGCCCTGGACCACAGGATTCAGCATATCTTTTTGACCGCTTTATTAACATGATGGGAGGTAACCAGTAATGCCAAGAAATAATGATATTAAAAAAGTATTAGTTATCGGTTCCGGTCCAATCGTAATCGGACAGGCCGCAGAGTTTGACTATGCAGGAACACAGGCCTGCCGTTCCTTAAAAGAGGAGGGCATTGAGGTATGTCTGGTAAACTCAAACCCGGCAACTATCATGACTGATAAGCAGATTGCGGATCAGGTATATATCGAGCCACTTACTCTTGAGTCATTAAAAGAGATTATCATAAAAGAAAAGCCTGACAGCATCCTTCCTACACTCGGTGGACAGGCAGGACTCAATCTCGGCATGGAGCTCGCTGAGTGCGGCTTCCTTGATGAGCAGGGAGTAAAGCTTATCGGAACAACAGCAGAGACCATCTTCAAGGCTGAGGACCGTCAGGCCTTCAAGGATACCATGGAGAAAATCGGTGAACCAATCGCGGCTTCACAGGTTGTAAAGAATATCGAGGACGGTATTGCATTTACCAACAAGATTGGTTACCCTGTAGTTCTTCGTCCTGCATTTACACTCGGCGGCTCCGGCGGTGGAATTGCTCACGATGAGCAGGAGCTTATAGATATACTTTCAAATGGACTTCGCCTGTCACGTGTCGGAGAGGTTCTTGTAGAGAGATGTATCGCAGGCTGGAAGGAAATCGAGTACGAGGTAATGCGTGATGCCAACGGCAACTGCATCACAGTATGTAACATGGAAAATATCGACCCGGTCGGTGTGCATACAGGAGATTCAATCGTAGTAGCACCTTCGCAGACACTTGGAGATAAAGAGTATCAGATGCTTCGTACATCAGCGCTCAATATCATCAACGAGCTTCAGATTACAGGAGGCTGTAACGTACAGTATGCCCTCAATCCTGACTCATTCGAGTACTGTGTTATCGAGGTAAACCCACGAGTTTCACGTTCATCAGCACTCGCATCAAAGGCTACAGGATATCCTATCGCCAAGGTTACAGCCAAGATTGCACTCGGCTATCACCTCGATGAGATCAAGAACGCTATCACACAGAAGACATACGCAAGCTTTGAGCCAATGCTTGATTACTGTGTAGTCAAGATCCCAAGACTTCCGTTCGACAAGTTCCTCACAGCAAAGCGTACACTTACCACTCAGATGAAGGCTACCGGAGAGGTAATGAGTATCTGCAACAACTTCGAGGGTGCCCTTATGAAGGCTATCAGATCTCTCGAGCAGCATGTTGATTCACTTATGTCTTATGACTTTACAGGTCTTACAGATGATGAGCTTGAGAAACAGCTTGCAGTTGTTGATGACAGACGTATCTGGGTTATCGCAGAGGCACTCCGCCGTGGAGTTAAATACGAGCATATTCACGAGATTACTAAGATAGATCTTTGGTTTATCGATAAAATCGCAATACTTGTTGAGATGGAGAACCGTTTAAAGACAGAGGAGCTTACAGTTGACCTGTTAAAAGAGGCAAAGCGTATCGAGTTCCCTGACAATGTTATCTCACAGCTTACAGATATTGATGAGGCTGATATCAAGAAGATGCGTTACGACAACGGCATTGTGGCAGCCTACAAGATGGTTGATACCTGTGCCGCAGAGTTTGAAGCAGAGACACCATACTACTACTCAGTATTCGGCAGCGAGAATGAGGCGGCAGAGACAAATCCACAGAAAAAGGTGCTTGTACTTGGTTCAGGACCTATCCGTATCGGACAGGGTGTTGAGTTTGATTACTGTTCAGTTCACTGTACATGGGCGTTTGCCAAGGAAGGCTGGGAGACAATCATCGTAAACAACAACCCTGAGACCGTTTCAACTGACTTTGATATTGCTGACAAGCTCTATTTTGAGCCACTCACAGCAGAGGATGTTGAGAGCATTGTTAATATTGAAAAGCCTGACGGAGCTGTTGTACAGTTCGGTGGACAGACCGCCATCAAGCTTACAGAGGCACTTATGAAGATGGGTGTCAAGATACTTGGAACAAAGGCTGAGGATGTAGACGCAGCCGAGGACAGAGAGCTCTTCGACGAGATCCTTCAGAAGACAGGTATCCCAAGAGCAGCAGGTGGTACAGTATTTACAGCTGAGGAGGCAAAGAAGGTAGCAAACGAGATCGGTTACCCTGTACTTGTCCGTCCTTCATACGTGCTTGGCGGACAGGGTATGAAGATTGCATGGAATGATGATGAAATCGAAGAGTTTATCGGCATCATCAACACAATCACACAGGATCATCCAATCCTTGTAGATAAGTACCTTATGGGTAAGGAAATTGAGGTTGATGCAATCTGTGACGGTACAGATATCCTGATTCCGGGTATCATGGAGCACATCGAGCGTACAGGAGTACACTCAGGAGACTCTATCTCAGTTTACCCTGCACATACTATCTCAGAAAAAGCAAAAGAGACTCTGGTTGAGTATACAAAGAGACTTGCACAGGCACTCCATGTTGTTGGTATGATTAATATCCAGTTTATCGATATGGACGACAACATCTATGTTATCGAGGTAAACCCACGTTCTTCAAGAACAGTGCCATACATCAGCAAGGTTACAGGTATTCCGATTGTAGACCTGGCAGCAAGAATCATCATGGGTGAGACAATAAAGGGCATGGGCTACACACCTGGACTTGCTCCGACAGCCGATTACATTGCAATCAAGATGCCGGTATTCTCATTCGAGAAGCTGCGTGGCGCTGAGATTTCACTCGGACCTGAGATGAAATCAACAGGAGAGTGTCTTGGAATCGACAAGACCTTCAATGGTGCGCTTTACAAGGCATTTGAGGGTGCGGGAGTCGAGCTCCCTAAGTACAAGCAGATGATTATGACTGTAAAGGATGCCGACAAGCCTGAGGCAGTAGGCGTTGCAAAGCGTTTTGAGAAGCTTGGCTACAAGATTTACGCCACAAGAAGCACTGCAAAGTACTTACAGGAGCACGGAGTAAATGCTCTTCGTGTAAACAAGATATCACAGGAGTCTCCAAACGTCATGGATCTTATCCTCGGACACAAGATAGACCTCGTAATCGATACACCTACACAGGGTAACGGAGACAAGACAAGAGACGGCTTCCTTATCAGAAGAAATGCAATCGAGACAGGTGTTTATTGTATCACAGCCATGGATACAGCCAATGCACTTGCACATGCATTAGAGACTGCTTCTGACAAGAAGACACCGGTTGACATTGCAACAGTTAAGAATCTTTAAAAGTATATAGAATATATTTTATCCCCAGACAGTATATCGGATATGCTGTCCGGGGATTGTTTATAAAATGAAAAATATGCAAAGTTTAATAGAATTTTGACAAATTATTAACAAAAGCAATTGATTTTTACATAAATTTGTAGTATAATAACTTTGTTAAAAAATTAACAGCACGGATGTGCAATACAATTTAAAGGAGATAATATAATGGCAAAGAAAGTTGTAATCGCAAGTGCTTGCCGTACAGCAATCGGCAAAATGGGCGGAGCATTAAGCAATACTCCAGCCGCAGATTTAGGTGCAATCGTAATTAAGGAGGCTTTAAACCGTGCAGGTGTTGCTCCTGAGATGGTTGACGAGGTTAAGATGGGTTGTGTTATCCAGGCAGCTCAGGGACAGAACGTAGCTCGTCAGGCTTCTATCAAGGCAGGACTTCCAATCGAGGTTCCGGCTATCACAATCAATGTCGTTTGTGGATCAGGTCTTAAGTGTGTAAACGACGCTGCTACAATGATCAAGGCCGGTGAGGCTGATATCGTTGTTGCCGGTGGTATGGAGAACATGTCAATGGCTCCTTACGCTATGACAAAGGCACGTTTCGGATACAGAATGAACAATGCAACAATCATCGATACAATGGTTAACGATGCTCTTACAGATGCATTCAACCACTATCATATGATGATCACAGCTGAGAATGTATGTGATAAATACGGCATCACTCGTGAAGAGCTTGATGAGTTCTCAGCAAACTCACAGCAGAAGTGTGAGGCAGCTATCGCAGCAGGCAAGTTCGATGATGAGATCGTTCCTGTACCTGTTAAGGTTAAGAAAGAAATCGTTGAGTTCAAAAAGGACGAGGGACCTCGTGCCGGAACAACAGTAGAGACTCTTTCTAAGCTTCGTTGCTGCTCAGGTAAAGAGGGCGGACTTGTTACAGCCGGTAACGCATCAGGTATCAATGATGGTGCTGCAGCAGTAGTTGTAATGAGCGAAGAGAAAGCTAAGGAGCTCGGTGTTAAGCCATTAGCTACATGGGTAGCAGGAGCACTTGGCGGAGTTGAGCCTGAGATCATGGGTGTTGGACCGGTAGCTTCTACAAAGAAGGTTCTTGCAAAGACAGGTCTTACAATTGATGATTTCGATCTTATCGAGGCAAACGAGGCATTTGCTGCACAGTCAATCGCTGTAGCAAGAGATCTTGGTTTCGATATGAGCAAGGTAAATGTAAACGGTGGTGCTATCGCACTCGGACATCCTGTAGGAGCTTCAGGCTGCCGTATCCTTGTTACATTATTACATGAGATGCAGAAGAGAGGATCTAACAGAGGTCTTGCAACACTTTGTATCGGTGGTGGAATGGGATGTTCTACTATCGTTGAGAAGTACTAATTTTCTTTGCCAATAGATATATGAGGGGATGCAGGTGCATCCCCTTGTAGTGTGAATTAGTTTATTCACATCAGTTTATATATATGATTAAGTTATGCTGCAGAGGCTTAGCACTTAAAGCTTTTGCACCATAATATATTTTAGGAGGAATTAAAATGAAGGTTGGAATTATCGGTGCTGGTACAATGGGCCAGGGAATCGCAAAAGCATTCGCACAGGTAGATGGATACGAGGTAGCACTCTGCGATATTAAGCAGGAGTGGGCTGAAGGCGGAAAAGACAAGATTGCAAAAGGATATGCAAGACTTGTAGCAAAAGAGAAAATGACACAGGAGAAGGTTGACGGCATTCTTGCAAGCATCACTCCTGGTTTAAAAGAAGATCTCTGCAAGGATTGTGACCTCATCGTTGAGGCTGCTTTCGAGGATATGCAGGTTAAGAAAACTACATTCGCTGAGTTAGACAAGATTGCTAAGCCAGAGTGTATTTTCGCTTCAAATACATCATCACTTTCAATCACAGAGATTGGAAACGGACTTACACGTCCATTAATCGGTATGCACTTCTTCAACCCTGCTGACCGTATGAAGTTAGTAGAGGTTATCGCAGGTGTTAACACACCTGTTGAGACAGTTGATGCAATCAAGAAGATTGCAGAGGAGATCGGCAAGACACCTGTACAGGTTAACGAGGCTGCTGGTTTCGTAGTAAACCGTATCCTTATCCCAATGATCAACGAGGCTGCTTTCATCAAGATGGAGGGCGTTTCAGATATCGCCGGAATCGATGCAGCTATGAAGCTTGGTGCTAACCATCCAATGGGACCATTAGAGCTTGGAGATTTCATCGGACTTGATATCTGCCTTGCAATCATGGACGTTCTTTACAATGAGACAGGTGACAGCAAGTATCGTGCATGCCCACTCCTTCGCAAGATGGTAAGAGGCGGAAACCTTGGATGCAAGAGCGGCAAGGGATTCTACGTTTACAACGCAGACCGCACAAAGACACCTGTAGACGCAATGTAAAAGAGATTAAAACAAAATATAAATTTCAAGGAGAATAAATCATGGATTTCACTTTAGATCAGAAACATGAGATGGCTCGCGACCTTTTCAAACAGTTCGCAGAGACAGAAGTTAAACCTCTTGCACAGGAGACTGACGAGACAGAGGTATTCCCAGCAGAGACAGTTGCTAAGATGGGAAAATATGGATTCATGGGCATTCCTGTACCAAAGGAGTACGGCGGACAGGGCTGTGATCCACTTACATACGTTATGTGTGTAGAAGAATTATCAAAGGTTTGTGGTACAACAGGCGTTATTGTATCTGCTCATACATCACTTTGTATCGATCCTATTATGACATTCGGTACAGAGGAGCAGAAGAAAAAATATGTTCCTGACCTTGCTTCAGGCAAGAAGATCGGTGCTTTCGGTCTTACTGAGCCGGGCGCTGGTACAGATGCACAGGGATGTCAGACAAAGGCCGTTTTAGACGGAGACGAGTGGGTTCTTAACGGATCTAAGTGCTTCATCACAAACGGTAAGGTTGCTGATGTTTACATCATCATCGCTATTACAAGCATCACAGAGGACAAGCGTGGACGCAAGAAGAAGAACTTCTCTGCATTCATCGTAGACAAGGGAACACCTGGATTCTCATTCGGAACAAAAGAGAAGAAGATGGGTATCCGCGGATCATCTACATACGAGCTTATCTTCGAGGATGCACGTATTCCAAAGGATGCATTACTTGGAAAAGAGGGAAGAGGTTTCCCAATCGCTATGCATACACTTGATGGTGGACGTATCGGAATCGCTGCTCAGGCACTTGGTATTGCAGAGGGCGCATTAGAGAGAACTATCGAGTACACAAAGGAAAGAAAGCAGTTCGGCCGTTCAATCGCACAGCAGCAGAATACACAGTTCAAGCTTGCAGATATGGCTACACGTATCGATGCAGCTAAGTATCTTGTATACGCAGCAGCTATGAAGAAGGCAGAGTTTGCTAAGAACCCTAAGGTTTCTTACTCAGTAGATGCAGCAAAGGCTAAATTATTCGCAGCAGAGACAGCTATGGCTGTTACAACAGAGTGCGTTCAGTTATTCGGTGGATACGGATATATCCGTGAGTACGATGTAGAGCGTATGATGCGTGATGCTAAGATTACAGAGATCTACGAGGGAACTTCAGAGGTTCAGCGTATGGTTATTTCAGGCTCATTACTCAGATAGTTAAGAGAGCTATCATAACTGTAGAGCTACTTAGAATAAATAAAGGAGAACAAATACATGAATATCGTAGTATGTATTAAACAGGTTCCTGATACAAAGGGTGGAGTAAAATTCAATCCTGACGGAACACTTGATAGAGCTTCAATGCTTGCAATCATGAATCCAGATGACAAGGCTGGTCTTGAGGCAGCACTTAGAATCAAAGACGAGACAGGCGCAAAGGTTACAGTTCTTACAATGGGACTTCCAAAGGCTGATGCAATCCTTCGTGAGGCAATGGCTATGGGCGCTGATGATGCAGTTTTAGTAACAGACAGAGTACTTGGTGGAGCTGATACATGGGCTACATCTACTACAATTGCAGGTGCATTAAGAAATCTCGATTATGATTTAATCATCACAGGCCGTCAGGCTATCGATGGAGATACAGCACAGGTTGGACCACAGATCGCAGTTCATCTTGGACTTCCTGTAATCTCATACGCAGAGGATATCAAGGTTGAGGGAGATTCTGTAGTCGTTAAGCGTCAGTACGAGGACAGATATCACGTAGTTAAGGCTAAGATGCCTTGTCTTATCACAGCTCTTTCAGAGTTAAATGAGCCTAGATATATGACACCGGGCGGAATCTTCGATGCATTTGACAAAGAGGTAACTGTCTGGGGCAGAGCTGACCTTAAGGATGTTGACGATTCAGATCTTGGACTTAAGGGATCACCTACAAAGATTGCTAAGGCATCTGACAAGGTACCTAAGGGAGCTGGAGAAAAGGTTAACCTTGATCCAACAGAGTCAGTAAACTATCTCATGGAGAAATTCAAAGAGAAACATATCATCTAGTATGGAGGAACCAAAAATGGGTTTAGAAGAATATAAGGGCGTATATATCTACGCACAGCAGGTAGACAATAAGCTTAGCGACATCGCCTTTGAGTTAGTCGGTAAAGCTAAAGAGTTAGCAGCAGATTTAAATACAGAGGTTACTGCAGTACTTCTTGGATCTAACGTAAAGGCTCTTGCAACAGAGCTCGGTGAGTACGGCGCAGACAAGGTAATCGTTGTAGACAATCCTGCACTTGAGACATACAGAACAGAGCCATACGCACAGGCTCTTGTATCAGTAATTAACGAGTACAAGCCGGAGATCATGTTAGTTGGTGCAACAGCTATCGGACGTGACCTCGGACCAACAGTTTCAGCAAGAGTTAAGACAGGTCTTACAGCTGACTGTACAAAGCTTGAGATTGGTGATTTCCCAATCAATGCTATGCCTGGACAGGAGCAGAAGCACAACCAGCTTCTCATGACACGTCCTGCATTCGGTGGAAACACAATCGCAACAATCGCTTGTCCTGACAACCGTCCACAGATGGCAACAGTTCGTCCTGGTGTTATGCAGAAGCTTCCTAAAGAGGCTGGCAGAGCAGCAGAGGTTATCGAGTTCAATCCTACACTCGAGGAGAACAACCGTTATGTTGAGATCATGGATATCGTTAAGGCAGTTGGCAACGTAGAGAACATCATGGACGCTAAGGTACTTGTATCAGGCGGACGTGGAGTTGGAAGCGCTGAGAACTTCGAGATGCTTCGTGACCTTGCTTCATGCTTCAAGGGTGGTATGGTATCATGCTCTCGTGCAGCAGTAGAGAACGGCTGGTTAGCACAGGATTATCAGGTAGGACAGACAGGAAAGACTGTACGTCCACAGATTTACTTCGCAATCGGTATCTCAGGAGCCATCCAGCACGTAGCAGGTATGGAGGAGTCTGATCTCATCATCGCCATCAACAAGGACGAGGATGCTCCAATCTTCGATGTAGCTGATTACGGCTTAGTAGGAGATTTAAAGAAGATCGTTCCTCAGCTTACAGCAGCTCTTAAAGAGGCAAATGCTGACGCATAATCGCATAATAATGCAATAAAATTACATTACTAATACATTTAAACACAGTACTGTTTATCGCAGTGCTGTGTTTTTTTTGTGCATAAATATAGCGTAATCTTATAAATATAAAGAGTTTTTTGGGGAAATAAGTAATTTTCTTAATAAAAAACATCCGTGTGTAAATCGCAAAGGATTTGACTCGGATGTTTTATTTGGAAATTTGTTTGATATTAGAAAGCCCTAATATATAGTCAGCGGACACATTATAGTATTTACATAAAGCAAGCAAATGGTGAATCGGTAGTTCATTTGCTCCGCGCTCATATCTGGCATACATTGTCTGGGATGTACCCAGATAATCGGCTATTTGCTGTTGGGTTTTATCGCTATCTTCCCGTAGATTGCGCATTCGTTGAATGTAATCCATATTCCCCCTCCGTACATGTACATATAACTTAACATAATAAAGATGTTTACTATTGAATTTAGTAAATATTTGTACTATAATTTATGTAGGAAAGATGTCACAGGATTATAAAGAAAGGTAGGTATTAATATGGCTTTAATAAGATGTCCAGAATGTGGAAAAGAAATAAGTGATTCGGCACAAGTGTGTCCAAATTGTGGCTGTAAGACAGAGTTGGGAAATCAAAATGAAATTATGAAAACTTCTTTACTCGCGGATATAGGTTTTACAGTTTTAGGAATAATATGTGCTATATTTGCATTTGTAGCTTACTATACAGTTAGTACGGATGCATTTGTAGTGTTGATTATTTTGGCAGCTGTTTTATTTATTATTGGCTCAGTCTATGGAAGATTAATAAGAAAAAATAATAAGAAATAATATCTTTGAGAGGCGTAAGATGAATAAGAAGATAATAACTATAATATTTACTCTAAGTACTATGCTTTTTCTAGTCGGATGTTCTTTTACAAACAATGAATCAAATGGGAGTGATAAAAATTATACCTATAATGATTTAGACGAGAATCAAAAAGAAATCATAGATAATGTGTATGCTGAATTAGGTGATTGGGGATATACGTATGAGCCAAGTGCTATTCCGGCGAGTAAGATAAAGTTTTTTTATGAGGATTCGAAATTGATATTTGCGGCTTTTCATGATTATGGGGGTGGAAATGGTGGAGGCTCTTATTCAGTATATGAAATAGATGAGAATTCTGGAACTGTAAGTGGACATTCATATGACACGTTAAACGAAAATGATGTACTAAATAAACGAGTTTTAGCTGTGGAACTTTTATCGGGAGAAAGTTTTGATGTTGAAGCTTCCGAAGACTCGCAAAAAGATATTTTGGCAAATTCATATGGTAAAGCTGTAAATGAGTAATAATATGACTATAACTGAATTGGAGAAAATTAAAATGGGCTATTGCGGTAATTGTGGTGAAAAAATAGAAAAAGGAGCTAATTTTTGCGGTAAATGTGGTGCGGTTGTTGAGAAAGAACAATCAGAACATGTTTATGATGTTATAGCACCAAAGAACAATAGCGCTAGAGTATGGAAAATTATAATCCCTAGTCTTATTGTTGGAGTAATTGTAATATGGGGATTTATGCAATTGATGTCTGTATCGGATAAACCGTGTGACTGGTGTGGACATAGTCCGACTGTAGCATATAAAGAAAGCGATGGTTCTTACTCTTATGTTTGCAAGGAATGTAGAAAAAAATGTGCATGGTGTGGTAAAAAAGCCACACGACATTATGAGAATATGATGCATAAGGAAGTTTTTGTATGTGAAGAAACTTACAAGGAAATGCATGATGATTAACAAATGCTATTTGTGTAGGAAGGATGGTAAAATAATGAGGAAGAAAACTGTAAAAATACTTATGGGTATAGCGTTGATATCAACATTACTAGGAGCATGCTCTACAAATAGAAGCACACAGAATGAGCAGAAAACATTAAATACGGAAATATCTAAAATTGTAAAAAATCATTCAGAGAGTACATATGAAGAAAATACAAAGGAAAATACCGAGAAAGTAGTAGAGAAAAATACCGAAGACAATTTATATCTTACAACTGATTATAAAGTTGAAGATTATTGTAATGGATATTTTATTGTATCCAAAATGGATGGGAGATTGTTTGGTGTAATAAATTCTAAAGGTAAGGAAGTTATTCCATTAAAATATGATGAGGTGAGTTTTTATAATAGACAAGAGGTTGAGCAACAGGGAGCAGATACTTTATTGTTTCAAGCAAGCTATCAGGATGAAGATTATTTATTAGATACTGAAGGTAAGGAATTCGATTCAGAAATGGAAATTAAACCTCTTCTGGGGAAAATTGATAGTAGTATAAAATATTATTCTAGACCATTAAATATGAAATATGTTGATAAAGAATATACTAATGGAGATGTAGAATATGCATCAGGTAACGGAGAAATTAATTTTTATGATAAAAATAAAAGCAAGGTTGGAACGTTTTCGACAGGCTACCCAATTATAGAGTATTATCAATTAACAAAAGATTATTATTTAATTGATTCATATGAAGGAATTAACGATTATCATGTTTATCTGAATAATAAGGATAATACAACGATTTGGGATGGTTATGCAATTAGTCATTCTTTAAGAGTTAATATTATAGACAATAATGTATTGATAAGTGTTAATACACCAGGAGATGAAAAAATATATTGTTTGGCATCCGATGGTAGTATCTCTGAAGTGACCGGATATTATACAGATTATACTGGAATTCACAAAGGACAGAGTGAAAATAGACCAAGATATACAATTGGAAAAGATGATAATATTAAAATTAAAAGTTATGATGACACATGGTTGTTAGAAGGTGATGATATAGAAATATGTAATGATAGATATTTTGCATTGGATCCAATAAGTTCTGAAGGTTCAGTATGTAGATATTTCTTTCTAAAAAATAGTGATTCTAAAGTTGTATTATTAGATGCAGATGCTAATATTATTGATACTAATGATTTATTTACATGGGGGAACGATTATGAACCTTCACTTAAAGGGAGCTGTATATCTGATGATACTGTTATAGCTGGATCTGATGCATTATATATAGCTAGACAAAACGGTGATAAATATGAAGTTTATAGATTTGCAGCAAGAAAAATAATCAGATATATGATATAGATAAATAGTAAAAAAGTGATTCATGATAAGTGTAATATTCCGTGAATCACTTTTTTTATTAAATTAAGTGGTAAGAAAAAATAGATTCTTTTATGGATGACTATACAGCAGATGAATATATGAGGATGAGAAATTTTCTATAGAATATGACATAAGAGAATTTATAAATCACTAACATGAAGCGTATCAGAAACTGATTTTGGATGTGCAAAATGAGATAAGTGAGGAGATATCAATAATGAAGAGAGTGATTAGTTTTTTTCTTTGCGCAATTATGCTAATGTCATCTACATATACGGCATTGGCTAAAGAAACAACTGATATATCTTATAATACGCTTTCTGTTGAGTTCTCGGATAACCTTGGAACAGCAGAAGATCTTAATGTAATGGTGACAGAAGAACATCTTTATGTAGATGCAGAACAGTTGGGAGATAGACTTGGTTATCAGGTTGAAGTTGGAAATGAATATGTAGCAATTTACAATAAAAGTTTTAGTAATACAGTTCCATATGGTCTTACCGCTTTTTACTATGACAGTACAAAAGTAAGACATATGTTATTTAATAAAATGGTTGATTATGAAGCTCCATTTAAGATTGTTAAGAATTCTGATGGTGTGTGGATTCCATTTGAATTTAGTCTTTTATTATTAAATAGTTCTGATGTTGTGCTTGATAATCAGGTGCACATTGAAATGCCACAAAAAAATATCGTAGATATTTATATGGATATATTAAAAAATAATGATAGATATTTATTTGATTGGAAAAGCGATGCCGGTGCTTCAGAAGGTTCAATATTTGCCATGGGGACAGGAGCATATTTTGTTCAGGTATTTAGTGGTATTTTGGATAAAGATGGAGCGTCGTGGTCTCAATTAATAGATAGTTTTTACCTGAAAATGGATAGCTATGATCGAAAATATGCAGAGAGCTTTGCTAGAATGTTTTGTACATACTCAGATGAAGAATTAACTCTTAATGCAAAAGCAATGAAAGAGAAAATGAAACCTTTTAATGGGGATAATTGGGTTGCAAAATCAATAAAAAAAGTTGACGATATTATAGATGATAATATTGGAGATTTATCTAAAAAAACAGCTGATTTAAAGAAAAGAATTGATGTAGAAAATGGCACATCTGTAGCGAAGTTTAACAAATCATATCAAGAACTTGATAAAATGTGTAATACAGCAGATTATTTTTCAAATATGACAGATCCATTTTTAACAGCTTCAAAAGAATTTAAGAATGTTACCAGCTTTTTGGATGTATTTTATAAGATATCGGAAGTTATTGGTTATGCCAGCGAGTTTAAAAATCAGGACGAATTTGCAGTAAAATCATTAGATACATTAATAAAAAAATCTGATTCGAGCTGTGTTATGTCTAAGGCTATGAAAGATAGCATGGGAGATTACAAAAAGACACTGGAAACCGATATTGTAGCATATTCTGCGTATAATTATCTGATGAATAATATGACAGATTTATTTACAGATACTATAGATATATCAACTACAATACTGGATATGGATTCTAAGCTATACTTGTTAGCGTGGGATATCGCTAAAGGGGCGATTCCGCTTGTCAAAAATAGTCTAAGCAATACTGACTGTTTTTTACAGAGTATGTATGCGGGAATTATACAGTCTGACACCTTTAGCACATATATAAACAAACGAAATGTTGTGTTTGGAGATGCTAAGAATATAACACCGGAAAATCTGTATGAACTCTCCCAGTATTGTTATGCATATCTTAAAAGCTGTTATATAACAAGAGATGCAGCAGTAGGTTCATTAACTGAAAAAACAAAGAAAAATAATCCTACATATGAAAGCACACAGAAGATGGTAAATCAGGAAATTGCGGAATATTTGATTAAGCTAAAAAATGCTGATAAAACAAATAAGTATGGGTGCTATGGATTCTTGCCAGAAAACAATGAACAGTATTTGGGTGAGTATGATGATAGTTCAATTATAGATGCTGTGCAAAATAAAAGTGATTTGAAAGATTTTGTGGGAATATGGGTATTGGATAGTGTTGCAACAAATAAGAATAATGATCGTTCTCTTAGTTTTATGTATGGAAGTGGATTAACACAGTATGGTGCTGATTTAGAAATTGATGAAAACGGCGATTTTTCGTTCTATATTGGAATAGGACTTGGTGGAAAGGGGGTATGTAGCATTGAAGATGATCATTTAAACTATAACATTAATATGTATGAACAAAATCAGAATGTTCAAGATACAATGCTTATTGGAAAAGATAAAAAATATTTGATAATGAAAGATATAAATGATAATTCATATAATCTTTATTGGATAAGAAAAGGATCCCCAAGTGTTTATAGTGAGATTGAAGAAGAAAATGTTGGAAAGGATGGAATAGAACTTTCCGTATATATTGGAGAGAACATATCTCAAATAGATCAAAACATAAAATTTACAATTGAAAATGAAGTAGATGCAGGAAAATTTAAACAAAATGATAATGTTTGTTTTGCTTGTCATAAGGACGATAGCATTAGAGAGATTGATATAACTGGCGATGGCGGTTATATGTTATATGGGATTAAATATAATATGGATGGGGATAGCGTAAGAACTATATTGAGTAAAAGCGATATCTGGACAATACAAAAAGATCAAACAGAGACTATATTTTGTAAAGATAAATCAAATACTTACTATTTTGACATTTATCTGGAAAATGGAAGTGTAAAATCATTATCTTTACATTCTGCGGATAGTTATTGTGGATACAATCATGCAGAATAAACTAATGCGAATAATCTTATTAAACGCATTGTATCCGTGCAAGTTTTGTTTATTAAAATACATAGTAAATCATTTCTATTAGGAAGGAGCAGCAACATGAAAAAATGCAAATTTATAAAATCAGGAATAGTAATCGCGATTCTAGGATGTTCAATCATTTTTACAGCCTGTGACGTTAATACCGACAAGAAAGTAGAAAAGCAGGCAAACAAGGTAGTTGACGCAGTGGAATCCAAAGATATAACAAAATTAGATGCTATCATTAACGGAACCGATGAAATAAAAGCAGATGAGGAATTAAAAGATTTTTTTGTAGACAGACACCGAAGCAAAGCAGAAAAATGGTTTGATGTCTAAAATTATAGAGCATGATGCAATAAATGTGAAAAAGGTGGGAAAAGATACAGTTACATATAAAATAACAGCACCTGATTTTTCCAAGTATTTTACCGAGATGAAAAAGAGCGAAGTGACAGAGGAAAATATAGAATCATTTACAGATGATTATATTTCAAATGCTGAAAAAGTGACTAATGAAGTGGAAATTCCATATACATATAAGGATGGAATTTATTCAGCAGAATACGATACTGAGCAATTTGTCAATGCATTGACCGGCAATTTGGTTACTGCTTATCAGGAGCTGATGCAGGATGTACAAAAGGAACTTAGTGAGGAGACTGGTGATGAAAAAAATAATTAGTATTTTGTTAAGCGCAATAATATTATTGACAACCGGCACAGCGTATGCGACAGAAACAAAGAGTGCAGATATTTCGTACAATACACTTCCGGTTGAGTTCTCCGATAATTTAGGAACAACAGAAAATCTGGATGCAATGGTAGATGATGGACGTTTGTATGTAAATGCAAAACAGCTTGGAGAAAGGCTTGGATATCAGGTTAAAGCAGGCGATGAGTATGTGGCTGTTTTCAACAAAGAATTTAGCAATAATGTACCATATGGTATTACAACATTTTACTATGACAGTACAAAGGTTGGACATATGTTATTTAACAAGATGGTAGATTATGAGGCTCCGTTTAAGACAGTAAAGAATGCTGATGGAGAGTGGATTCCTTTTGAATTCAGCCTGTTATTGTTAAATAGTTCAGATGTTTTACTGGATAAAAAGATTCATGTTGATATGCCGGAGAAGAATATAGTTGATATCTACATGGATGTGTTGAAAAATAATGACCGTTATTTGTTTGATTGGGAGCTGATGCAGGAGCAACACCTGGTTCAATGTTTGCAATGGGTACTGCAGCCAATATGGTTCAGATATTTAATGGTGTGCTTGACTGGGATGGAGCATCATGGTGCCAGTTGATTAATTCATTTAGCATGGATTCGTCAAGCTATGATGCAAAGTATTCGGAATCATTTGCAAAGATGTTCTGTACTTATTCAGATGAAGAATTGAGTCAGGATGTAGATGCAATGAAGGAAAAACTGAAGCCTTTTGATGGAGGTGAGTGGATTTCAGATTCAATGAAAGACATTGATGATTTGTATGATGATAAGATAGGAGATTTGTCTAGAGCAACTGCTGATTGGAAGAAAAAGGTAGTTGCTGAAAATAAGGCATCTATGATTGCATTTAACAAATCATATCAAGAGCTGGACAAATTATGTTCAAAAACAGATATTTTTAATCATCTGACTAATGTTTTGGATGATTTCTATTCTATAGTAGAAATTGCAGGGTATGCAAGTGAGTTTCAAAATCAGGACAAGTTTGCAGTAAAATCGTTGGATACATTTATTAAGAATTCCAATTATGGCAGTGTTATGTCTACGGCTATGAAAGATGGCTTGAGTGATTATAAAAATATATTGGAAACGGATATAGTGACATATTCAGCATATAATTATCTGATGAATAATATGGGTGATATGCTTAAAGATGCCATCGATATTTCTACTGCATTACTTGATACAGAATCAAAGATATATTTGTTAATATGGGACATTTCCAAGGGGACATTTCCTTGGGTGAAAAATGGATTAAGCAATACGGACTGTTTTTTGCAGAGTATGTATGCCGGAATTGTACAGTCTGATACTTTCAAGTCTTATATTGATAAAAGGGATACTGTGTTCAAGGATGCAAATAATATAACATCGAAGAATCTGTACGAGGTGACACAGTATTGCTATGCCTATTTAAAGAGCTGTTATATTACAAGAGATGCAGCGGTTGGAGCGTTAACTGAAAAGACAAAAGAAGATAATCCGACTTATGAGAGCACACAGAAAATGGTCAATCAGGAAATTGCAAAGTGTCTTGTTAAGCTAAAGGATGCGGATAAGACTAATAAGTATGGTTGCTATGGTTTCTTACCGGAAAATAATAATCAGTATCTTAGTGAATATGATGATGGCGAGTTGTTAAAGTGTGTGGTTTCTTCTGTGGATGGAGAAGAATTATATAAAGATGTTCTAGATATGTATTATTATAAGATTAAAAATCAGAATTGGACTGATAATGATGAGGTTAGTCCATTGTTTAGCAATCCATATACGAATTTGAAATCTTTGAATAATGTAGGATATGCATTGATAGATATTGACCGGAACGGAGTCCCGGAATTACTTATAGGGGATAATGAATCTGTATCAGATGGAGTAATCATTGATTTATATACATATATAGATGATAGTATAGTTTACCTTGATACATCAGGTGAAAGATATGGGATCAAGTTATCTAAAAACGGAAGAATATACAGATATGGCTCTGGCGGGGCGGGGCTTACAGAAGTGGAAGAATGTAAGATAGATATGGATAACCTAAAGCTTACAACGGTAGAAGGAGTTCTGTATGATGAGGACGATGCTAAGGACACACCATGGTTTTATGGTGAAGGAGATGAATATAGCAATTCAAATGGATATGACATTAGCAAGATGAAAAATATTACTGAGGAAGAAGGTATGAACAAGTGGGATGAATATAGTAACAATATTAAGGGGTATACAATTAGTTTCTTTTCAAATTATACACCGAAAAAGAGCAAAGAAGATATAGATGCCGGTATATATGAAGAATTCATAAAGAATGGCGAATATAATAATTATTTAACTTCGGATTGGGAATATGGTATGCCATCTCAATATGCTGTA
>ENA-OQKV01000127-OQKV01000127.1-human-gut-metagenome-genome-assembly--contig:-NODE-127-length-30954-cov-4.052000_pt1 | contig 30954 bp, 22 predicted proteins | sample MGYA00242655_ERZ504811 | MGnify/ENA primary metagenome ERZ504811 (study PRJEB26092, sample SAMD00036406) | human gut metagenome | host: Homo sapiens | study: EMG produced TPA metagenomics assembly of...
GAGACTGCATTCCAGTTGCTCCAACACTTCCGATTTCTTCTTTATCTACAAGGATACAGCAGGATGTTCTCTTTTTGTTTTCTGTATGGAACATTGCCATCAAAGAAGTAAAGGCACAAACTCTGTCATCCTGTCCATATGCCATTACCATGCTTCTATCCAGACCGCAGTCGCGTGCTTTGCCTGCTGGAACGATTTCCAACTCTGCTGACATCAGATCCTCTTTCTCGATATCATATGTCTCTTTTAACAGCTTCAGTATATGTGCTACAACCGCATCTTTTTCCTCACCACAAAGTGGTGCGCTTCCTACCAGAATATCCAGAGCTTCCCCTTCGATGACGGATGCCGCTGTCTTTTCCATCTGTTTGGATCCAAGATGTGGCAGAAGGTCTGTGATCGCAAATATTGGATCTTCTTCTTTTTCGCCAATCACTACGTTGAATTTTGTTCCCATCTTTTTTCACTACTACACCGTGAATAGCCAATGGAAGTGTCACCCACTGATATTTTTTGATTCCGCCATAGTAGTGTGTATCAAAATATGCAAATCCACTTTCCTCATACAACGGATTCTGTTTGAGATCCAAACGCGGAGAATCCACATGCGCTCCTAAAATATTCATTCCGTTTTCCAGTGGATCCTCACCGATCTGGAACAATACGATAGATTTTCCCATCCAGTCCAGGTATACTTTATCTCCTGCCTGCAATGTATCTTTCTGATTCAAGTCTACATAGCCCTCTTTTTCTGCAAGGCGGATCACTTCTGTCACGCATTCTCTCTCCGTTTTTCCTGCGTCAAGAAAATCTTTGTAATCTGCTGTCAGAGTTTCAAGCTCTGCAAGCTGTGTGTCGTTATATATCTCCCATAATGTTTTTTCCATAGCTGTTTTTCTGTCCTTTCTGTTGTCTTTTCTCCATATTATACTATCTCTTCCCCACAAATACAAGAGAGGACACAGCAAGCTTATAGGAACTTTGATTTTCTACCAGACAATCTGCATCTTTTTTACCGGCTGTCCTGTTAATTCCTGACTTCTTTCATCAACTCCTCCCATTCCTATAAAAAGCGTACTTGATGAAGAATCCCATATTTTTTCCCCTTGCTGATTCACCACCTGAAATGCAGCTTTTGGTATTGTGATCGTCACTTCTGTTTTTTTCCTTGCCACAAAATCTGATTTTGCGAACCCACACAACACCGGGTTTGGTGGAGCAAAAGATGAATCGTTATTCTGAATATAAACTTGCACAACGTCCCGAATGGTTCTGGCCGAAACGTTTTCTACCATTACCTGAATAATCAGATCTTCTGTCCTTTTTGGCTGTTTGACAAATTCTGTCTTTATAACTCTTGCTTCGCCATAGGTCAGTCCGTATCCAAATGGATAGAGTGGTTTCTCCTCAAGATATCGATATGTCCTGCCTCGCATAGAATAATCCTCAAACGCTGGTAATGTATCAAGACTTTGATAGAATGTAACTGGAAGTTTTCCACTTGGCGATACCTCTCCGAACAGAATTTTTGCCAATGCAGCGCCTCCTTGTGCACCTGGATACCAGGCCTGAATTACCGCTGCTGCTTTTTCATCAGCCAGAGACAGATTCATGGCACTTCCTGTAAAATTGCAGACAATAACCGGTGTATCTGTATTCAAAACTGCATCCATCAATCTTTTCTGTCCTTGTGGAAATTCTAAATCCTTTTTATCGCCAGAGGCATATGCATTTCCTGTATCACCTTCTTCCCCCTCCAGGCTTTCATCCAACCCCACGCAGAGAATGACGACATCGCAATATTCCGTTACGCTCAAAGCCTCACTGATGCGATCATCTTTTTGAGCTAACTGTTCCTCTTTATCCAGATATAAATGACTGCCCTGCGAGTACAAGATTCTTACTTCATTTCCTACATAATCCTGGATTCCTTCTAGGATTGTCACATAACGTGACGCCGTTCCATGGTAGTTCCCATCCAAAGAACTTCTGTTATTCGCATTTGGTCCAATCACCCAATTGTCTTTACTTCCTTTTGTTCAATGGAAGCACACCGTTGTTTTTTAAAAGAACAATACTCTCCTGTGCTGTCTTTTTCACATAATTCCAAATGTTCTCTGGACTCTACACATGTATATGGTAATTTTATCATATTCCGTTTTTTCAAACATTCCCAGCAAAAACCTTGTTGTGAAGAGGCGCACAGCCGCTTTTTTTATCGTTTCTTTCTTTACAAGATGCTTATTAAATGCCTCTTTTAAGCACAAGTAAGTACATCCACAATTTAAATCGCATCCCCTGTTCAATGCAAGAGCGGAGGATTCCACACCACTACTGGTCACATGGTGATGATCATGAAAATCTCGAATGGCCCAACAATCGGATACATAATGACCCTGGAATTTCCACTTTTCTCTTAAAATTTCACCTATCAATTCTTCACTTGCACAACATGGCTCACCATTTGTACGATTATACGCCCCCATAACAGCTTCTACTTTTGCTTCTTTTACGCACGCTTCAAATGCAGGCAGATACGTCTCATACATATCTTTTTTTGTTGCCACCGCATTAAATGAATGACGTAATGCTTCCGGTCCTGAGTGGACAGCAAAATGCTTTGCGCAAGCCGCTGTTTTCAGATAAGACCCCGTACCCTGCATTCCTTCAATAAATGCCACTGCCAGCCTGGACGTAAGAACCGGATCCTCTCCATAAGTCTCATGGCCACGTCCCCAACGAGGATCTCGGAAAATATTTACATTTGGTGACCATAGCGTCAGTCCTTTATAAATATCCCTGTCTTCATGCTTTATAGACTCATTATATTTTGCCCTCGCCTCATCTGAAATCGCATTTCCAACTTCTTTCATCATTTCCGGATTCCAGGCTGCCGCCATACCGATTGCCTGTGGGAACACAGTAGCCGTTCCTGCTCTCGCCACTCCATGGAGCCCTTCATTCCACCAGTTATACGCTGGAACATGAAGTCTTTCAATTGCCGGTGCATCAAACTTCAACTGACCTATCATTTCATCCACTGTCATTTTATCTACAAGTGCCTCTGCCATTTGCTGCGCATTTTTTCTATCTATCATACCTCTCACCTCGCTTATCTTTTTTCCATTCTTATCCATATTTTATTTTTTCTCAGACACTCTTTTTATCCGTTTTCACTTTGATAATGCCTTTCACTATGTTTGATTTATCTTCCACACAAGTCGTCAGTGCCTGCTGTATATCATCCAATTCAAAATAATCTGTTACCACCTTTTGAATGTCAATTTTTCCAGATGCGACTGCCTCGATTGCCATGGGATAAATATTGCGATAGCGAAATACCGTCTTGAAAGTAAGTTCCTTATCCAATGCCGTCCCGATTGGAAGTGTCATTTCTCCCGAAGCGCTATATCCTACAAATACAATTGTTGCGCCTTTGTTTGCTCCCTGAATCAACTGAGTTGCCGTAATCTGAGTTCCGGCAGTCTCTATTCCCAAATCAAACCCTCGGCCTTCTGTCAACTGCATCATTCTCTCTACAGTATTTTCTTCTTTTCCATTGATTACTGCTGTTGCTCCCACTTCCAGAGCCTTCTGGAGTCTCTTTTCTATAATATCTACAACAATAATCTGTGATACCCCCATTGCTTTTAATGACAATACTGTCGTAAGACCGATACATCCCGCTCCTGTTACAACTGCTGTCTGACCCAAATGGGCATTTCCCTGATTCGCCGCATGCATTCCCACTGCCAGCGGTTCTATCAATGCTCCCTCCAATGTACTTACTTGATCGGGAAGCAAAAAGCAAAGTCCGGCTTCATGTGCCACGTATTCTTGAAATACACCGTCAACCGGCGGCGTTGCAAAAAATTTCACGTCCTTGCAGAGGTTGTATCTGCCAGATTTGCAAAATTCACAAACACCACATGTTTTCCCCGGTTCCATGCACACTCTGTCGCCTTTCTTCAGATGTTTCACATTTTTTCCTGTTTCCACAACCGTTCCGGCAGCCTCATGTCCCAGTACAAACGGTGGCTTCACCACAAAATCACCAATCCGCCCAGATTCAAAATAATGCAGATCCGAACCACATATTCCCACATATTCAACTTGTACAAGAACCTCGTCATCTTCCAGAATCGGAATATCCCTGTTTTCTATCACAACTTTTTGAAGACTTGTCATCACCGCTGTTTTCATTTGATTCTTCATATTCTGTAACATCCTTCCTGTTTATTCTCATGCTCTCTTTTGGACCAAGGTAAGACTCTTTTTTTACGGTATCGATAGGATACAAAACCAACCGTTGCAATACAATTCCGGCCTCTCTGGCTGAAATTTGAATTTTATTCACTCCCTTCTCCAGCATTACTTTTCCTCTTCCAACGTGCTCTTGATTTAATACGGCTTCTTTCCATGAACTGCAGCTTACTTCACCACTTTTATAGTCTTTTCCTGTAAATCCAATCTCTTCTTCCTGCTTTCCATTCACACTGACCCCCATTCGAAGTTCTCCTCCATAAACAAGAGGATTGGCCGGCGATGTATGCAATTCTAAACAATAGGTTCCCGACATCTCCGAGCAAATCTGATATATTACAGCCGGTGCATGGTGTTCTGATAAAAAAGAAGCTGTCACAGGAAATACTTTTATTCCGCTGTCGTATTTTCCGAATTGTTTCAATTCTTTAAATTCTGCCGTTTCTCCTTGAAAAATTCCTCCTTTTGCTTCCGTAAAATGCACTGCATCCAAAACAAACATTCCGTTTTCCGCAACAAACGTTCCATCTGGAACATCCAATCTTTCTTTTTTGGAAGCAGTAACAATTACCGGTACAAATTCCGTATCCGTACAAATCTCAAACTGGTATTCTTCTTCCTGCCCAACCAGCAATTTTTCTTTATCCACTGTAAGAATGAGTTCTTCCTGGTATTTTGTCGCACCTGACCTTTGGGAAAAAGAAATCCAGTCACATGACTTTCGTTCGGTTTCTCTTGCAACACCATCCATTCCTACAATTCTGGCACTTTCAGAAATTCGCCATTTCAATACCTCCTGCCCTCCATTCGCAATTTGAATCTTTACACAATTGCATTCTGATTCGGCAAAATCTTTTATAACTAACGGCTTTGGAAAATATTGATTTGTATACGTTCTAATTTCATCTGCCCGAGATACGATAAGTCGTGCTTTTTCGGGAAGTCTGATTGTATGCCGAACTGGATAGCGCCAGTCTTCATCGTTCCAGTTTGTAAACCCTATATGGGATGCTAATTGCATTCCATTCCACTTTCCCTGATTGAAATTTCCCATCTCATTTGCCAGAATCTGATCTTTTTCAATACAATCTTCTGCCATTTTTCCATATACGTTTGCCACTGCTTTTCCCTGCGAAGCATAAAGATGGTTTTTCCCGGAATATAAATGCATTTTTAGAAGATTCAACGATGCCGCTGCCGGAAAATAAATCATGCTATAGTATGCATCTTCCATTTTTTTATCTGCCAGTCTCCTGTAGACTTCTTCATTTTTGTTTCCAAACAGTCACAAAGTCTCAGTAATCCTTCACTCTCTGATTCGTGAGCCGGATGATAAATCTGATCATTCAATGCTTCAGGCCTTCTAAGAGCATTTAAACGCAGATATCCCTCCAAAACTTCCCGAATCGTTTTGCGTTCCTTCTGTGAGGTATATGATCCAAACACTTTATCAATCCACATTTTTGTATAGATTTGTGCACTGTTCATAATCTTGGACCCCCAGGTTTCAAAATCATACGCCAAACTCATAAAGTAGTTCAATGGAATTTCCTGAAACTTAACATCGCCTACATTTACGATCCATAACTGACGAATCCCGTATTCATACGCTTCTGTCATTTGTTCCCATATTTTCATAAGAGGTGTGGACGCAACCCATTCATAGGAAATCGGATCCCCGTGATAATCCAAATGATAATACATTCCAAACCCACCTGGATGATTTTTTTCAAACTGTTCTGGAAGAGTTCTCATATTTCCAAAATTATCATCACATAAAAGAAGTGTAACATCTTCTAACTCTTTGAATCCTCTAAGTCCCTCCCCCTCTTCACCAAAGTAATAATCTTCTACTTCCTTATATACTGCAAACAATTGAGGAACTTTTTTCTCCTTCTTCTCCAGTATGGATCGTATTAGTTCACGTTGTTTTGTAATGACCTCTTTAAGAAGACGTACATTTTCTGAAATTGTTGCATTATATCCCAATATCTTGCTATCGTTTTCTCCTCGCATTCCAATCGTCGGAAAGACACGATATCCTTGACTCCTTTTCAGTCCATCTTCCCAGAATTTTATAATCCCTTCTTTATTTGTCTTGTAACTCCACGCATCTCCATACGGACTTCCTTTTCCTCTTACCTTACTATACTCTGCACCAGATCTCATACATGGCTCGTGATGTGACATTCCTATGTATATGCCATATTCATCTGCCAGTTTCATAGATTCCATTCCCGGTCCATCTAACATAAAACAGGAACTCCACATTGCTGGCCAGAGATAATTCCCCTTCATACGTAAAAGATACTCGAAAATATGATCATACATTTCTGCATTAAATCCACCAAAGTGTGATGTTGTCCATGTTCCAAAACATGGCCATTCATCATTGATAAAAAATCCTCGATACGCAACCGACGGCTCTTTTGAAATATAATTATCCTTGTCATCTATGATTACCAGATTTCTTTTTTTGTAAGGACAATCCCCCCAATATAGCATTGGCGTCACACCAAGAAGTTCTGAAAGATGAAATAATCCGTAAATTGTTCCCAGCCTATCACTTCCGTATATAACAAGCGCATTTTCAGCCTCCTCCAAAACATTTTCTCTGATAAGAAATGCATAAGATTCTTTTTTCCCCTTGACCCGTTTCAGTTCTGGAATCTCATATAAAAGCTTTTCTGCCCTTTCTCCGCAGCCATCCGTCGCAACAAATACCGCCTGAGAATGATGCTGTGTATCTTTTTTTCCCTTTGCACATATCTCCACAACTGAAACTTCCGTCTGGGTATCTGTAACACCGATCACATCACGGCTTACTTTTTCTGCAACTCTGCGTACGCCGTCCCCACATTCGTGTAAAATAAAAAAAGGGAATGCTGTCTTCTTTTCGAGTTTTAATGTCGCCATATTCCGCCCCTCCAACCTGTTGTTCTGAATATTCCAAACAAACCTGGCAGCTAAACTGCCAGATTTGTTTTTCTGTTCAATTACTCAAGAAGGTCTTTTGTCTCCTGATAAATTTCATTTGCCATATCCACATATTTTGTGCATCCCTTCGATTCACAATCCGAAACATAGCTGTCCCAATCTGTCTCCAAATCGCGCTTACCTGTAATAAATTCTAATGCAGCCGTATTGACATAATCCATCAATGGAGTTTTTATAAGGTTCAAATCTTCTTTTTGCAATTCATCTGCCAAAATAGGTGGCATCAACTGAATCTCCTCTTTGTTCTCGTTAATCCGTTCATTCCACTCTTTTTCCTGATCAGAAAATTTAGAGTACTGCAACTCCTTTGAACCACCATATGCAAATACTCCATTTCCAAATCCATAATCTACATTCAGCTGTTTCTCAGCACCCGGGTTGATTCCATTGTAGTAGATATCCGAATTCAATACGATATTTCCGTCATCATCTACTGAATAGGTTTCACCCTCTACGCCCCACAAAGCAAGTGTCTGACCTTCATCTGAATACCATAACCAGTCAATAAAACGGAGCATCTTTATAAATTCTTTTTCACCTAACTCATCCAATGCATTCTGTGAAATCATAATACCGTTTTCCAAACGTCCATCGCGACTTGATACTTTCAACTGCCCTGCAGCTCCACCTGGTGTAGTCAAAAAATACAGTTCTGCGCCATCCACTTGCATCTTACCATTTAAGGTGTCTGAAAAGAGCTGATAGTTCATATTCAGCACATAAGAATCTCCACGATAAAATTTAGCCTGTGCCTGTGTTGTATCCTGAGTAAATGTTTCTGGATCAAGAATTCCTTCTTCATACATTTTCGCAAACACAGATAAATACTCTTTATATTCTTCTGTCGTATCTGCGAAATAGAACTCATCCTTGTCAAAATCAAATTTAACTCCGTCTTTCAGCCCCCAGTCTCCACCGTCTGTTGAATAACCTCCTGTTACTCCATACACGGTTGCCGCAATATTCATCGTGCTTCCAAACCCAAATCCATCAGACCAGACATAGTCTTTTCCTGTATAATCTTTTACTTTTTTCAATGCTTCATAAAAGTCTTCCCATGTCCAGGTTGCCTCTTTACTCAAGTCTACCCCTGCTACTTCAAATACATCTTTTCGTATTGCCAATGAGTACCCACCTGCTGCTGTCTCCCACATCCCCGGCAAGCGATAATATTTTCCGTCTGCAGCCATGATCTGCTTGAGGTCATCTTCCAGCCCCCACTCTTTCACACAGTTCTGATAATTCGGCATATATTGTACCCAGTCACTAATTGGAACGACCTGTCCACTGTCTTCATAAGCTGCCGAATCGTAGACTTTGGGAATAATATACGGAGCGCTTCCACTATTAACAGATGCTGACACCTTATCGTTATAATCCGTTCTCGCAACTGTCGTAAGATCAAATGTGACATTTGTTTTCTCCTCAATTGCCTTCCAGAGAAGCCAATCTTCCTGGTACGGATAATTTTCATGATCCGAATACATCATAGAATATGTCATCGGTTCCTCAGAATAGAATGTCTTCCCCTCTCCATATTCATAATCAAGGTTTTCATCCGCTTCTTCCTGTGAAAGTGTCGGCCCGTCACTTTGACTCCCTGCCCCACTCCCTCCACAACCTGCGAGTGCCATTCCTGTCATCACAACAGAAAGTGTCAGTGCAAAAATTTTCTTTTTCATAAGTCTCCTCCTTTTTTATTTTTGTTTAACTTTTTATACCTTCAATACTGCAATACTCACCCTTTTACAGCTCCAATCGTCATTCCCTGTACAAAATATTTTTGTACAAATGGATAGATACAAATAATCGGAATGGATGTCAGAACCATGGTAGCTGATTTTAAGGTTGCCTGTACACTGCTCGCATCTGCTGAAGATCCTACTTCTGTGTTATTTGCTCCTTCTACAAGCTGTCTTACATACAATGCAATTGGCCATTTATCTTTCGAGTCCAGATACAGCATCGGAGTGAACCATTCATTCCACATTGTCACAATATAAAACAGACACATCGTTGCAATGATTGGTTTTGACAGCGGAAGAATAATTTTAACAAAAATTCTATATGTATCTAAACCATCAATTGCAGCTGCCTCTTCTAATTCTTCTGGAAGTCCGGCAAAAAATGACTTCATTACCAGCAAATTGAATGTGCTGATAGTTCCCGGAAGAATGATGGACCACATACTGTCCTGCAATCCCAGCCACTGTGTGACTACAATATAATTTGGAATTGTACCGCCTGCAAAATACATTGTAAACACAACCATGGGTGTAATCACCTTATTCAGCCGAAGCCTTGGTTTGGAGAGTGGATAGGCAATCAATGCTGTCATAACAACTGATATAAATGTTCCCACTATCGTGTAAAAAATAGTATTTGCATAATATCGGAAAAACTGATTATCTTTTAATATATATTTGTATGTATCCAAATTAAAGTCTATTGGATAAAATGTTACAAATCCTGCACTTGCTGCCGCATCACTACTAAACGATTGTGCAACAAGATACACAAACGGATACAGGGTAATAAAAATTATAATAATCATAATGATCGTGTTTACTACCTGAAATACGCGATATCCTTTTGAAGGTTTTGCACTCATCTCTTCTTCCTCCCTTACCACAACGAAGTCTCAGTAAATTTTTTCGACAGGAAATTCGCTGTAGAAACTAAAATCAATCCAATGACACCTTCGAACAATCCCACTGCCGCTGCATAGCTAAAGTTGCCTCCTGTAATACCCATTCTATATACCAAAGTTCCAATAATATCCGCACGTTCTTGGTTCAAAGGATTATACAACAACAAGATTTTCTGCATGTTGCTTGATGTCACGATCCCGCCAATATCCATAATCAGCAGTGTCATAATCGTCGGCAAAATTCCCGGAATCGTCACATGCAATACCTGCTGGAGCTTTCCGGCTCCATCCATTTCCGCCGCCTCATACAATTCTGTGTTAATGCCTGTCATTGCTGTCAGATAAAGTATTGTCCCCCATCCAAGTGCCTGCCACACGCCTGACAGAATATAGATCGCATCAAACCATCCGGGTTCTGACATAAATGCAATCTTGTCACCCCCAAGACTCTGAATCAGCTGGTTGATGGGGCCTCCTGCCGCCAAGAGTTCTTTTACCATACCACAGACAACTACAAGGGAAATAAAATGCGGAAGATAAGAAATCGTCTGCACTGACTTCTTCCACCATTTCTTTCTGAGTTCATTCAAAAGAAGCGCAAATATCAATGTTACAGGGAATCTGACCAATAAATATTCAATACTCAATCTGAGCGTATTCCAAAATGCTTGCCAAAATTGTGGATCCTTCAAAAATTGCTCAAAATACCGAAATCCCACCCAGTATTCTCCCAAAATATTGGGGCCACCCTTATACCTGCGAAAGGCAATTATGTTTCCGATAACTGGTACATATTTAAAAACAATGTAATACAATATCGGAAGTACCATAAGAGAATACAATCTCCATTCCTTTTTGATGTGTCTCAAGAGCGAGTGCTCGTTTTTTTTATTGAAATCACTCGGTTTCACTTTTGGAATTGTCGACTTTTCCTTTTTCTTTTTCATACCACTTCTCCTCCCTTTTGTACTTTCTTTTTTTGTTATCGTTATTATACAAAAAATATTTCTTTTATTCATTTCCAATTTTGCCATCTTGTCAGCAATATTTGCACATATTGTTCCTACAAATAAACAAGGGGATTTCCCCATCATCTAAGATGATGATGGGGGGATCCCCTTCTCAAATTGAATCCACTCAAAATCAAATTTGCTACCTGGAAGAAATACCAGACTAACATCGTTCATTTGATATAATGGATCTATGGAAAATCTCTGGATTGAACTTCCATTGACAAATTCAATGATACATTGTTTTTCTTCTCCATTTTGCAAAAACTTCAAAACAATGGATGTTTTTTCAAGTGGCGTTGCTCCTGCTATGGTAACATATCTGGCACCTGCGGTTCCAAAATTCAATTTTTTGAAACCAATCGTAACATTATTGCCTATTCCGCAAATTTTGTTTCCTTTTTTCTTAAAGCTATCACCATAAATACTGTCACATTCTTCTCCTGAAAGCTTTTGCCAGCTTCTTTCATATTTCTTAAAACAAAAACCTTTCACATGCATTTTCGCCTGAAAAACAAAACAAAGTTCTGTAATACCTTTCAATTTTTGATTCAGTTGAAAAACAGCATCCTGATACACATTCCACTTTTTCGGTTTCTGATATACAAAATTCCCCAAAAGAATTCCTTCCTCATCCGGATTTCTCTCATATATTTGTATATCATATGGATCATCTGTCAACGCAAATATCTGCATTGTAATCTCATCCGAACCATAATCTCCAAAATCGAGACATTGAAATCCCACTCTGCTTTCCCCGTCTCTTGATGTTGCCACACCATGTTCATTACCATTTCCAATCTCTCCCTTACTATAATCATACAATCCTGCACTGACAAATTCATACGGATTGGTAAATGCTTTTCCCAAACCATCAACTACAAATTCCAAGACAGAAATAATCCTTACTTTTTCAGTACCACTTTTCGACATACATCGAAGCCGAAAGTTTCCGTCACTTTTTGCTGTAATCAAAGCCTTCCGACCTTCTGATTGCACTTCTGCAATTTTAAGCGGAATCCCTGCATCATCTACAATTTCCCATATAAGCTCCTGATCTGCCGCTATTTCCGGACATATATGAGCCGTTACCTCTGTCACCATATTCTCTTTACAAAGATGCTGTCCTTGACTACTCACCAATTTAATATTACGCACTTGTATTGGTCTGTCACTTTGATTCTCTTTTTCCTCTGGAAGATACGCTTTCCTACTGATACCCTTCCTTATTTGGGCTTCACGTACCGGTATTCGCAATACCGCATCCTGCATACCTGTGGCATTTACTTTTACAACCATCTCCCCCGGAACAATATCTGCTTTACATACTGCAAGCAACTTGCCACTGAACAGTTTTCTTATTCCTGATTTATACTCATCCGTATCTGTACTGTCTCCATTGTCAGTTCCAACCAATGCACCTGCACCTTCCACTTCAATCTTTACATAATTGTTCGCATTTTCTACCGGATACCCCTCTTTATCTTTCATAGAAATCTCAATAAATACAATGTCTTCTCCATCTGCTTTCAATTCTGTTTCTGATGCCTTCAGCGAAATCTGTACTGCCTCTCCAAAAGATTGCCTTGTTTCTTCTGCCCAAATATGCCCCTCTTCATCGCGCGCAGCTGCATAAAGTGTACCTGCCTCATATGGAATCTGCCAGTGTCCTGCCAATATTGCCTTTTCTTTTTGCGCCAATACACAAACGCCTTGACTTTTCCCGTTAAAAAACAGTTCTACGATAGGAGCATTTGAACATACTCTCACATCTATTCGCTGACCTTCATTAAAATCCCAGTACGGGAAAATGTGCACCATCGGATTTTTGCGATAATCCGTCCACGCTGCCTGATATAAATAATAAGAATCTTTCGGAAAACCAGCGGTATCGACCTGTCCAAAATAAGAATTCCTTGTATGATATGGAGTGGGTTCTCCGATAAAATCAAATCCAGACCATACAAACTGACCACTTGAATACGGCTGCTCTATTTCAGATAAAATACAGCTCTCAACCGATTTCGCTCCCCAACTTGTCGTTGAATTTCCAAGTGAAGAACATTGTTCATCTATATCAGACAGTACCGACTGTTTCATCGGAAAGTGATAAATACCACGGCTTTGTACGATAGATCCTGTCTCACTCCCGTAAATCACCCATTGCGGATGTTCCTCATGGTGCTGTGCATAATAGTTTTCACCATAATTATAGCCAACATTCTTTATGATATCGGCACATTTCTGTGCATTCTCCCATGGCATATAATTCGATGCTATCGTCACAACCGCATTCTTTTCCGGATCAAGGGAGTGAACTCCTTCCGCAAGCTTTTTACACCATATCTGCCCTTCTTCACTTGCATGTGTATCATAAATCTCATTGCCTATACTCCACATCAGAATACTAGGATGATTTCTATCTCGTTTAATCCAATTTGCAAGATCTCTTTGATACCAATCCTTAAAAAACCTAGCATAGTCATACGGGTTTTTCTCAGATATCCACATATCAAACGCTTCAGACACAATCAATATCCCCATTCTGTCTGCAAGTTCCATCACCTCCGGCGCCGGCATATTATGAGCAAGCCGCAGTGCATTTACCCCCATTTGCTTTAAAATCTCCATTTTTCGCTTCATCGCTTTTTTATGAAACGCCGCTCCAAGGCATCCCAAATCATGATGTTCACACACTCCATTGAGTTTTAATTTTCTCCCGTTTAACAGCAATCCCTTTTCAGGAATAAACTCTATCGTTCGAAAACCAATTGTCTGATATTCCTCCTGCAGAATATTGCCATTCTTTTTTAAAAGAACTTCCAGCTTATAGCATGCCGGGCAGTCTACATCCCAAATTTGAGGATCCGATATTTCTGTTTCAAACAAAAATTTACAAACTCCATTCTGCCCTTCCGATATACGTTCCTTCCCTTCTAAATCATACATCTTTCCTTCCGGATTTCTCAATATATAAGATAACTGTATGCCTAAAACCGTTTCTGTTTGCACTTCTGTTTCGACATGAAACTTCCATTTATTTTCACAGAACCGTTTTGAAACAACATAGATTCCATCAGATACTATATGATCTTTCGGTACTGTCTTCAGCCAAACATTTCTATAAATCCCCGCCCCCGTATACCATCTGCTGTTTGGCGCCTGATATGTTACAGAAACATAAATCTCATTTTCTCCCTCCATGAGAAATTCTGTAATGTCAATTTCAAACGTTGTATAGCCATATTTCCACTCTCCCGCCTGCTTTTCATTGATATAGATTCTGCTATCCATATAAATCCCATCAAATCTGAGAATCACAAGCTCACTGCTGCTTTTCTTTTGATGATGAAACTTCTTTCTATACCATCCACATCCATCTTCGTACAAATTCCTACTTTGGTAAATCAGCCAGTCATGCGGAATTCCTATGGGATAAAATTCATCTTGACGCTGCATCACCTGGTCTAATGTTGTGTGTAATTTCTGCTTACAAAATTCCCATCCATCATTAAATAGCTGCATCTTTTTCTCCTTTCCACACTCTATTCTTTCATCTGTACACAAAATGGTGTTGTCAAAAATCCTTGATGATTTTTCAAGAGTCCTCTCTGTGGTGCATCTGCCCAGGCATAACGAATTGCATAGATTTCTTCATCTTTTTCCCTTTTGATGACTATAAGTTTGTTTGCTTTTACCTCCACCTGTGCCGTATAAAATTCTCCATCTGCGCCACAGATTTCAAAGAGTCCATCCTTACTTTCTTCCAGCAATAGCGTCTGCCCGTCTTTTGTATCAAAATACAATTCCACACCTTCTTTTGATTTCTGAACCCCAGTCAATTCAGGACCTTCCCATACATTCTGTTCTCCATAAATCAAAGATCTTGCTGCAAGATATACCCGGTAGGCCACTTCCTTTTTATTGAGTGGGTGCAAATCATTATATTCTCCCAAATCCAAGTTTACAGTTACACCAACATCTGGAAGCTGCGCTGCTCTCCACTGCGCAATTCGAATAACCGACCATGCACCACCACCTTGCATATCCATTGCACAGGCTGGAAGCTGCACAATGATAAACGGCAATGTTTTCTGTCTCCAGTGTTCTCTCCAGTCACAGATCATACCTTTTAACAATTTCTCATACTGTTCGGGATTTCTTTCATTTGATTCTCCTTGATACCAAATCACTCCTTTTACCGTCATATTTAAACACGGGGCTACCATTCCCTGGTACATACATGTCGGCTTCCTGGAAATAAACACTAAAGATGGCGCCGGTTCACTGACCACTCTAACCTGGTATTCCCATCTCCCTTTGAGTTCTATCACTTCTCCCGTCTGGAAATATAATCCAAATGGTTTGTCCGGTGTAATTCTTCCTTTTCCATCCCTGCATTCTAAACGTATCAAGATTTCGTTTTCTCCCGGCTTTAATACTCCTCCATTTACCGGATAAATTCGAGGCGGAAAACAATATCCTGTTTCACCAACAAAGACTCCATTCACGTACGTTTCATCACTATCCGTCAAGGTTCCAAGTTTTAACACTGCATTCTGTCCCAGCAAATGTTCCGGAACAGAAAACTTCTTTTTCAAATATACAAGTCCTGAAAATCTCTGTAATCCTTGTTCTGAAAATTCTCCTGGCATAAAAAATTTCTTCCAGTTCTTTTCCTTTTCATACTTTTCCTTCTTTCTGAGATTCTCATGCCAGGCATCTTCTCTTTTGTCCTGTTCTTCCAGGAATGACTTTCTGAAATTTTCATCCGCAAACCGCTCTTTCATTGCAAGTAATTCTGGATAATCTTTCAGTCCTTTGGGACTTGTCCAAGCTTCAATCGGAGTTCCTCCTTTGCTGATATTGATAATACCAACAGGAACACCCTCCCTCTGCGAGATTAATTTTCCAAAGAAATACCCTAATGCTGTTGACTCTTCCAGGTCAGCTCCTACGCATACTGACCACTTTGCTTTGCGATGGTTCTTCAAAGCCTTACCAAACTCCGGCGCTTCTTCCACCTTATAGTGATGTACATCCAACAGACCCTTTTCCTCTGGAAACATCTGCCGCACTCTGGATATCGGTAATTCCATATTGGATTGTCCTGCGCATACGAAAACATCCCCTACATAAACTTCTGAAATCTCTACTTCCTGCCCATCTTCACTCCTCACTTCCAGAGTAAAGGGTCCTCTGCCTGATTTGCACGCAATAAGTGCTTCAAACATTCCATTTTCATCAGTTTCTGTCATATATTGCTTATTCTGAAAAGAAATTTCTATTTTTATTCCTTTTTTATACCATCCCCATATTCTTGTAGCATTTCCTCTTTGAAGTACACATCCTTTTTGTAAAATTTGTGGCATTTGTATACTCTTTTGCATTTTGACCATCTCCTTTGCACATTTCACATGCATTCTTTGGTATAGCATACCTATATTTCTTTGAAAATTCTTTTACAATCTTGCCAAATTCTAATCACATTTTGCGCTTTTATCATGCATCATCCTTTTTTCTTCTGTATACACTTGGCGTACAATCTTTCAAAGCTTTAAATGTCCGATTAAAGGAACTAAGCGAAAAAAATCCAGAATTCATCGCAATTTCCGTTATACTCTGACTCGTCGTACTCAATAATTCCTCCGCTTTGGAAATCCGTTTCTGATTCAAATATTCATAAAATGTCATTCCCATACATTGTTTGAAAATTCTTGTAAAATGAAATTTTGAAAAACCACTGATTTCAGCAATGTTTTCTAATGAAAGCTGCTCATTGTAATGCTGATTGATATAATTGCATGCGCTCATAATATTTTCCATATATTCTTTTTTCTTCACCAGATTGTTCGCAGTTGCCATACTTTTTTTCTGTCTGGTACCCCAAATTTCATTTCTTCCAAGAAATACAAATATTTCAATCAATCTTGCATAGATTGCAGCACTGAAAAATGTTTTTTCTCCGTCATATTCCACTACAATTGCATCTATCTGTTTTTTTACAAAACTGTATAATCTCTGCCTGTCATTTTCCGGAGACAAGTAAATAACAGGCGGAAGTATATTCAGCATCGTTTCCATTTCTTTTAAATAGTAAAGCAAAAAATCACTAAATTGAAGAATGATCCGCTCCCCTTTGGGCGGTGCTTTCAATTCATGAAGCACCCCTGAATTGATGATAATAATTTCGCCCTCTTTTAAACAGTATCTACCTTCTCCAACAGTCACTGTATAGTCTTCTGCAAGAGGCATTATGATTTCTATTGATGTATGCCAGTGTTCCGGATAATCCTCATAGTCTGTATTGTGGTACATTTTGACACCTGAGTTGTTTCCATATCTGACTGTCTCATGCGTTCCTTCCAGTATTTCTATCATCTCTTATCCTCCTTAACATCATGGTCTGGCTTTCTGCATCTACTTGCATCTTATCACCAATTGCTTCGCCTCGCAATATTTGCTCAATTTTGTGCAACATTCGAAAAGCCTTTCACGTTTCCAAGCGATATACTAATACTGTCCATAAACTTTATATAATGCGAGGTATATCATACAATGAATAACAAATATTATCAGAATCCTATTCTCTCCGGTTTTTATCCAGATCCCTCTATCTGTCGTGTAGGGGATGATTATTATATGGTCACCTCTTCCTTCGTGTATTTTCCCGGTCTTCCTATCTTCCACAGTAAAGACCTGATTCACTGGGAGCAAATTGGTCATGGGATTTCCAGACCTGAGCAGCTGGATTACCACAACTGTGAAACATCTCTTGGACTTTGGGCTCCAACAATCCGATACCACAATGGTATCTTTTATATTATCAATACATTTGTATCCGGGGGACGCGAAGCAAAGCGTGATAACTATATTATTACTGCGAAAGATCCCTCTGGACCATGGAGTAACGCTCATTTCATAAAAGACGCAGACGGTATCGACTCCAGTCTTTTTTTGATCATGATGGTCGTATCTGGTATACTGGCAATTTCATTTTTAATCCGGAACATTATGAAGGTCACCATGGGATTTATCTCTGCGAATTGGATTCTAAAACATTTCAATTCAAAGGAAAACGTACCATCATATGGGATGGCGAAAAGACTAGAGGCAAATGGATTGAAGCACCTCATATATACTACGAAAATGGATGGTACTATCTGCTCGTTGCAGAGGGCGGAACCTTTACCAATCATAGCGTTATGATGGCAAGATCACGTAAAATTGATGGAACATATGAATTTTGTCCCAGAAATCCAATTATATCCCATAGACATCTTTCTTTAGAACATGAAATTTCTGTCACTGGACACGCCGATATTGTAAAAACTCAAAACGATGAATGGTGGATGGTGCTTCTTGCAGTACGTCCATACAAACACGCACACTTTAATCTAGGTCGCGAAACATTCCTGGTTCCTGTTCTCTGGGATTCTGACGGCTGGCTTCGGATAGATACAGAAAATGGACTTGTTAACACTCAGGAACGACGTCCGAATCTGCCATATGATACTGGAAAGCCCGAATTTTATAGTGATAACTTTGAATGCACTGAGTTGAGTATGATTTGGAACAGCATTCACCCCTATCCTGTTCATTTATTTTCTCTGACAGAACGCCCCGGCTGCCTGCGGCTGTACCTGTGTCCGGAAAAATTGGAAGAAGTTGTACGCCTGCTTTTCTCGGGAGACGACAACAACACCAAATTTTTCATATGCAGGCTGCAATGGATTTTTTCCCCATTCTTCCGACCACGAAGACGCCGGCCTTGCTCTTGTTCAGGATGATCGCTTTCATTATACATTCACTGTATCTTTAAAACATTCTCAGAGAATACTCCGAGTACAAAAAGTGTACAATCATGATGTAACTATTCTCGCTGAAACCATGTTGGATTTTTCCGGACGTGTTTACCTTACTGTTTCCGCCGATGAAACTGGATATCACTTTTACTACGGAAGCAATGAGCAAATGAAAGTTCCTCTCTATTTGAAGGCAGATCCTACACTGTTAAGTTCCGTTACAAATTCCGGATTTACCGGAACTTATCTCGGTATGTATGGAACTTCAAATAAACACAAAACAGAAGGATATGCCGACTTCGACTGGATACTTTATGAGGGACAAAATCTTTAAAAATGTGTATTACAAAATCACGAACTTCAAATGACCAGAAGGATTTTAAACTTTTGGTCATTTTCTGTAACAAATGCCTCAAAACAAAATTTCTGTATTTTCAATATTCCCAAAAAAGGAAAAGGAGGAATGTTCATGGAACACGCATCCCGTCGGGATGTTCTGGAAATCAATTATTGTCATACCGGAACCATTGGCTGGGATATGCACTGCGAAAAATCTGTGTATTTAAAATCTGGTAATCTCCGAGATTCATAATTTTCTAATCCGCAACATCCATAAACATTTTACCATCGAAGAGCTTTCCAGAATGTATCTGCTGAAGAACGTGTTCAAAAAATTTACGAAAAACTAATCGCAACTTATCTTTTCCTAGCTTTTTTTAGGATGTGATATCCAATCACCCAATATGCTGCAAGATACAACACAAAGCATAAAACTCCCGTAACAGAGATCAGATTTAAAATGATCACCATCGCAGATACAATTAAGAATACTTATGAACATTTTCTTTCAACTCTTCAAATAGGAAATGCATTTTTAATATCATCCCAGTATCCATTTTTAAACCGAAAAATGGATATAGAAAATCAAAACTATGAAATAAAAAACAGGAGATGCATACAGTAATCTCCTGTTTTATTTTACTCTACTATTAAATTATCATACATAATCAAAATCATCCGGTCCTTCAAACCATGATTTTCGTCCCTGATGCAAGATAATTGCCAACACTGCCACGATCAGATAGCCGATTGCAAACGGTGAAGCAGGATTGAATCCAAGTCCTGCACTGTGAATAAATCCAAAACATGCAAGCACATATCCTACTACTGCCGTGATTGCCACTTTATGAAGCTGCTTGTCAATAATGAACACTGTCATTGTCCCTAACAGAATTCCAATGATGATCGCTCCTGATTTCACCGCAGGTACTCCGTTCCACATAACCCCCGCATCCTTGATCATCTGCGTTACTTCTGCATTGTATTCTGCCAGTCCTGACGGCATTACCTCTGTCATATAACCTGCCAGTCCCACACTTCCTGTGATCTGTGTATACAGATAATCAGCAACCGGCGGAACCATCGCGATTCCAACTGCCGCATAATGCTTTTTGTCACAGTCTTTAAAAGCCTGTGCAACCATGACGATCGCACACCATAAAAATGTCACTGCACATACTGCCGGCGGAACCATGTTGCTTAAGAACGTAAACAGACCGAAGATTCCTGCCGCTCCCAGTACCAGACCTGACACCAGTGCATATCCAACACCCGCTTTGGCTTTTTTCAAGCCTGCATGTCCAAGCCATACTGTATTTGGCACGACACCTCCGCAAATTGCGGAAAGCATCGTACAGATTCCGTCAGCAAACTGTGTTTCTCTTACACTGTAATTATCTCCCGCTGCATTTGCTGCCTCTACATTGTCCATGGTCTCGATAAAATTGTAGATTTCCACCGGAATCACGATCGTCAGATAAGGTGCAACAACTGCCACACCATTGATCAGATGCTGGATTCCGTTAACAGGATTCGGAATATAAAAACCGATTCCGCTGAAATCTACAGTTGTTCTTCCCAGGCAGAATGCATAAATGATTCCACCCACAATCGCAACAACAAGCGGAGGAATCTGCTTTGGAAATAAGTATCCTCCAAAAATACCGACCATTGCTACAAACAAAATCGGAAGTCCGATCAGCGGATCGCCGAATACATCAAACACCCCCTGTGTTGCCATCCAGATAAATCCGATTCCCGCCACAGTTCCGAGAAGCGCTGCTCTCGGCAGTTTTTTCTTCATCCATGGTCCGATAAATCCACCCAAAAATTCTACTGCTCCACCAATAAAGCAGGCTGCCACAGCAGCTGACCACGCCAGCTCCGCATCATTCAATGCATAATGAAGCGGCATGATCACACCGTAGAGCATAACAAACATTGCCGGTGTGGAAACTCCGGAAGGAAGTGCCGTAACATCCGCACGACCTTCTTTTCTGGATAATCTTCTTCCCATATAAGCATAGTAAACTCCACTACAGAGCAGACCGATAGACATTCCCGGGATCACATACCCGTATACAATTTTGTCCGGCCACTCCAGTACTCCCGAAAGCGTTGCGATCACGATCAGGTAATTTACAATATTATTGGTGATCGAATATGTCATTCCACCAATGTCACCGCGCTGAAACCACGGCACTAATGTCTTTTGTTTTCCCATTTTTCCATTCCTTTATCTTCTTTGTTTCTCTATCTGGAGATTTCTACCGGAATAAATGAAAACGTTGTGACATCGAACAAGCCCATATCTGTCAGTTTGATCTCCGGAATCACTGCCAGGGACATAAAACATAATGTCATCACCGGTTCCACATCTCCACAGATGCCAAGCTCTGTATATGCTTTTTCATGAATACTTGTAAGCTTTTCATCTACCCACTCGCCGCTTTGATCGCTCATCAGTCCTGCGATCGGCATCGGCATCTGTTCGATCACCTTTCCTTCTTTTACAAGGACAATCCCGCCTTCCTGCGCAATCAGGCTGTTTACTGCAAATTCCATCTCTTCGTCATTGACTCCGACCACGATAATATTGTGAGAATCATGCGCAACAGACAGTGCCACAGCACCCTCTTTGATTCCATATCCTTTTAAGAATCCGCAAGCTACATTGCCGGTTCCCTGATGACGTTCTACAACAGCTACTTTTACAAGATCTTCTTCCGGATTTCTTACAAATTCACCGTTTTCATCCAACCGAATGTGCGTTGTTGCCTTTTTCGTCACGACTCCTCCCGGAAGAATCTCGATCACATTCACTTCATCACTTGTCAAATGCATTTTTAACTTTTCTGCCGAAAAATCTTTTACGATCACGCTTCCTTTCACAGAAGAAATATCGTATGGTGCGACCTCCGGCAGATACTTTCCGTTATCTGCAGTCAACTCTCCTGCGATCCATACCTTCTCCACCCGAAAGTCTTTCAAGTCATCCAGAAGCACGATATCAGCGCGGTATCCCGGTGCGATCGCACCTCTGTCATGAAGCCGAAAGCATTCTGCCGCATTCAATGTTGCCATCCGGATTGCTGTCACTGCATCCAGCCCTTCTTCCACACAGATCTTCAAGTGATTGTCCAGATGTCCGTCTTTTAAGATCGTCTTTGGCTGTCTGTCGTCTGAACAGAGCAGACATCTTCTGCTGTTCTCCGGCGTCACTCCTTTTAACAGCGGTCTCAAATTATGGCAGGCAGATCCCTGTCTGAGCAGAATATACATACCACGCTCCAGACGCGCTTCCATCTCCTCTACCGTAGAACACTCGTGATCTGCCAGAATACCTGCTGCAGAATATGCATTCAGATCCTTTCCATCAATTCCAGGTCCGTGACCATCGATCAGTTTGCCTTCCTCTTTTGCAATCATCAGCTTGTCCAGTACGCTCTCATCTGCCTGCATAACTCCCGGGAAATTCATAAATTCACCAAGTCCAAGAATACCCTCTCTTTTAATCGGCTCTTCCATTTCCGGCGCATTGATCTCTGCTCCTGCGTGTTCAAAAGGAGTTGCAGGCACACAGGACGGCAACATATATTTGATATCAAGTGCTGTTCCTTTTGCCGCCTCCATCATATAATCGAGTCCCCTGATCCCGCAGACATTGACGATCTCATGAGGATCTGCGATGATCGTGGCAGCTCCATGAGGTACTAACAGTCTTCCAAGCTCTTCCGGGCTGACATAGGCAGATTCAATATGAATGTGGCTGTCAATAAATCCCGGAACCGCATATCTTCCCTGCGCATCAATTTCTTTCACACCCTGATACTCTCCGATCCCTGCGATCTTATCTCCGCTAAATGCGATATCACCCGTCTGGATCTTACCGGAAAAAACATTGACGATCTGACAGTTTTTGATCACTGTATCTGCCGGAATTCTTCCCGCTGCTGTGTCGATCAATTTTTTTAATTCTTCTTTCTTCATACCAATGTCCTCCTTGGATTTATTTTTCGTTTACTTCCAAAACCGGATCAAATGTTGTGAGTGCAAGATAGTCAACCGGTCCTACATCCGTGATCGCGTAATCCGGGATTGCCGTGATTGGCAAAAAGAACATGTACATCATTGGATCCGGCAGATCAGATCCTAACATTCTCGCTGCCTGATCGATCTTCTTCTCCTGTGCGGCAATGACCTCTGGTTCTTCATCACTGACAATTCCTCCGACTGGAAGAGGAAGGAATTCCAAAATTTCTCCGTCGGCCACAACAACCTGACCGCCGCCCTGCTCAATCAGATAGTTGGCTGCGATCGACATATCCTCTGCGCTGACTCCCATCACGACCAGATTGTTGTCATCCGGTGCTGCAGAAGATGCCATGGCACCTTTTTTTAATTTCCATCCGGAACAAAATGCCAGGGATTTATTTCCATTTCTTCCAAATCGCTCCAAAACAGATACCATTGCCACATCCTGTTCTACATCTGGAAGTACGATTCCGTTTTCAACTTTTAAAACAACATCTCTTCTCCTTCTGACAAATGGTCCCTTTACATCCATTGAAAGTACCTTTGCTTCTCCATTCTGGATCGATGTCTTATATTCAAAATCTTCTTTTGTTGTCAGCTTGCATTTCAACTCGCCTTTTAACACAGAACTTCTCTCCGGCGCTTTCAGGTCATAAGTCAGTTTATGGTCTTTTGCTACCATCTTGCCGTTTGTCATAACTTCTTTGATTCCAAATGCTTCCAGATCGTCTACAAACAGGATATCCGCAATTCTTCCCGGGCAGATGGATCCTACCATGTGATCAATGCGGTATGCTTCCGCACTGTTGATCGTTGCCATCTGGATCGCAGTCATCGGTTTGACTCCTGCCTGGATCGCCAGACGTACCACATTGTCCAGATGTCCTTTTTCCAGAACATCACTTGCTGTCACATCATCTGTACAGAAGCTGACTCTTCTTGCAAATGCCGGATTTACCTCTGTCACTGCTCTGATATTCTCTGCCAGGAAATGTGTTACGGAAGACTCGCGGATCAGCATGTGCATTCCTTTTCTCATCTTCTCTACAACTTCCTCGTGGTCGTAGCTTTCATGATCCAGGCGCACTCCTGCACACAGGTATCCGTTCAGATCATTGCCTCTTGCCATCGGTGCACATCCAAATACCGGCAGACGGTTCTTGAATGCTTCTGCGATTGCTCCCAGTGTGTTTTCATCCTCTTCCTGGATAAACTCTCTTACTGTCTCCCATACTCCGTAACACTGCGGCCATTTCTGTACCTCTTCATGTACCTCTTTTGTAAAGTTAAATGCTACAGTAGACTGAGGAATTGTATATGGTGTCTTATACGGTGCTCCCCAGAACACTTTCAGAGGACTCGCCTGTACCTCCTTTTGTACTTCCTGCAGTCCTTCCAGACCTGATACGGAAATATATTCGTCCAGACCGGAAATCATGCTTGTAGTCCCTCTTGGCACAACTGCTTTTGCATAGCTTGTAATGCTCAGCTTGCTGCACTCGCTGTGAATATGACCATCAATCATACCCGGCACCAGATACCTGCCCTTTGCATCGATCACTTCTGTCTCTTCCCCGATATACTCTTTCACATCTCCCACTGCTACAATCGTGTCTTTGTAAACTGCGATATCTGCCGGATAGATCTCCTCAGACATAACATTGACCAGAGTTCCTCCCATGATCACTTTTGTTGCAGGTGTCTTTGCACGTCCTGCACGAATCAGTTCCTTCAGATTTTCTACTGTTGTTCTTTCCATTCTTTTAAATCCTCCTGTTGTTTTGAGTAACAAAAAAGATACACCGGCCAGAGGCTAAACAGGTTTCCCGTCCTGCAAATGTATCTTGAAGAATTTTCAATATTCTGTTGTCTTCAACATATGTTCATCATAGCACATTGTTTTCAAAATGAAAATATAAGCTGTTATGAATATTTCCTATCATTATTAAGAAGCACATCTTATATATTTTTTTGCCAGAGTAGCTGGAGAAGTACTTCTGCCAAAAAAAACTGCCGCACAACATGTGCGGCAGCCTCATACTAAAACTCAAACTTTTTCTCAAAGTATGCTTTCAGATCTTCAATTTTTACACGTTCCTGTTCCATTGTATCTCTGTCACGAACAGTCACTGCACCATCTTCTTCTGAATCGAAATCATAAGTCACACAGAACGGTGTACCGATCTCATCCTGACGGCGATAGCGTTTTCCGATATTTCCTCTGTCATCAAATTCGCAGTTGTAAGTCTTGCTCAGTTCTGCAAACACCTTCTCAGCGCCTTCATTGAGCTTTTTAGACAGCGGAAGCACACCAATCTTGACAGGAGCCAGTGCCGGATGGAAATGCAGAACCGTACGTGTATCTCCGCCTTCCAGTTCTTCCTCGTCGTATGCGCTGCAAAGGAATGCCAGTACCATACGGTCTGCACCAAGAGACGGCTCGATCACGTATGGGATGTATTTTTCTTTCTTCTCATCATCAAAATAAGTAAGATCCTGTTTGGATACTTCCTGATGCTGTGTCAGATCGTAGTCTGTTCTGTCAGCGATTCCCCACAGCTCTCCCCATCCGAACGGGAACAAAAATTCCACGTCAGTAGTCGCTTTGCTATAGAATGACAATTCTTCTGCATCATGGTCACGATAACGGACTTCGTCATCCTTGAGTCCCAGAGAACTCAGCCAGTTCAGGCAGAAGCTCTTCCAGTAGTTAAACCATTCCAGATCTGTACCAGGTTCACAGAAGAACTCCAACTCCATCTGCTCAAACTCTCTTGTACGGAATGTAAAATTCCCCGGTGTGATCTCATTACGGAAAGATTTTCCGATCTGCGCAATACCAAACGGAATCTTCTTTCTTGATGTACGCTGTACATTCTTAAAGTTTACAAAGATTCCCTGTGCTGTCTCAGGTCTTAAATATACGACATTCTTTGCGTCCTCTGTAACACCCTGAAATGTCTTGAACATCAGGTTGAACTCACGGATCTCTGTAAAGTTGTGTTTTCCGCAGGAAGGACATTTGATATCATGCTCTTCAATATAAGCAGACATCTGCTCCTTGCTCCATGCATCCACGCTTCCTTCCAGTTCGATTCCATTCTCCTGTGCGTAATCTTCGATCAGCTTATCTGCGCGGAATCTTTCATTACATTCTTTACAATCCATCAACGGATCACTGAATCCGCCCAGATGTCCGGATGCAATCCATGTCTGTGGATTCATCAAGATCGCGCAGTCCACACCTACATTGTACGGACTTTCCTGTACGAATTTTTTCCACCACGCTTTTTTCACGTTGTTCTTCAGTTCTACTCCGAGATTTCCATAATCCCATGTATTTGCAAGCCCCCGTAAATTTCAGACCCCGGGTAAACAAAACCTCTTGATTTTGCCAGAGCTACAATTTTATCCATTGTCTTTTCTACCATAATTCTTTGTTCCTCACATTCTTTTTCATCAACTGGTAACTATTATAACGGCTTCATCCCGTTTTTTCAAGCCATTCCTGGATTCCCTGCCATTTTCACTCGATTTGCTACACCAATGTCTCAAGAATCTCCAGGGACTTGAACCTTTTTTCCACATAAAGCAGACAATATCGTTCCATGATCCCGGACAGCTTTTCCAGTACTTCCCTGCTGACTGTAAATGTATACAGCTTCTCGATCGTACTGATCTCTATGTACTGCATCGTATAAAGCGTGGAATTGTCCAACGAAATCCCGTCTGAAATATTCCTGGCACAATCTGTACAGACCAGTCCGCCTTCTCTGGCACTGAACACCATCTGTCCGTCTTTTTCCTGACACCGGACACACTGAAAGACCTGAGGTCCCTCTCCATTGATACAGAACGCTTTGAGTTCAAAAATGCGGCGGATCAGCAGATTCGGAATATGCGGGCTGGTCAGTGCTTTCATGGTCTGATACAAAAGCTTTAACATCTCCCGCTCATCATTCTGCTCTTTTGTATAATAATTCGCAAACTCCAGAAAATAAAACCCGTAATAAGCACCGATCATATCTTCCCGAAGCTCCGAAAAATAATTTGTGATCTTCGCAGACTGGATCGTATGAGAGGAACGCCCCTCATACATCGTAAACTCCCCGAAAGAAAACGGATTGACTGCACCTACCAGCGGACTGTTTGGTCTTCTCGCCCCTCTGGCAAATGCAGAAATCTTTCCCTGTTCCTTTGTCAGTATCACAACCCGTCTGTCATACTCTCCAACCGGTGCCGTTGAAAGCACCATCCCTGTCAAAACAATCTGATTCACCTGATCTAACTCCTGCCTGTTCCTTCTGTTCTTCCAAACAGCGACTCTCGCTGCTGCCACTTTCTGCTTTGTAAGAAAGATAATCTGCAATGCGTCCTGTTGTCATAAACTGTTCCCAGTATTCTTCTTTCATCGGTTCACCTCTTTAATTGCTTTCTCATCTGTTCCTTGTTGAGTATACAATTAGGATGTCCGATTCTCTCCCGGATATACTATATAAAATCTGCCAAATGCTACATCTCGTCCTCGTGGTATCCGAAATTCTTCATTAGAAAATCACTGTCTCTCCAGTTTTTCTGTACCTTTACCCAAAGCTTCAGATTCACTTTACAGTCCAGCATCCGCTCGATTTCATAGCGCGCCGTACTTCCGATCTTCTTTAGCATACTGCCCTGTTTTCCGATGATGATTCCTTTGTGGGAATCCCGCTCGCAGATGATCGTGGCATCAATATGCATGACTTTGTTCTGCATTTTCATGCGGTCGATGGCCACTGCGATTCCATGCGGGATTTCTTCCTGCAGACAATGAAGTGCCTTTTCCCGGATCAGTTCTGCCACAATCTGACGCTCCGGCTGGTCTGTCACAGTGTCTTCATCATAGAACTGAGGACCATATGGAAGATATTTTAAAATCACGTTCACCAGTTCATCCGTATTGTCCCCGTTTCTCGCAGATACCGGAACAATCTCCGCAAAATCATACTCTTTGCGGTATGCATCAATAAACAGCAGAACTTCCTCTCTCTTTACCATATCGATCTTGTTGATCACAAGGATCACCGGTGTTTTTACACGTTTCAGCTGTTCAATAATGTGCTTCTCCCCAGCTCCGATAAAGGTGGACGGCTCTACCAGCCAAAGTACCACATCTACTTCATTCAACGTGCGTTCCGCCACATTTACCATATATTCTCCCAGCTTATTTTTCGCCTTGTGGATTCCCGGCGTGTCCACGAATACAATCTGCCCTTCTTCCGTTGTCAGAACTGTCTGAATACGGTTTCTCGTCGTCTGTGGCTTGTTAGACGTGATCGCGATCTTCTGCCCGATCAGCTGGTTCATCAATGTTGATTTTCCCACATTTGGTCTTCCAATCAGTGTCACAAATCCTGATTTAAAATCATCTCTCATCAATTTTACGTTCTCCTTATCCTGTGTTTCCTAAAACAACGTCTTCACTTCCAGAAACATCTCTTTTTCTTCCTCGATCTTTTCTTCGCTTCCGATCACACAGATCTGCTCTGCCTTCAGCATTGCCTCCACTACTGCTGCAAGCGCACGGATATCCTCCTGTGCTGCATGCAGGATCTGACTGCGCTCTGTACGGATCATCTCCTGGGATACATGATTCATATACAGATTCATCGAGCGATCCCCTTTTGCAGCCGGATTCATCGGGCGGTCAATATTACTGATCGTTCCAATGATATATTTTGTCATATCCCGTTCATCGACTGTGAAATTCTTCAGATAGTCTACAACGCCTTCGTACACTTCCATTGTCTTTTTCAGGTTCGGATCCCGATAGGAGATCAGATATCCCTCTCCGATCCGGTTAAAGTTGCTCATACATCCGTATGCACCGCCTTTGACACGGACATTCTGCCAGAGATAATCATAACTTAAGATCACCTTCAAAATCTGCAACGCGCCATGATACTGTGCTCCATGATCGATAAAGTTTCCAACTCTTGCCACATACTGCACTTTGGAAGACGTTTTAAAGCCTTCGTTGCGTTTTCTGCAGTGTAATACACACGGCGTCTCTTCCCCGTCCAGTTCCGGATACAGTGTATCCTTGATCTCACGAAATGCTGCTTCTATAGGAGTAAGTCCGTCCTCTGAGGAGGTATAACTGATCATCACATTGTCCACACGGAAAATCTGACGGGAGAGCTGTTTTAAGTTTTGGATCAGCTCTGCTTTTTTCTCTTCAAAATGCTCTTCGATGCCACGGACTACCTCATAGAATCCGATGCCGTCGGTATCATCCTTGAATTTGGACAGCGGAGATCCATAAGACAATGCGCGCAGTGCGGATGTCGTATGTCCGGAAGACTGGAAGGACATCTGCAGTCTAGATTTGAGCATTGCCAGAATCTCTTTAACCGTTTTTCATCATCCAGTCTGGATTCCATCAGAATCTCACGCATCATCGCAAACAGAATCTTCATCTGCGGATACAATGCCTTTCCTTTGATCTCAAATGTTGCACGAAAATCCTTCTCTTTTGCCTTTGTCACATCCGGATATAATTCCAGAGAAGTTCCGATCCCTCCTGTATGCACATTGATCTCGTTGAACAATTCTCCATACCCATAGTTGTTCGTATCAATAATTCCAAGCACGCTCTGCAGAATTCCGGTATATGGAAGCAGCTCTTCCGACACGCCGGAAAGATCAAACATCAGAGTGGCATAACCGATTCCGTTCGACTCGATTTCATGATGCACCAGTTTGATGCCGTCGATTTCCTTTTCTGTATTATAAACAGGAGCGATCTCTTCTGTGATATCTTCTCTGTTTAATACCGGAATCTTTGCCATATCTTCCGGAGCATCTTCTGACTCCTGATACGCTTCCAGCTCTTTTGTAGCTGCCACCAGTCTGTTAAGTTCTTCCTCACTCAGCCCCGCTTTATAAGCTGCCAGTTTTTCTTCCAGCTCTTTGTCCATCCGAGCTGTCCGCCCTTTTTCCGGCTTTACGGTCACGATGGAGCCATGCTGATTATCAAGCAGATAAGTCTGGATCAGTTTTTCAAAATATCCGGTAGAAATCTGTTCTTTCAAATATTCAAAGGTCGGGATTGCCTGCATATGCATAAATGGCTCGTTCTCATCATACAGCCAGCTGTCCATGATCTGCAGGCCGTACATCAGGCCCTTTGGATAATTTCCAAAGTCAGCTTCTCTGAAACGGAACTCGTGATAGTTGATTCCTGCCTCCAGAGATTTTTTATCCATTCCGTTTTTCACGATCGACTGGAGTGTCTCTTCGATCACACGGATAAATGCCTCTTTCTGATCACGATTCGCATTTTTAGAGACAATAGAAAAGATCGGCTGATAGATTCCATTGTCATAAGAACCCATGATATCTTTTCCGATTCCTGCATCCAAAAGCGCTTTTTTCAGCGGTGCACCCGGTGCAGAGAGCAGTGCATAGTCCAGAATCTGAAACGCCAGATACAGCTTTTCATCCAGACTTGTCCCGATGACTTTATTATAAGAAAGATACGTATTATCCTCCTCAGACTCCTCACTGGAGATCGAATACTCCATCTCCAGTTCTCTGATTTCTTCAAACGGTTTCTGATATTTGATCTCGGAATCCACTTCGATCGCATCAAATGCTGACAGATAATTTTCATCCAGCCATCTTAGCTTTTCTTCCATGTCCATATCTCCGTAAAGATAGATATAGCTGTTAGACGGATGATAATATGTCCTGTGGAAATTCAAAAACTAGCTCGTACGTCAGCTCCGGGATCACATCCGGATCACCGCCGGATTCATTGGCGTAAGAAGTGTCCGGGAACAGAGAATTCTGGATCACACGGTCCAGCACACCTTCC
>ENA-OQKV01000136-OQKV01000136.1-human-gut-metagenome-genome-assembly--contig:-NODE-136-length-30248-cov-4.542811_pt1 | contig 30248 bp, 30 predicted proteins | sample MGYA00242655_ERZ504811 | MGnify/ENA primary metagenome ERZ504811 (study PRJEB26092, sample SAMD00036406) | human gut metagenome | host: Homo sapiens | study: EMG produced TPA metagenomics assembly of...
TGCAATATCCTTCGAGAGGCAGAGAATTGCCATGATTTCAGAAGCAACAGTGATATCATAGCCGTCTTCTCTCGGCACACCATTTACCCTTCCGCCAAGTCCGTCTGTGATGAAACGGAGCTGACGGTCATTCATATCCACACATCTCTTCCATACAATTTTTCTTGGATCAATATTCAGGTCATTTCCCTGATAGATATGGTTATCGATCATTGCTGCCAGTAAGTTATTCGCAGCTCCGATCGCATGAAAATCTCCCGTAAAATGAAGATTGATATCTTCCATCGGAACAACCTGCGCGTATCCTCCGCCCGCAGCTCCTCCCTTCATACCGAATACAGGTCCAAGAGATGGCTCACGAAGTGCCACCATAGGCTTTTTCCCCATTCTCTGCAGGGCATCTGCAAGACCTACCGTGGTAGTTGTCTTACCCTCTCCTGCCGGTGTCGGATTGATTGCGGTCACAAGAATCAGCTTCCCGTCTTCTTTATCTGATTTCTTTAAAAAATTATAATCAATCTTTGCTTTATACTTTCCATACTGTTCCAGATATTCTTCTGGAATTCCTGCTTTTTCTGCCACCTTTGTGATAGGCTCCATCATACATTCCTGTGCGATCTCAATATCTGTTTTCATCATTCATTTCCTCCTGATCGTATGTTGTCTTTCTGAATTCCCGGTCCTTTTCATACAACACTACCGGTTCTTCTGTATCCGGTGTTGTAAAAAAAGGACAACACTCATCCTATTTAGGATAAATGCTGCCCAGACGGTCGGCTTCTACCAAGTATCTGATTTCCCTGTGGTACTCCACATTATCCGTCAGTCATCAGATCTTCTCTTTGTCTTTTACTATATTATAAGGATGGAAAATTGTCAATCCGAAAAATTCACCTGCATCATCCGGATGCTCGTAACACAGTCTTTATTTTTCATCTTTTTTAATAACTGTAGACTTTTTCCCCATGTGATATTCTTTTCCCTACGCCCGCATGATACTTCTTGAAATCACATCTACAATAATAAATCCAAATGCAATACCAAGACACGTTTCGAGCAATACCCGTGCATGTTCTGCTGCCATTGAAAAATTTCTGCTGACTACACCATACATCAGATAATACAGCCTTGCTCCCGGCATCAACGGAAAGACCGATGCGGTCAGGAAGACCGTGGACGGCGCATGATCGATTCTCGACGTAATAACACATATTGTGAAAATAGGGAAAAAAAATAAACCGAAGCCATTCTGTATCTGCCAGCATAGCCAAAGATTTTTTCTCCATATGATTTCTAATAATTAATACAGCAAAAAGTAACAATGCCTTTCCTAAAACAACGACCAATGAACCCTGTATAACATGTGATTCCCATACTTCTTCCATGTTATGAAAAATATAAATATTCATAAGTAACGCGAAATAATCCATCACGAGCAAAAGACTCTCAAATAATGCTGATAAAATCATCGCCTTACCAAAACTCAGTTTAAGATAAAGCAACATAAAGAATGTTATGAGAATAATTGAAAATACCTGCTTTACAATAAAATAGTCTCGAAAAATCATTGCAATAAAATAGCAAAGCACTGTCAATCCGATAACTATACTATAATTTTTCCAACAATTATTTTCCTCTCTTTTTATTCCAAATGCTTCAAAAAAAAATTTTGCAGCATAATATTTCCAACATCATAATCAAAAGACTCTGAATGTAAACAAACATTTATACTTCACCTCTATAAGCGATAAACTTTTCTTCTACATATTTATATCTCGCTCTAGCTATATCTAATAGAATTCCATTATTCAGCAATACTCTGTATCTGCTTATATTTTTAATGAATTTCATATTAACCAGAAATCTCTGATGTATCCGCAGAAAATCATTTCCGGCAAACTTATCATCTATTTCATTTAGCGTCCCTTGTAATGTATATTTTTGCAGACAATCCTCCATTACATGAAACTCCAATTTATGTAATTTACTCTCAATATACAATATGCGATTCAATGAAACTTTCCTTGTACCTTCGCAGAAATCAAATTCAGCCCAAGTAATCTTATAATCCATTTTTTCATGAATTGCATCCATGCACTCATAAACACTGGCAAACAGATTTTTATTGTCCTTTAAAATATATCTTACTGCATCTACCTTATATCCTTCTATCGTATAGTTTACAAAGGCTGTAACAAAAACAATAAACATATCCTTGCTGTTTTCCCGGATCTTTTTTGCTGTCATAATTCCATCCAGTTCATCCATGTTGATATCCAGAAAAACAATCTTATATTTTACCATTTCAATTCCCAGTTCAACAAATTCTTTTCCTGAACTAAAAGTATCAATTTCAAGCATTATTCCTCTGTCAGTCATATAACGTATAAGTATTTCCTTTAGGTCATCTCTAAAAATCTTTTCATCATCGCATATAGCAATTCTAAACATACGTTTTTCCCCCTCTCTAAATTTTGCATATTTCCTCGTTTGGTTGGTTGTGTTTTTTTAATTTTGTACATATTATTATATTTTGGCACCTTCCAACAAAAACTTTATTTACTTCCATATAAACATAGCTTATTTTCCCTCGTTCAATTAGAATAATATAAAACCATTTTACAGTCATATATTACTATTTCTCACCCGAACAATCAAATAAAAGGCAGAAATCGACCTATATTTGTAGAAAATGACCAAAATCAACATTTTGAACAGCTTAATCTTTCTTCTATTACCAAATTTGCATTAACATATGCCGGCATTACTACTGTCTCCGAACTTAAAGAATATAATTATATCTCTTTAGCAAATGTTCTTCCTCTTTCTTTCCTTATACGCCGGATATTCTTACCAATAAATATCTCATCTTGCTTTATTTTCTGTTCCATCCCTTTTCACCATGCCTATGAACCCATTTTGGTTCTTTTTGCATTATTTTATGCAATATGCATGATGAAAAGGGACTTGTTCTAGTCCATCTTGTTTCTTCCCTATAATATTTTAAAAAAGAGATTCGAAAAAGGGGCTGTCATGCTAAATCGTTAAAGCGACAGTCCCTTTAAATAACAAATGTTATAACAGTAAACACCTATTATCATTAACACTTTCTGTTTTGGTCTTTTGACATATTCCTGTGCCTATTAAATTACATCACTGTTGCAAGAATACCCCATAGAAAAAATGCATAATTTTCTTTGATAGTCTGTTATATCAAACATTTACTTTTTTCCAATATTTTCAATATAGACATTTTACTGCTGTGAAAGTTTATCTTCAAGCATTGATTTAGACACCGAAAACTCGAATGTATCCATATTACTATATGTTGTTATTTTCTCTGGATTATCATTCTCAACAATAAATTCAGGTCTAATATAGCTATCTTTATTCAAAGTGTACCGTCCAAAGACTGAACAGTTAATTCGATAACTGTCACCCAGAATACTGCCTTCATTTGTTTTCAGAAATAGAATAACAGTATCTCCAACATTTGAATGTTCCGCACCCATAAAAGTATGGTTAATTAGCAAATTTTCCATTTCTTCTTCTGTGTATTGTGACAAATCGGCATGTGCTTCAATTTGTTCCTTTTCATCGCTCAGCCGAGTATATCCTCCATCCTCATACACAGTGATGGTTTCCTGCACCTCGCCTTTATATGCTCTCTCCACATCAACGGTAAGCACAGAATAAGAACATCCATCAATATACACATATTCTATTTCTATAATATTTCCTTTTACAATGACATCTGATGAGTCACTATCAATAAATTCATCAATATTATAGTAAAGATTTTTTAACGCAGCTTCACTATTTACATCTGTAAAAATTTCATAACTAGAAATATCACTATAAAATAGGGAATTTTTATTTGAATATTCATTATTATTTTCTGCCAAAGTGGTTTCACTTTCAACAATTGCATCTTTAGTATTGCTTAAATCCTGAACACTTGCACCTTCTATCCTTCCACAACCAACCATTGACAATAATGCCATACACCCTAATATTCTAATACCAATTTTTTTCATTTTACTTCCTCCTACTTATATAAATAATTTATTCCACCTAAATCATTAGTTTGTGCTCTCGAGGTACTACTTGAATTATAAGCAATATCTGCCCTCATCAAAACATTACTAAAGTCTGAATGTGCCAACCCCATAACATGCCCCATTTCATGAGCTATAACAGCCAATCTTTTATTTTCACTTAAATCCGAAAAATCCGCATCTAATTGTATTTTTCCCCAAGCCCAATTGCTACTGAATGGATCAACCTCTGTACTTCCATTATACATAGTTGTTACTCCCATGCTACTAGTTGTATTTACCCATTCGCTCATTGCCGTATTAATATAAGATGCATAGCCGCTTGCACTTGATGTAATAAAGTAATGTTGTGTATCTTTTCCATAATTTCCCACACCATATGTCAATTTGTGCTGATTATATGTATTATACGCATACACAGTTGACACACTACACATGAACAATAAAAAAGCTAAAACATAATGCAACTATAAATTTTTTTGTTCTCATAAAACTTTCTCCGCTTAATTTTCTTAATACATACAATTATAAAGCAACAAAATACTACTAAAATTTTTTATCTCACCTCCGTATTTTTTGACAACTATAATTGACAACAATTCAAGGGTCAATTGGCTTTGTAAATGGTGCCTTTTTTTGTAAAACCCAAAACCTTTATCCTCTAAAAAAGTATCGTGTTTAACATGTTGCAAATGAACAAATCATTATTTACTTGCGAGAATGTCATCCTATTGATATTAAATCAGTAACTGTATGTGACTGTTATTGTTGCCGTTACCGTTGATGCAGGATATAGTTTATTGGGATCATAGGTTTTGCCTAAATTTTCAATTTGAAGATACCAATCTCCTTTGGGATTTTCACACACAAAATCGGTTACATAATATGTCCTTGACTTTGTAGAAGGTGTCAACCTTGCTACTGTTCCTTCTGGACTCTCAATATAAAGGTCAAACGGATCTGTACCACTTGCTACATTTAAGTATACTTTCACCTGAGTGATTTTAGGATTGGTTCCTAAAACACTTCCTGAAGAAACTTTTGCTATTTGAGATACCCCACCATCTATCGCATTTAACTTTACAGTGGTCTTCGAAAATGAATTTGAAGCTGCTAATACCGGCATTGAAAACATTAAACATGCCATAAAACATACTGCAATTGATGTTAAAGCTCTCTTCTTAATAGTATTCATAAAAAATCCTCCTTAAGTCAAAACATAAATATTATCAAACAGAATGCTCTCCCGCAAAATGGATACTTTTTATATCATTCGTTCAAATGACTTTCTAATCAGTTGACTACCAGATTTTACTAATAAAGCATCAATGGATTTACTTGTAATTCTATCTAAAACTCCAGGCATGATAGGTTTTCCAGCCTCCCATTTAGGGTCTGCTACTTTTACGGCATCTGTGAATGCCTGCCAATACTGTCGCTCATACTCCTCTAATGTATACCCTGCTGCTAATCTGTCGTTTTTCTCAGTTTGCTGATACAACTTTTGATATATCTCTGATCTGTTTGTTGTATCGCCGTTATGCACCCCATTTTCCATAAAAAATTCTTTTTAGTGCTTTCAAACATCTCATCCATAATGCTTTCTGAAATTGAAACAATTCTATTTTTGCTAGCACAATTTTTATCTGTAACGAGTAACCCCGCCAATCCTGTGCGTGGATTAATCCAGTCTCCATCTTTATCATATCGGCTCATTCGTTTCTTAATGGCTGAGATTGTAGTATATCCACCGCCACCATCTCTGGACATCTCACTCATAACAGCTCGATATTGTTTACTATTTATATCTATTCCAGCCGCTTTAAGTCTTTCCTTTGTTTCGTTACTATTGATAGGCATTCCAGACATTTGCTGAAATCTATTGCTAAACTCTCTTACTATAAGCATAATTTTCTCTCCTTGATAAATTACTCTGAAATCCATTTTCTTCTTTAACAAACGATTATACTCTTGTCAAATTAAATATCACTTTCTTCTTTAAATATATCAAATAAATTGTATTGTTCAATTGTTCTTGCAGAAAGTGACTCCTAATTGCAGAAAATGACACTCCAAATATAAAATTCCCTTGAATCAAACCAAAGTTCAATTCAAGGAATATCTTCTTATCGTTTCTTTCCAACCATAACAGGCATAGATTTTGCTGTCATACTCTCATTCATTGCTTTTATAGTGTTATAGGTATCATCTCATATATTATAATGATTCAGCTATAATTTAATGGGGCTGTAAAATAAGTCCCTAATTAAGAAACGCCAACTCCGGCAAATGTCGGTTTTGTTGTTTCTTTGTATGAATTTTTCTATTTTTGAACAGGTCTGCATCTTTGGGTATAAAAAATGGTGAATTTAATAAAGCTCAGCTAATCACGCTTGAGTTTTATTCAGCTTTCGTCTGTCGTTGCTTTTTTGTACATGGGAAATTTCATGTGTTTTTCCATGCCGTGTTCTTCGCAATAAAGATAATTATTGTAAGAACCGTATCCGGCATCAGCAACCTGATATTTCGGATAATGACCATATGTGCGATTGAATTTTTCCATCAATGGTACAAAGCATTGGATCTATGTCAATACATTGGACACAAAAAGTATATACCGGATCAGAAATATCGATCAATTTTGCGATTTCTAATGGTAATTTCAGCTGACGCATAGTATAATTACCATTAGTATAGTCTGTTAGTAGCATAATTAATTATACCAAAAAATCGCTCAGACCTCACGGCCTGGGCGATTTTTTTTCTAGGGGAGTTTTTTTACAGCCCCATTGCTGTATCTTGACATAATTCCAACAGCTGCTAAGCCGCTTCGTACAGCGAATTTTGTAGCAAGTTCTCCTGCGAGGCTCCTGTTTTATGCAGTGTCCAGAGATTTTTGCTATTTATCTCCTGTTGTTGACTTCCCTATCAAAACATGTTTCCCGCAAAACGCAAACGCATATTTATGAATCTTTTCCTCCGGAATTCCTCTTGCCTCCAACGTTGCAGCATACTTCTTATATTCAATCTGCTCCAGCCCGGCTTTCACTGTATCTTCCAGATCTTTCTCTGTTTCCGAATCCTGAACCTTGAACTCAATAATAAATGCATCATCGCACTTATCTCTTGGCTCCAACATCACATCGTATCTTCCGAATCCACTCTCCCGGTTCGAAGTCACAATATAACAATCCTCCAGTTCTACAATCAGCCCCAGAACAAATGGTACAGACGTCAGATTTACTACTATTTTCAATTTTTCTATCCTGCATCTCGTTTCAGAACTTTTTAGAACCAATCCAGAACCACGATACTATTATAGAACCAGAGTATATTTAGTCTTTCAATCTGCTTAACAGCATCTGATAATGCCGCTGTCCGATATGTCGTCCGGCACGTTGCAGACCATTCACGCATTCTCTGACTTCATCCGATGTCAGTTCGTGTTCCTCATAGGCTGCCATAAGAATCACTATCGTCCCCATGATTCTAAGTCCCATCTGAGCTGATACATTTCTTCCCTTTGCTTCATCCATCAATAACAGATCTGCTTTTAATTCATCTGACAGGACAATCGCTTCACTCTCGCCCTGGTCAAGACCTGCCGCTCTTTTTAATATACTGGCTGATTCCGGATTATTGACAGGCTTCACTACGATAAATTTCTTCTGCCTGATCTCATCGGCTTCCAGCCGAAATCGTTCATCAACTGTCAGCTCATCAAATACTGCCTGCGGAATCAAAACATCGCCAAACAGTTTTTCCAGCAAATCTATACGATTGATTTTAAGAAGTGATATCAGCGGTGTTGTATCTGATACAACAATCATACCGCAGCCTCCTTCTTTTTGAGTTCTCTGAAAGTATTCAGTTCATCATCCAGATCATCCATCGTCATATCAAAATAGGAATATCCCAGCTTATCATACAGATCAATCAACTCGGATTTTCTGATTCCCAGAATTTCAGCCGCACGACCATGGGATATCGTCTGATTCAGTATATATGGATACAGCAACAGTGCATTTCGAGTAAGCTCTGTTTCCGGATTCATAGTTACCAGATATTTTGACATTCCTACCGGAACTTTAATAGTTACAGATTCTGTTGTTACCATAATATCACGTCCTTTCTGTTAGAAATCTATGTTCGTCTCTTTTCCTATATTATTATTATATCCATTATTTGGATTTTCTACAACTGATTTTTATCTGCTTTTATTCAAGTAATCTTCCTCGTCAAAATTGTGCGTATTGGAACTATTCTGGACGTGCTATGTTTTACAATGCACTACAAAAGAATGGGTTAATTTAGAACTGTACATATCCCATTTGTTGCATTGTCCTAAAGATTTGCTATTTTTATCTTGTTTTAATTATCAATTGCGTTAACAACCTCCTGTATATCATCAGCAGTGAGTTTTGTCAGCTTATCATATAAGTCAGCTTCAAGCTCATCATCCATATCACCATTTTGAACTTTAATAATATACTTTCTGACTTCAATTCCAACCTTTACAAATTCATAATCACCACAATTGTAAATATCATCTAACCCATATATGATCCCACAATAATAAAACATCTGCGCAAAATTATCACTTTCCCTGCTTATTCCTTTAATATTATCCTGTAAAAATTTCTTTGCCTCCTGCAATTGTAAATCAATAGCTTCTTTGTCCAAAGAATTATTCTGCAGATTTTCTGCATATTTTGATGCAAGATTATAGCCTTCTGTTCCAGACTTAAAAGTCTGATATGCTATGCTCTGTTGTACAGTACTAACTTTCATATTATTATCTTCTCTTGTATTTCCCAGGAAAAGAACTCCAGCCATAAAGTACATAATTATTATGATTATAAGAACAATTCCAAGAAAATACTTATTTATTTTCATTTTCCTCAACAATTTTTCCCTCCGCAATTTTTAATATCACATCACACACTTCCTTTAAATCTTCTTTATGATGAGTGGCTACAATAATCGTTGCTCCTCTTGACTTCTCCTCTCTTATTATTTTATATATAAGCTGCACTGCATCTTCATCCAATGCATTTGTCGGTTCGTCAAGCAATATAATCTTTTGATTTTCAAAAATTGCCTGTGCAATATTTAATCGTTGTTTCATTCCCAATGAAAATTTTTTTACTTTTTTATCAGAGTCGGGATCCAGACCCACCCTTTCCAGAGAAAAGATTATATCTTTTTCATCAGCAATATTTTTTATCTTTGCAAGCATCTGAAGATTTCTCTTTGCGGAACATTCCGGCAGCAATTCCATATTTTCTATAACAATACCGGTCTCAGGTGGAAACTCAATTTTATCATGCAGTTTTTCCCCATCAATGAAAATACTTCCACTATCCAGATTTATCAAACCACTTATAGCTCTTAGCAGCATAGTCTTTCCTGAACCATTTTGCCCATATAAACCATAAACAAAACCACTTTTAAACGTATACGATACATTATCCAATACCGTATTTTCCTTTATCCTCTTTGTTACATTTTGTAATTGTATCATACTATATCATCTCCTCAGTAAATGTCTGTTTTCTTATATTTTATTATTGAAATAATATTTAAAACTACTAATAATATAATCACATATATAATTGAAGTTTCATATCTCACATATATGTTTTTTTGATAAATTATCCCACTACGCGTTCCAAATAGCATATTGGGGAAAAGCATAACTCCAATCCGGCTTAAATCACGATTTATCAGTACGTTATTTCCAATTATCAGTGATACCACCAAAAAAATATTTACAAATATATTTGAAATACTGGCATCCATAAATAATTCAAGTAAAAATTGTAATTGTACCAATGCCCATACTCCAACAAAATATGTAACTATTACCTGTATTAATTTTATACTTGATAAATTATTCCATGTCCCATCACATATTAAAAAAATAATCGTCTGACCTATTACTATACAGGCTAATTTCGCTGCTGATAATATAGCATTTTTTAAGTATAACCTCTCTCTGCTATAAGATCTTATCAGCCAAAGCTTACCATATCCGGTTGTAATTTCTCTTGCATTACCCGAAAAGTAAAAAAGTACAAATGGTAATGGTATATATGCATATAAAATTTGCACTAAATTACTTGTTGGGTTGTCAAAAATAAAAAGTGTACTGGCAAATGGTAATTGATATACCTCATAGCCACTCATTTGTATTACAACTCTTTGCATAATAATCATGCATATGATTAATATTATGTTTAACCACTTATTTTTCATTTCTTAAAATATCCCTTTTTGCAAACGTTACTATTCCTGCTATGTACAGAACTATTGCCATTACTATATTTTTTGCAAGAATACCCAAACAGCTTACAAACGATTTATTTCCTTCCAAAAAATTATATGCTGCAGCAACATCTAAACCCGGTATCCAAAACTTAACGAGCCAAAATCTTATCAAAATGAATTGCACAAAATTAACTCCAAAAGCTCCTATAATAGCAATAAGTTCATTTTGTAAACAATCTCTAAGTATTTTGTAAAAAAGACCTGTTGCGACAAAGAAAATCCAAATAACAACAAATTCCATAAGAGAATACAGTACAAATGGATATTTCTTAATTGTTGCACCATTAAAACTATATACCGTAAAAATATAATCAACTATCTGACGAACTGCCGAAAATATTGCCGCCATTACAATAATTATCCTGATCTGGCTATTATTATATTTTTCCCGCGTTTTATATCTAAGTAATATATATGTTTTTTCTTTGTCCAATGCATAGTATATTCCCAATAAGACAGGAATTGTATCTACAACCAATATTTCTTTAATTCCACAGAAATTACTGCTTGAATTGTGCATATTAAGGAAAATTACATCCTCCGTTATCCCCATCTGCCCTATTGAATTAAGCATAGGTACATTTGAAAAATAACAATCTATACTACACAATCCCACATATATTAAAGCACATACTAAATATTTATACTTCAACAATTTTTTTCTCCCATATAATAGCTGTTATAATCACTAAAATGTAAAGCACTATACACCATATCGCCACTGGAACAACAACATTAAAACCATATTCCATAAACGGTTGAAAAATATGCATTGATGAATATTTAAACAAAATAGGTATGAACCAAATTGCAAAGGTCAACGCATATACCATCTTTCTTTCGTGTATAGATATTGCCAACGCAGCTCCCATCATTCCCAAAACACCGGCAAATATTGCCGTTATAAGAATGTAGACTATATTCGTTGTCAATGGATGTGTATAGCTTATTTCAAAAAGAAATGTTTCTACCATGACAAAACTGTCATATTTCAATGGTTCTGCATCAAACGGTGTATTTGTTCCCCCATTAAATACTACTTGTGATAGTATAAGATTTAATCCCAGTCCTACAAATACAATTGTAAATGAGACGATAAAGGCTGATTTCATTTTTTGTAAAATATTATTTATTTTTTCCCATTTTACATATCAATATATTCTTATATCCTGTAATATAATCAACAATACTCTCTTCTCCCACTATTACAAGCAAATATAATGGCAAAAAACACAGATAAATCATTTGAAATATGTGTCCTTGTGAATAGCATGATAAAAATGTGACATATAACGGATAGGGTTTCCCCATTTCTCCATTAATTTTAATAATATCCTGATAATAAATCTGTACAATATCCAAAATTGGAATTACGAGCATAAAAATTATCATTCCTATACTTTTTTTATCACTTATAATTCTGTTTAATTGCTGTCTCATATTTCCCTTTCCTTGTAATTTTTTACTACCGTATTGTTACCATAGACGTCTATGTTTATATAGTATCTCATATTTCTGAAAAATCGACTTAATTTGTTATGAAAATTTCTGAATTTTTCCTTGTCATGTACATCCAAGCTTCAGATTTCTTCAGAATTTTTCAGATTTTATTAAGCGCATATTGTGTTTTTATGTGCTATTATATTTTATATTATTATACTACTTAGGAGATATTTGCGTATGAATAAACTACTTATTATTGAAGATGATGTTACTATTAGAAATGCACTTAGAATTTTACTTGAAAATCAAGGTTACTTCATCGAAGAAGCGCATGACGGTGAAGAAGGGCTCCAAAAATTTGACTCAACCTTTGATCTGCTGATTATTGACATAATGATGCCAAATATTTCCGGCATTGAGGTATGCCGCAAAATCAGGGAAAAATCATATGTTCCGATTCTCTTTTTGACAGCCAAATCTCTTGAAACCGATAAAATGGAAGCCCTTTCCGCCGGAGGGGACGATTATCTTGTAAAACCATTCTCCTACGTGGAGCTGATAGCGCGTATTCAGGCTCTTATCAGAAGATGTCGCGTCTACGACAATGCAGATGCATCAGACACCACCGCTTCATCCACTATTGAACGATGTGGCTTAACCTTATACACAAAATGCAACAATGTCAGTTACGATGGCAGACAGCTTGCTCTCACGGATAAAGAATATCAGATTCTTCTGCTGTTAATTTCTCATCCGACAAAGACATTTTCAACACAGAATATATTTGAAAGCGTCTGGAATGAACCGTATACACAGTTTTCCAATAACACCATTATGGTTCATATTAAAAATCTGCGCAATAAGCTTGAAGCCGGCTGTGGCTGTGCCCACCTGATTAAAACAGTGTGGGGAAAGGGATATAAATTTGAAGAATAAATTTAACGGATATAAGGAATACATAAGCAGCTTATTGATTTCATTTTTAATAGCTTTGTTGATTTCAATTACTGTATTTACAGCTATATACCTTTGCGGGAATAAAATAATAAATGAATATGTAAACTCCGACAGCTATATTTACAATACACAAGCTGCGTATATTACAGACTTTCAAAAATATGTGTCAGACAATAAAATTTCGTCAAACGATTTTAAAAGCATTGAAGCATGGATTCAAAGAGAAAAGCCCGAATTTTTTCTCATATCCATTGACAATGAAACATATTACGCTTCAACAGAATATTTAAGTCTCAAAAAGCCTCAAAATCTATCATTACATAATCAGAAAATATCTGTTTATCTTAAAGCTGTAAACTTTAATGACAGAACAGCTAAAATTTTTGTATATAATAACTATCAGGAAAAATATCTCAAAACTTTGCTTATTTGTGATGCTCTCTTCACTTTAATTACAGCAATAATGATTTTGTTTTTCATTTCCAGACATATTCTCACGCAAATACATGGCGCTTTAAACGTTGTCGAGCAGTCTGAAACCGAATTGATCAATGAAAAAAATATGCTGATAAGAAGCATGGCTCACGATATCCGCACTCCTCTCGCAGGGCTGCAGTCATACGCTGAAATTATCAAAATGGAAAATAAAAAGGGTGCGATTCCCACTGAACACATAGATGTGATTTTCAATAAAATATGCGAAATAAAAGGCCTTACCGACCAGCTTTTTGACTATTCACTTGCCTGCAACGAAGAAGCTCTTGAGCTTGACGCTCCTTGCAATATGGAAAGTGCAATAGGTGACTATCTTTCTGAGATGGCTTTTATTCTTCGTGAAAAAAGCTTTTCGCTTGATATAGAAAAGCTCATATGGAAGGATTTCAAAATCACTGTGAACTCAAACTTTCTCGGACGGATTTTTAACAATATAACAAACAATATATGCAAATATGCAGATATCAAAGCTCCTGTCTGCATAAGCTCTATCTACCGGAGTAAAGATGCAGGTATCGAGATAACAAACCATATCGCAGATAAAAGCTCTCTGTTTAATACCACCGGCATTGGTATCAGAAATATTACCCTTATGATGAAGCAGATGAATGGTCGGGCTATTGTTTCACATAATAATACCGAGTTTCGCATTACTCTTTGGTTTTCACGCGCATAAAAACAATCCGCTACACCAAAATCTGGCATAGCGGATTGATTTATATACATCTATCTATTTTTATTTATCAAGCAAATCTGTGTAGAAATCTGCGTAATGTGTCTCGCCTGACTTGATGTAGTCAATGGCTGCTGATGGATGCTGATTTAAGCGTCCTGTGAGCAGGTATGGAATATCGTAGCCCCATACAGCACCGCTCTCCTTGAGCGGAAGCATATGCTCTTCAATAAATTTAAGTACAGGGAATACATTGTATTTTGGATTTTTGAGGAAGCTGAGTAAAAGCTCCATCGCACAGTTTCCTGCGCCTCGTCCCATGCCCATCATTGTTGCATCCAACAGGCTGACTCCCTGGGCTGCTGCCTCTATGGTGTTTGCAAATGCAAGCTGCTGATTATTGTGCGCATGCATTCCTACGAACTTTCCGTTTGCCTCAGCAATTTCTGTGTATTTCTCGGCAATGCGGCGAATCTGCTCAGGGTAGAGAGCTCCGTAGCTGTCTACGATGTATATGCCGTCTGCAGAGCTCTTGGCAACCATGTCAAGTGCCTGATCAAGGTCTGATTCCTGTGTATTTGAGATGGCCATGATGTTGCAGGTTACCTCGTAGCCCTTGGACTTGGCATCCTCAATCATCTCGATTGCTGCAGGCATCTGATGTACATATGTAGCCACACGCACCATGTCAATCACACTATCCTCGCGAGGGAGAATATCCTTCTTGTAGTCACATCTGCCGACATCCGCCATGACAGAAATCTTCATATCAGAGTTGTTGTCTCCGACTATCTCACGGATAGCTGCCTCATCACAGAACTTCCATTTGCCGAATTTATTTACATCAAAAAGCTCCTTAGATGCTTTATAACCAAACTCCATATAGTCGATGCCTGCCTTTACGTTTGCACGATAAAGAGCATTGATAAAATCATCTGTAAACATAAAGTTGTTTACCAGTCCTCCATCCCTAATGGTAGCGTCAAGCACGCGGATATCAGGGCGTGCTGTCATTAAATCACCTTTCTGAGCCATTTTTGTTTCCTCCAAGTATAAATATTATTGTAACAAATATAAATATTACTGTAGCTTGATGTTACAATTTAAAGTTTTAATGCTTCAACGCTTTAAAGCATATAAGTATAATAACACAATTATTTAAAATTGCAAGTAAAACTTTACTTTTTTTTGTCAGACTAATATAATGAATGAGGTTGTAATACAATATCAAAGGAGGACTATATGATTTCTTATTTGACTTCGGCAGATATGTCGATAATAGCTTTCATCGGAGTGATTTTTGCATTCGCACTCACATGTATTGCTATTGCAAAATTAAATAAATTTTTACCAAAGGACCTCGGCAGACAGTTTGCTGTGGACGGAAAGCTTTCAGCCGGGAAGCCGAGAGGAGCCGGTATTATTTTTATATTCACATTTGTGATATCGGCACTGCTTTTCTCACAAATCAATGCGGAGATTGCCATTTATCTTGTGCTTATAGTTATTGAGATGCTCACAGGCTACTTTGACGATGCGGCAGAAAAGCCATGGGGCGAGTATTTAAAGGGCGCACTTGATTTTGCGGTTGCAATTGTTGTGGCAGTTGTGTATCTGCATTTCAACTCAAGCACAATCACCTTTGCCATATTTGGCGGCTCTGTAAATATTCCACCTGTTGTGTTTGGAATACTCACAGTCATCTTAGTCTGGGTATCAATCAATGTCACAAACTGTTCAGACGGTGTTGATGGTCTTTCCGGAACACTTACCATCATTACCATAATGACCTTCTTCGTGCTTGATTCAGTTCTTAAAATAGCTGACAGCTTCAACTATTGTATTTTATTATTTGCGGTATGTCTGCTCGGATATCTGTGGTACAATGCCACACCAAGCAAGCTTTTGATGGGTGATGCGGGCTCAAGAGCCATGGGTATATTCATAGCTATTTGTGCTCTTAAATCACAAAGCCCATTCATCTACATACTGGCAGGTCTCGTGCTTATCATCGACGGTGGACTTGGACTCGTAAAGGTTTCTCTTCTTAGATTTTTGAAGATACATATTTTAAAGAATACCACAACTCCTATCCATGACCACGTCAGAAAGAAGCTTGGCTGGTCAAATGCACAGGTCGTTTTCAGATTTGCAATTATCCAGATTGTTGTGTCACTCGCAACGGTTTATCTGGCGATGATTTAACAGTTTTAAAACTATATAAAGCAAAAGCCGGAGTCTGACAATTTGTCGGCTCCGGCTTTTACTTCTTTCGGCTCGTAACTGTGAATGTACCAAACAGTTACATACTTATATAATTTACTGTGTGGACTCCTTTAACACTACCTCATACGGCAGAAGTGTCCTGTTCTCAGTCTCTTCACCTTCTATCTGTCTGAGCAGATTCTTGCATGCTCTTGCTCCAAGCTCCTTTGAATCAAATGAAAGTGATGTAATGGACGGCACATTATTTTCCAGCACTGAGCTGTTGTAAAATGAAGCCACCTTCACCTGCTGTGGCACCTTTATATGCCTTTCGCGGAGCCGTCTCATGGCCTGCGCACAAACTGCATCATCCATACACAGCAGACAGTCGCAGCCCCTGTCAATTGCATCATCTACAGCCTTTTCGATATATGCTTTGCCCTCAAGGTTTAAAAATACAAGATTGTCATTTATTTTCTTTCCAAACTGCTCATGGGCATCCACTACGCCTGCGTATCTTGTCTGATTTACAACAATATCCTCGCTTCCACCGAGAAGTGCCATGTTTTTCATGCCACGCATGAGCATAATTGATGTCAGCTCCCTGCAGGCACTTCTATGGTCATGGTCAATCTGCTTTACATCCTTATATTTGCATGAGCCAGCTGTGACAAACGGTATCCTGCGCTCCTGCAAGAATGTCACCTGTGGATCATCTACCATCGTGCGAAGCAGCACCACTCCATCCACCTTATGATTCTGTATGATACGCCTAAGCCCCGCCATATCATTGCCTGAGCCTATACAAAGCAAAAGGTCGTATTCCATCATACCTGCTATCTCCTGAATCCCCATTATAGCTTCCTGGAAAAATGGCAGATCGACAAGTGCATAATCCCCCGGCATCACCACACATATATTAAATGTCTTTGACTGTGCAAGCCCCCTGGCTATTACATTAGGTTTATAATCATGCTCCTGTATATATTCAAGCACTCTTTTTCTTGTTGCAGCGCCTATCCTGCCCTTCCCCGATATAGCCCTGCTTACTGTTGTCTTTGAAACGCCAAGTGCCTCTGCTACATCTGATATCGTGATATTGTTACTCATTCTGCCGCCTCTTTCATCTGAATGTGATTAATCACTGAACAACTTTTATTTGTTGCGCAACTCTATTGTTTTTCATTATAACCTATCTTCATACACTTGTCATCCTGGACATGCAATTTTTGCGCAACTGACTCATTCTTCCACGCATATTCGCTCAACATTTTGTTTTCTGATGATTTAATATTTACACCATTTATTTACTAACGTATATTTATGGTATAACTATTGGAGGTACATATAAATGAATTTTAATGAAATATTATATGGTGTGGCATATTACGACGAATATATGCCTTACGACCGCATAGAAACAGATTTTAAAATGATACGCGATGCCGGCATGAATGTTATCAGGATTGCCGAATCCACCTGGAGCACATGGGAGCCTAAGGAGGGAGTATTTGATTTTACACACCTGCACCGCATGCTTGACTGCGCAGCAAAATATGAGCTGAAGGTCATTGTCGGAACACCTACATATGCTATTCCATCATGGCTTGCAAAAAAATATCCCGATATTCTCGCTGTAACACATAACGGCAAAGAGCTCTACGGCCACCGCCAGAACATGGATATCACAAACCCTGACTATCTGCACCATGCACAGATTATCATTGAAAAGCTCATGGAGCAGGTAAAGGACTACGACTGCGTAATCGGCTTCCAGCTCGACAATGAGACAAAGCCTTATGACACCTGTTCCAAATACGCTCAGGCTAAATTCGTAGAATATCTGAAAAATGAATTTCCTGACATTGACGAGTTTAACAGGGAGTTTGGACTTGATTACTGGAGCAACCGTGTGGATGACTGGGATGCCTTTCCTGATATCCGCGGCACTATAAATATGAGTCTTGATGCTGAATACAAAAAATTCCAGAGAAAGCTCGTGACAGACTTTTTTGCATGGCAGGCCGATATCGTCAAAAAATACAAGAGAGATGACCAGTTCATCACTCACAATTTCGACTTTGAATGGCACGATTACTCTTACGGCATGCAGCCGGAGGTCAATCAATACGAGGCTGCCAAGTGTATGGATATCGCAGGCTGCGATATATATCACCCTTCCCAGAGCAGTCTGAGCGGCCGCGAGATTACCGCCTGCGGCAATATTGCAAGGGGCATAAAAGGTGATAACTATCTGGTGCTTGAGACCGAGGCAGCCGGAAATCACCCATGGCTTCCTTATCCGGGACAACTGAGGCTGCAGGCAATAAGTCACATTGCAAACGGTGCAGACATGGTTGAATACTGGCACTGGCATTCTATCCACAATGCCATAGAAAGCTACTGGAAGGGCGTGCTCTCCCACGACCTTAGACCGAACCGGCTTTATAAGGAGTGCAGTGTTATCGGAAACGACTAAAAAAATACGGCCACAGGCTGGTAAATTTGAAAAAGACAAACAAATTTGCGGTTATTGCTGACAACGCCTCTCTTACAGGGCTTAATGAATTTAAGCTGAACAACGAAAGTGACTCCAATTACAATACCGTTTTCAGATGGCTTTGCGATGCCCTGTATCTGATGAACATTGAGTACGACGTGATTCCTGCCGCCCCGGCACTTTTTGCTTCATATGAAAATATACTTGTGCCTGCACTCTATAGCGCAACAGATGATGTGCTCAATGCCTTAAATGAATTTGTTGCAAACGGCGGCAATATGGTGGTGACCTTTAAATCTGCTTTTTCGGATGAACATCTTAAAATACGCCATGACGTGCAGCCTTTTATTATAAACAAGGCTCTCGGCATACAGTACGATGAGTTCACCCTGCCTGACGATGTCACCGTAACCTGTGGCGGCAAATCCTCAAAAGCGCATGACTGGATGGAGATGGTCGACTGTACCACTGCCACACCTGTTGCTATGTATGATCACAAGCACTGGGGAGTACACGCAGCTATCACAGAAAACTCTTACGGCAAAGGACGCGCCATGTATCTTGCCACACTTTTTGGTGAGGACACGCTGATAGAAGCCCTAAAGCTTTTCTTCGGCGAGCAAAAAAATGAATTTGATGCTTCTTATCCCGTTGTCATAAAGCGCGGCACCAATATGCATGGCGAAGAAATCATTTATCTGCTTAACTACTCGGATGATGAGCAGACTGTTACCTGCCATGCAGACGGTCTCAAGAAGCTTTGCGATGACAGTACAGTATCAGCAGGCGATTGTATAGCTCTTGCACCATGGGATTTTAGCATTCTTTATGCTGATTAAACCATAGCTTATATCCTATGCTTTTTGCTGCAGATAAATATTTCACAAAAAGCTCATTATATAAGATCTCAATTATTAATTTTTTCATAAAATTTATTAAGTCTTTTGTTTTGGTGTTGTTTGAATTATTTTTCAGTGTTATAATTTCATGCGGATTAAAAAGGTGGTTTTATGAAGAAAATACAGAATAAGCTTATAGAGCTTTTCAACTGCTACAAGCATGTGTGGATTTTATCATACTTTATCATATATCTGACCTGGTTTGGATATTTAGAGCGCACTGTTACCACACATTATCACTTGATTCATCTTCCGATAGATGATTATATACCGTTTTGTGAATACTTTGTTATTCCTTATATCATGTGGTTTGGCTATGTGGCCTTTGGAATTGCTTTCACGGCATTACATGACAAAAAAGAATTTTACAGACTGTGTGCGTTTTTATACACCGGTATGACCGTATTTTTGGTTATATCAACTCTCTACCCGAATGGTCACAATTTAAGGCCTTATTATTTCACGCACCACAATATGTTTACAGCGCTTTGCGAGTGGCTTTACTCCACTGACACACCGACGAACCTGTTTCCGAGCATTCACGTATACAATTCGCTCGGCATTCATTTTGCGGTGATGCACAGCAGCTATTTCAAGGATAAAAAGCACGTTCAGCACGCATCCTTAGTGCTTTGTGTTCTGATTATACTGTCTACCATGTTTATCAAACAGCACTCAGTATTTGACGTTTCTACAGCCTTTATGCTTGCTTTCGTAATGTACAATGTGGTCTACATCAAAAACTGGATGCATCTGCCACAGAAAAGCGGAAGCTTCCAGGATGCAGCAAACCGCAAGGTTCGTGTTTGATTTAATGATTGCAGCTTTCAACTCAAAAAGACATCATCCGGAATTTACACCGGTTGATGTCTTTTTATATTTCACTCATAAAAATGCATGACACTCAAAGTCTGCATATCTGTCCTGTTATCTTACTCTCTCCCTGCTGTAGTCGAGCACCTTGTCCACAGTGGATTTTATTTCTACTGAATTTTTCCTCTGAGTCGAAATTTCTGCGTATGCATCCTCTATCTGCAGCTTATTGCGCTCCTCAAACTTGATAATCTCCTCCTGTGTATTACGGATTGACACAATCTGCTGTCTGCACGCTTCTATCATGTCAACTGAAATCTCATCACACTGTGAAAACACATGATTGAGCTCCACTCCCTGCTTCATGAGCTTTGTCGTAGCAACATTGTTGTCCTTTAGAAGCCCTACAAGGTGACTCACCTGCTCTTTAAGTGCACTAATCTCAGCTTTTGCCTCTGAAAGCTCCTGTTTCACAGCATCAATTGCACTGTCATATGAAACAGATGCCTCCCTTATGCTCTCAGCAGCCTCTACGAACAGCTTTCCCTGCTCTCCAAGCATGCCCGCCTCTATAGCCGCATTCAGCGAGAGAACACTCATCTGCTTATTCTGCTCCTTCATCTGCGCAGCTATATCCGCACAGCTATCCACATGCTCCTCAAGCCTGTCCGATGTCTCTGACAAGCTCTTAGCCGGAGCTGTAAAATGCTTATTGTTTTCGACAAGCGCACATGTATCTTCATGCTGTGTGGCAATTGCCTTTGCCGCACTCTCAAGACTTGTAAGATTGTCCGCAGCCGCCTTTACACACTCTGTAAAGCTGTCATTTAAGGCTGATATGGCATCCATGCTGTCCTTTGAAAATTCCACCACATTATTTGCATTATCATTTAGCTGCTTAAGGGATGACTCCTCAAGCTGTCTTGATTTCTCCAGCTCATCAAAATCAGCCTCTATAAGCTTTGACTTTGCATTTACATTCTCGAAAAATCCCCTGTCATTATCCAATTGTTCCTTCATATACGCTAATTCCTCAGCGGATATTTTTGCTCTGTTCCCAAACACTTATCTATTCTCCTTTACCGGTTACCTTTTTAGAATATAATATCACTTATAATACTGTATTTCAAACTGCAGTGACTCATTTTCCCTGAATACATTTATCTTTGGTGAATATACTACGGACAGCACTATATTATTGAACCTTCCTCTTTGTGCAGCTTCAAGCGCGTCCGAACCAAACCTTTGCCTGATATAGTCAAAAAAGCTTTCTATATCCCCAAAATAAATTGCATTGATTGGCGTGCCATATGAGGATATCAAAGAAAGCCTAAGCACATTGTTGTTTTTACCCACTACCCACATGCGGCTCACACGTAGATTTTTGTCTGCAAAAACAGGCTTTGGATTGTCCTTTCCAAACGGTGCCAGTACCGAAAACTCAGACACCAGTCTCATTGATACATAATCCACCGGCATCGGCACATCTATATGTATTTTAGGCACGAGGTCATCGTCAGTAAGCGATGCATACTCATTTATTTTCTGACGGAATGGCTCAACGTTTTCTTGTGGCAGTGAAAGTCCTGCAGCCATCGGATGTCCACCAAACTTCGTGAACAGCTCACTGCATTTGCACATTTCCTCATACATGGAGTACTCCTCTATCGAGCGGCCTGAGCCCTTTACTCCGTCCTCACTCTTTGTGAGTATAAAGGTTGGCTTATTGTATTTCTCCCTGATACGGCCTGCTATGATTCCAGCTATGCTCTCATGCACATCCGGCAGATATATGACAAGCACCCTGTCTTTTTCGTAATTGTCCCTCTCATATATCTCAACTGCGGTTTCGACGCCCTTTGCAGTCATTTCCTTCCTGTCATCATTGAGTGCTACAAGCTCTGATGCGATACGCATGGCCTCCTCCTGCCTGTCACATAAAAACAGCTCAAGTGCTCTTTTGGCTGTATCCAGACGGCCTGTCGCATTGACACATGGTCCAAGAACAAATCCAAAATGATATGCATCTACATTTTCAGCCTCTATATTACAACATTCAAGCAGGGCTTTCATGCCGATATTTGTCGTATGATGAATACTCTTTAAACCGGCCTTTACGAGTATACGGTTTTCACCCGTCAGCGGCATGACATCACCGACTGTTGCAAATGCCACATTCTCTATAAAATCCATGGCCTCTTTCTCATCTATGCCAATTTTTCTATATAACAATATGACAATTTTCCAGGCAACAGCTGCTCCGCAAAGCTCCTTGTACGGATAGCTGCACTCTATCTGATGCGGATTTACAACGGCATCTGCTTTGCTCTCCTTGTAAATCTTTATACCCTTTATATCTTCAAAAGGCACTGCATGGTGGTCTGTTACGAGAACCGTCATTCCAAGCTCCTTTGCATGGGCGATTTCCTCAATCGCTGCAATTCCGTTGTCACAGGTGACCACAGTGTCTATCCCGTCCTCATATGCCTTGTCAATCAGATGCACATTCAAACCATAGCCATCCTTCACTCTGTCGGGAATCATATAATCCACACATGCACCGGCTCTTTTAAGTGCCTTCACAAGAATATATGTAGACATCACTCCGTCTATATCATAGTCACCGATTATCCTGATTTTGGCCTTGTCAGCTATCTTTTGGGCAAGAATGTCAACCAGCCTCTGACCATCCTTTAAAAGAGCCGGATCTGCAATGTCTGAGATTTTGCCGTTTAAAAATTCATTTACCGCGTCATCTCCTATAACACCTCTGTTTCTGATTATCCGCGCCGTCACCTGATCTATTCCAAACTTTGCTCCGATTGCCGCAAAATCAGCCTTCTTCGCACTAACATACCACTTTGCCATAATCTACCCTTTCCAGGCTCAGCCCACACGCCGGTGCTGTGTAGCCTGCCTGTGCCCTATCCTTTGAAGCTAAAATTTCCATCACAGCATCCGGATTTTTCCTTCCATCGCCCACCTCGATGAGCGTTCCTGTGATGATTCTTATCATATTCTGTAAAAATCCATCTCCGGTGTAGCTGATAACAATATCAGCGCCTGTTTTTCTATATCAATAGAAAAAATCGTCCTGACCGTTGACTTTTTCATATGTCTATTGCCACAAAAGGCTTTAAAATCATGCTCTCCGAGAAGATACGCTGCTGCTTTTTTCATCCGGTCTGTGTCAAGCGGCTTATCATAGTCGTATACATATTTTCTCCTGAACACATCTGACACAATACCGGTGTGTATTGTATACACATACGTCTTTGACACAGCATTGTACCTGGCATGAAATCTGTCAGGCACATTTGAAATATCTGTCACCGCAATATCTGCCGGCAGATGCTCATTCAGCCATATAAATATCTCATCCTTGGAAAAATGCTTCGGCATGTGAAAGCTTGCCACCTGCCCCACCGCATGCACTCCCGCATCCGTGCGCCCTGAGCCTATGACCTCAACCGGCTTTCCTGCCAGTGTGGAAAGCACATGCTGAAGCTTTCCCTGTATTGTATCATCTGTGGATTTCTGCACCTGCCAGCCTTTGTAGCGTGTGCCGTCGTATGCCACAATTATCTTGTAATTTTGGGTTTCTGTATTCATAAAATTGTCTTTCTTTATCTAAAAAAATAGGGTTGTGAATAGTTACTTTTATTTTAGCTCCTTTAATCCAATTAAGCAAGCTCCGCAATACGTGTCACAGCGACATATATATTTGATATCTCATACCATGTATTGTAGTCCACCACACCTGATACCGGAAGTCCGAATACAGCCTGAAATTTTTCCACGGCAGCCTTTGTCTTTGGTCCGTATATTCCATCCGGCACAATAGACGGAATGGCCGGATATGCCTTTGCGATGCGGGCGAGCTGTTTTTGTATCTGGTATACATTCTGCCCTGACGAGCCTATGCCTATATTGTAGCCGGGCCATGACGCCGGTATTCCTGATACAGCCTCCGCTGTATTGATATACATGTTGCTGCCGTAAAAGTATCTGAGTATCTCAATTGCACTGTAGCCCTGGTCACCGAGACTTTTAGAGCCCCACTGTGTCATCCAGCTCGGACAGGAGACCTTCTGTCCGTCACAGTACTGCGTCAGAATCGGCTGCTTCACATTAGGTCTCGACAAATAGTTTTCAAACATTTCATTTACTATCAGCGAGATATTGTCATATATATTTCTGCCATAAATGAATTTGTGGTCATATGCCGTGGACGAAGTGATATTAAAATTATAGCCCTTTCCCCGATAGAACTCCGTGTATATCCTGTTTAACGTAAATGACATAATCGCAAGCACATTTGCCCTTATAGTAGCATCAGGCCAGGTAGCATATATCTCACTGGAAGCTACATTTTTGATGTAATCCTTATATCTGACATAATAATTTGCCGCTGTGGAATCCGATGGTGCCCCATCATGCACAATAACATATTCCGGAATCACAACACGATTAAGTACAATCTCACCGGTCTCAGCAACCGGCATAATCTCCGGCTCCGGTATCTTGGCAGGATAATCACCGTAAAGTGTATGTGCCGGAATAACAATATTGTCCACATCATTTCCCGGTGCATCAAGTACTTCCAGCTCAATATCCTGTATTGAAAGTCTGTCGGGCATCACCTCAACGCCCGAAACCGTGATATTTCTGTATCCGTTAGCCGAAACAGTTACCGTCACCTCCGAATACGGCTGTGACTCACTGGGCGACATAGAATACTCAAGTGGCGGAGTGGCAATCTCAACTGCCTCTATGCTTCCCGATTCGTTGGTATCAGTTTCCTCTATCTTCCCCTGCGGATCCCCGGAATAGCTGACTGACACCCTTGCATCCGCAACCGGCGTCCCCATGTTTTTCTGTCGTACTCTCACCTGAAGCCGCCCTTCATCAATTGACTCCTGTTGTAAAATGTGCAGATTTTTCATGAATATTATTACCTTAATATCTTTTTACAATAATATGCACAAAGTGCAACGCATATGATATAATGAGCGTAGGCAACGAGCAGTGCCAAATTGAAAATATATAAAAATGCCAGCTTGCTGAGCACTTTTTATATATTTTTAATTTGATAGGGCGACTGCCCGTACAGTCAGGAAAATCTCAGATTTTTCTGACTTGCACTGCGTATGACACACTTAGCAGCATTTGTCAATTTTATTAATATTCAGGAGGAAAATTATGCATACATTTCAACCATATCCAATCGACATGCTCGATATCAATCCATTCACCAAGCTCAGTAAGGAGTGGGCTCTCGTGACAGCCGGCGACAAGGAAAAATCAAACACCATGACCGTTTCATGGGGTGGAACCGGTGTCCTCTGGGGCAAAAATGTCGTATTTATTTTTATCAGGGAATCAAGATATACTAAGGATTTCATAGACAATGGTGAGTTTTTCTCACTTTCTTTCCTTAGCGAGAAATACCGCGATGCCTTAAAATACTGTGGTGCTCACTCAGGACGCGGCGAAGACAAATGGTCAAAGGCCGGTCTGACTCCTGCTACACGCCATGGCATACCATATCCTGATGAAGCAAATCTCGTATTCCTCTGTCGCAAGATGGCTGCTGTACCTATTGAAGAGGCTTCATTTACAGACAAAGCCATTATGCGTCAATGGTACGGCGATCACGATATGCACACTATGTATGTTGGTGAAATTATTGAGGTTGCGGCTCGCTAATTTTATGACAATACTACAGAATGAGGTCTGCATATGTATGTGTTTGTGCGCTCAGTACTACGTGGCCAAGATTTCTGTAAGAATTATGCTTTAAGGTTTTCTATGCTTGACGAAACCGGCTTTTATGCGCCGTCCATGGCGCATAACACCTTGCCCTGCCTTCCATGGCAGGGCATTTCTGTGTTTCATGGCATAATTCTAACAGAAATCTAGGTCACTTCGTAATCGCTTACAAATACATACATATGCAGACCTCATTCCTTACTCTATGCTAATATTACTCAAATTTAACCATTGTGCAACAACACATACAAATTGTCCCGCATTACTGTCACAAGATTCTATATATAATCTAGCGGCAGCCGGTACTCATAGCTTCAATAGCCACGGCACCACCGCGCACAACCGAGATATGCTTGTACTGTGATTTGAGCAGGGCTATAAGATCATCATTGCGGTGCTCTGTGAGCTTGCTCTCTAAGATCACGCTGTCGGCATTCTTGTCCACCACGTCAATATTAAAAACCTGCGCTGTCTGGAAGATATCGGTGATTTCCTCGCGGGTGAGCTTTGATACCCTGACATAGAGTATTTCCTTCATATGCAGAGGCACATCAGTCAGGTCAATAACCTTGATGACCTCGACCATTCTGTTGAGCTGCTTTTTTATCTGCTCAAAGGTAATATCATCGCTTGTAACGCAAATAGTCATTCTGGAAATAGTCTCATCCTCTGTGGTTCCAACCGTAAGAGACTGTAAATTGTAGGATTTTGCAGAGAAAAGTCCTGAAACCTTTGCTAAAACACCGACCTCATTCTCCACATAAAGTGCAATCCATCTGTTTTTCATTTCATTATTATTCATCTTCTGCACCTCCTACTTTAAAATCATTTCACTCATAGGATTTCCGCTCTTGACCATTGGAAGAACAATCTCATCCGTAGCTATCATAAACTCAATAATTACAGGTACATCCTTATATTTCTTTGCCTCTGCAAAGGCTGCATCGATATCCTCTTCCTTATCCACGCGGATTCCGTGTCCACCATAGCTTTCAACAAGCTTGAGAAAATCCGGTGTGTATGGAGGACATGCCTCATTTGGTCCCTTGCACTCATCCGGACAGCCCTTTCTTCTTCGAAGGCAGGTTGCAGAATAACGCTTGCCATAAAAAAGCTGCTGCATCTGGCGCACCATGCCAAGATAGTAGTTGTTGAGCACGCATATGGTCACTCCTGCTCCCTGTACAACTGAGGTGGCAAGCTCCTGTATATTCATCTGAAGTCCACCGTCACCGCTTATGCATACAACATCCTTGTCAGGATTTGCAATCTTTGCACCTATTGCTGCCGGAAGACCAAAGCCCATGGTTCCAAGACCTCCCGATGTAAGAAGCTGGCTGTTGCTGTCAAGCTCTAAGTACTGTGTAGCCCACATCTGATGCTGACCTACATCTGTAACGTAGATTGCATCCTTATAGTTCTTATTGATATGCTCCATAATCATCTGAGGTGTCATACCCTTGTCTCTTCTCATGCCAAGAGGATTTTCCTCATCCCATGCCTTAATCTGCTTCTGCCACTCAGCAGTCTTTTTCGGCTCAGCCCACTCGTTTAACTTGTCGAGTGCCACATTGGCATCTGCAACGATAGGCACATCAACCACTACATTTCGTGAAATAGATGCAGTATCCACATCAATATGTACAATCTTTGCTTTTGGAGCGAACTCATTTAAGTCACCGGTTATTCTGTCATTAAATCGTGTACCTATTGAAAAAAGTAAATCACACTCACTGACTGCCTTGTTTGCCGCATATTTGCCGTGCATACCACAGTTTCCCACATAAAGCGGATGAGTGGTAGGTATAGCTCCCTTACCCATTATTGTAGTGACAACAGGCACATTCTCTGCCTCCGCAAAACGGCGCAGGTTTTCATTTGCCCTGGCAACATTTATACCGCCTCCTGCAAGGATAAGCGGTTTTTTGGCACTCTTTAACATCTTGTAGGCGCGCTTAAGCTGTCCGACATGTACTGTATCATTTACACGATATCCTCTGATTTCCACCTTATCCGGATACTCTGCCGGACCGGATGCGGTCTGTATGTCCTTTGGCAAGTCAATCAGTACAGGGCCCGGCTTTCCGGTTCTTGCAATATGAAATGCCATCTTTATGATTTTTCCAAGGTCCTTTCTGTCACGGACTGTAACAGAATACTTTGTGATATTTCTGGTGATTCCGACTATATCCACTTCCTGAAAGGCATCATTTCCGATAAGTGGAAGCGGTACCTGTCCTGTAAAGCACACAAGTGGCACATTGTCATAATGCGCATCTGCAAGACCTGTAACTGTGTTGGTAGCACCTGGACCGCTTGTCACAAGGCAGACACCCACCTTGCCTGTAGACTTGGCATAGCCCTCAGCCTCATGAATCAGGCCCTGCTCATGTCTCGGCAGAACCAGATTGATTGAATTAGTCTTGTATAACTCATCGAATAAATCTGTAACTGTTCCTCCCGGATAGGCAAAAATAGTATCTACGCCTTCCTCCTCCAATGCTTTTACAAATAATTTTCTTCCTGTGATGTCCATACTGCTGTCATCCTCGTTTCTATATTTAATAGTTTATTTTACTTTCTCATATCGAAGGAAATAAAACTCCAAATCAAAGTATGTCTGCTCTTCGCTGTCTCCTGTAATCTGCCACTCAGGCTTCTCATCAAGATTTGGAAAATATGCATCCGCATCATACTCGAAGTCCACCTTTGTGATGTGGGCTACATCGCATTCATCCACGAGCTGTTCATAGATTTTCTGTCCACCAATGATATAAATATCCTCAGAATTGTATTTTTCAAGCTCCTTGTGAAGCTCATCAAGTGAGTGAACCACGACAGCGCCCTCCACCTCATAGGATGGGTTATGTGTGAGCACTATGTTGGTTCTGTTCTTAAGAGGTCTGCTGTTTGGAAAGCTCTCAAGTGTCTTTCTGCCCATGACTACAACCTTTCCTGTAGTCATCTCGCGGAAAAACTTCTGGTCCATAGGTATCCGAACGAGCAACTGGTTGTTTTTTCCAATTGCCCAGTTATTGTCAACTGCTGCTATTAAATTCATGATTTTCTCCCTGTTGTAATCGTTGCTGTTCACACAAAGTAGTGAACAATAACCTTCTTATAACTGCTTCATATCCACATTCTTTAAACCGCAATAGGTATATCCTTAATCTGCTCACCTGTCACATAGTCTGTTATCTTGATATCATCGGTCGTAAACTGATAGAAATCCTTTATGTCAGGATTAAGCCAGAACTTTGGAGCATCGTACTGTTGTCTCTCAATCAGCTCCTTCACAATTGGCACATGCCTGTCGTAAATGTGTGCATCTGCAATCACGTGCACCAGCTCTCCGACTCTCATATCACACACCTGCGCCAGCATATGCATAAGCACCGCATACTGGCATACATTCCAATTGTTCGCCGCAAGCACATCCTGTGAGCGCTGGTTTAAGATACCATTTAATGTGAGCCTGTCATCACCCTTTTTCTGTGTCACGTTGAATGTCATGCTGTATGCGCACGGATACAGATTCATCTCATGCAGATCCTGATGCACATATATATTGGTAAGTATTCTTCTTGAAAAAGGTGTATGCTTCAAATCGTAGATGACTCTGTCCACCTGATCCATCATGCCTTCCTTATACTGATGCTTTACACCAAGCTGATATCCGTAGGCCTTGCCGATTGAACCATCCTCATCTGCCCACTCATCCCACACATGGCTTTTTAAATCATGGATATTGTTGGATTTCTTCTGCCATATCCAAAGAAGCTCATCCGTTGCACTCTTGATATATGTCTTTCTTAAAGTGATAGCCGGAAACTCCTTTGACAAATCATATCTGTTGACGACACCAAACTTCTTTATTGTATAGGCGCTTGTGCCGTCCTCCCAGTGGGGACGCACCAGCTCTCCCTCAGTGCTTGTGCCATTTTCCAGAATATCCTGACACATCGCTACAAAAACCTTATCTGCATAACTCATATTATCTGCTCCCTAACCATAAGTATTCAACCGATACAAATTACCCGTTTACTAGTCCTATTGTAATCTAAATTATCAAATTTTTTTTCAAATATATTCAATGTGCAAAA
>ENA-OQKV01000140-OQKV01000140.1-human-gut-metagenome-genome-assembly--contig:-NODE-140-length-30083-cov-3.270630_pt1 | contig 30083 bp, 27 predicted proteins | sample MGYA00242655_ERZ504811 | MGnify/ENA primary metagenome ERZ504811 (study PRJEB26092, sample SAMD00036406) | human gut metagenome | host: Homo sapiens | study: EMG produced TPA metagenomics assembly of...
ATCCTGCTTCCACCAGCTTGCTCTTATCTAAACGACTGTTGAACGGACGAGCTGCCTTGCTCAGACCATACTCTGCCGTGGTCACCGGCAGGACTTCCGTCTTATATCCAGCCTGACGATAGATTTCTTTCGTGAAATCGTACCAGCTGATATAGCCGCCCTCGTTGGTTGCATGATAATAACCATATTTTTCGGTTTCATTCATATCAACGAGCAGTCGAGCCAAATCGTATGTATAGGTCGGTGTGCCGATCTGGTCATTGACCACACGGACAGTGTCATGTGTCTTGCCGACATTCAGCATGGTCTTGATAAAGTTCTTACCATTCAGCCCAAACACCCAAGCAATGCGGACGATGAAATACTTCTCCAGTGTCTGGCTGACTGCCAACTCACCTTCCAGCTTTGTCTGACCGTATACATTCAAAGGCTTATAATCCTTGCAATCTGGCTGCCAGGGCTCTGTGCCCTGACCATCAAACACATAGTCCGTGCTGATATAGGTCATCTTACAATCCAGTTTCTTGCATACATTTGCAATATTCTGCGTGCCGCCTGCATTGATAGCACGAACCTTCGCTACTTTATCATCATCCTCTGCCATGTCCACAGCAGTCCATGCTGCACAATGGATCACGGCATCCGGATTTACTTCTGTAATTACTTTTTCAACGGCATTCTTATCAGTAATATCAAGAGCCACATACGGTGCTTTTGTTACTGCAGAGTCATCTGCAACACCGCTATAGCTCTCTTGAATATCAGAACCAACACCTTCATGGCCGCGCTTCAGCAGCTCATTCATCACATCATGACCCAACTGACCGCCAACGCCTGTTACAAAAAACTTCATGTTCTTTTCTCCTATTAGCGGTTGCTGTACATTTTCTCGTAGTAGTTCTGATACTCACCGCTGATTATGGTCTCCCACCACTCACGATTATCGAGATACCACTGGATGGTCTTTTTAATGCCGTCCTCAAACTTGGTCTCCGGCAACCAGCCCAGCTCATTGTGGATCTTGGTCGGATCAATAGCATAGCGCATATCGTGACCCTTGCAATCACTAACATGAGTGATCAAGCTTTCCGGCTTGCCCAGCTCCTTGCAGATAATCTTCACGATCTCAATATTCTGCTTCTCGTTGTGACCGCCGACGTTGTAGACTTCACCAACACGACCCTTGTGGATAATCAGATCAATGGCCTTGCAGTGATCTTCCACATACAGCCAATCACGGACGTTCAGACCCTCGCCGTAAACAGGCAGCGGCTTGTCAGCCAGAGCATTAGCAATCATCAGCGGAATCAGTTTCTCCGGGAAGTGATATGGTCCATAGTTGTTGGAGCAACGAGAAATGGTCACCGGCAGGCCGTATGTACGGTGGTAAGCCAGAACCAGCAGGTCAGCGGCTGCTTTGGAGCTGCTATACGGAGAGCTAGTATGGATCGGAGTCTCCTCAGTGAAGAACAGGTCAGGACGATCCAGCGGCAGGTCACCGTAAACCTCATCGGTAGAAACCTGATGATAACGCTGGATACCGTACTTGCGGCAAGCGTCCATCAGCACACTGGTGCCGATAATATTTGTCTGGAGGAAGATACCAGGATCTTCGATAGAACGGTCAACATGAGACTCTGCCGCAAAGTTGACCACGATGTCCGGATGTTCTTCTTCAAACAGTTTGTTCACAGCCTCGCGGTCGCAGATATCAGCCTTCACGAAGCGGAAATTCGGATTATCCATAACAGGGGCCAGTGTGGACAGATTGCCTGCATAGGTCAGCTTGTCCAGACAGATGATTCGATAATCCGGATACTTCTTCAGCATGTGGAACACAAAGTTACTACCAATAAAACCCGCACCGCCGGTAACAATAATATTCATGGTTTAATCTCCTCTACACTTATCTATATATTTTTACTCGTTTTTAATTAATACAGATGTTCCTGATACTTGCCATCCATGACGTCCTTCAGATACTGTCCATACTGGTTCTTCTTCATGACCTCATAGACTTCCATCAGCTCATCCTTGCTGATCCATACCGTTCAGATATGCGATTTCTTCCAGGCAGGCAATCTTACGATGCTGATGCTGCTCGACAGTCTTTACGAAGTTGGTGGCATCCACCAGGCTCTCATGTGTACCTGTATCCAGCCAAGTGAAGCCCTGACCCAGCAGTTCTACATTCAGGGTGCCGTCTTCCAGATAAATACGGTTCAAATCGGTAATTTCCAATTCACCACGGGCAGACGGTTTCGGGTTCTTGGCAAACTCGACCACACGATTATCATAGAAGTACAAGCCAGTCACACAGTAGTTACTCTTCGGATGTTCTGGCTTCTCCTCGATAGAAATAGCCTTACCGTTCTTATCGAACTCAACGATACCAAAACGCTCTGGATCGTCCACATAGTAGCCAAACACCGTTGCACCCTTGCCGTTTTCTGCATTCTGGACTGCTGCCTGCAGGCGCTTCTTCAGACTATGACCCGCAAAAATGTTGTCGCCCAACACCATAGCCACAGAATCGTCACCGATAAAGTCGGCACCAATAATAAAGGCCTGTGCCAATCCATCCGGAGAAGGCTGAACAGCATAGGTCAGATTCACACCAAACTGGTGTCCATCACCCAGCAGGTTCTCGAAACGAGGTGTATCCTGCGGTGTGGAAATAATCAAAATATCACGGATGCCGGCGTTCATCAGAACGGACATCGGATAATAAATCATCGGTTTATCGTAGATTGGCAAAAGATATTTACTTGTTACCTTTGTTAAAGGTTACAGGCGTGTGCCTGAACCTCCTGCTAAAATAATGCCTTTCATCATTCTTCCTTCTCCGAAGCAATCCAAATTAATTTAAATTGCTACGCTCTATCAATGATTGTAGTAATTTTTCTGTCAGTCAATCCTACCTACTAGGGCTACATTCACAAATTGTTATTGCGTGAAAGAATTTCCCAATAATACTTTTCAACTTCTTCCACATCATTTGAAACCGTATAATTTATTCGGTTCTCTGCAATCCGTCTTTTTGCCAATTCCTCTGTCCATCCTATTACTTTAGCTGGGTTTCCTCCAACGATGGCGCCTTTCGGGACATCCTTAGTAACCACACTACCTCCGGCTACAATTGCACCTTCACCAATCACTACACCGGGCATAATTTTCGAGAAACCACCAATACATACATTATCCTCAATAGTAATTGTATCAAAGTGCGGATAGAATTTTCCCAATTCACTATAGGTTTGATTAAGTGCATGATAAAAAATATCGTGTGTTACAAACTCTACAGAAACAGCAATTATAACATTATTTCCAATAGATATCAGATACGGATCTGATGGGATTCCTCCCCCATAAATGAACATTCTCACCCATATGGTGAAAAATATGTTTCTTTCGAAGATAATCTCCTCTCCATTTAGCAGACTTCTTCTTATAAATCGTTTTAAATAAAATATTTATCAGTCGATATTCCTTTCTCTTCTTTGCAATATTCAAATTTTTTCCCTCCAACAGCAAATCATTTATTTGGTATCATTTAACAGCGAAGTTACCTTCATCTCCATCTATTATTCGAAAAAATTCAATTCGAGACATATATAAAAAGTATAAAAGCAGTAGTCAAATCGAGCCTTTAATTTTTCTTTTTATTGTCCCCATCGCTGTCCGCATCAATTTAACTTTCGATATTTCTTTAGATGCTTCAAATAATTTTTTAATATTATATTGTGGAATCAGATTGCAACCCACTATTTTCATCCCAACTATTTTTCCACTCATTGTTGTCTGCATATTATAATGGTTTGGCTGGATGTATTTTAAGTCATTCATTTTTGTATAATTTTCTAAATATAGATATCCTTTATTACTTGCTTCTATTAATAAATCTCTTCCCGCTTTACTTCTTGCAAAGATTATATTTTGCCCTTTTCCCTCTGTAAATTCTGGTTTTTGATTTTGATCTAAATTCCACAAATCACCACAGGATATATCTGCATACATTCCTACGCCATTCACGCAAAACTTACACATTTTTCTTATATTACGTCCTAATATATGATTCCATGAATCAATATAGTCCATGTGTCTTTCTGACTTATCCTTAAGTGTTACCGTAGCTTTACCGGGCCACCCATTTCCTCTATAGCGGACACTATCTATCTGATCTGCCTGCACTCCTAGATTTTCTGCCAATTTCAATGTTGCATTTTTGCTTGGCGCTCCCGCACAGAAAAATGTCATCGTATACTTAATGCATTTTTTCAGTTTCTCATCAATCTTTTTATAATTGATAAGAGCTTCTATATCACATGGTTTCCCTATCACCACATATTCCTTATCATAGTCGATAATATTCAAAATAGTATCGTATGTAATTCCAGTTATATAGCGAGAAGACGCACATGAAATAATCTGTTCTCTCTTTTCATTGGCATAAAGTCTCAACTCGCAAGGATCATCCGGTGATGGACCAATTTGAATTACGGCATCACATTTTCCCGTTTCCACAAGAAAACAAGCCATTGCGGTAATAACTCCGCCCGATGCAGCTTCGTATCTTATTTTATCGTCTAGGGACCAGCCTTTATAAATTCCATAACTAGGCCCCCATAACTCTTTATCCTGTCGCTTGTTGTAATTAATACCATTTACTGGGCATATTTTCTCACACAGTTCAACTTGATCCTCAGTCAAAGACAATGGATAAGAAAATCCATTATAATCCACATATTGAACATCTTTCGCCGCTTTACACAAGCCACATCCAGAGCAATATTCAGAATAGAACTTCTCTTTCCTTTTTAGCTTTCTCTCCTTCATAGATTGACCCTTTCCTTCATCTTATCTTTTTCTTTTTAAATGCGGAAAGAATTCCACAATTCTATTTCTTTCCTTAAATAACATGGCGAAGAAGTACACAATCATAAGTACCCACCGCATAACTGCCTGTTCCATTAAGACGTAAAAAGCAACCGTAAATAAGCTAATATGCATTAAAGCGACAAAGAATGTTTTAATCGGATATATCTCAGGCCTCAATTTTTTAGCATAAGAAGTATGTAAAATCAATGCAACAACATACGACACAATCGTTGTATACGCAGCAGCTACATAGCCGAAATAAGGAATAAATATATAATTCAATACTAAATTTATTACAGCCGCAACTGCCGTATAAAAAGATATACGAACTGTTTTCTTGTAATAATGTTCTACATTTACGTACATCGTATATACGAAAATAATGTAATTTGATAAGACAACAGGAGGAATAATCACTATTCCTTCCCAATAAGGCTTACTTGCAAGAATCTTCACTACCTCAGGTGCCACCATAATCAAGCAACACATTGCGTAAGTCATCAAATTAACGTAATCTACTGCAACCTTATTAATCTCCTTGTACCCTTTATTACTCATTTGTTTCGTAAACCACGGTACCCAAACACCATCTAAAGATGTCGTAATAACAGTTGCAATCATGCTAAAATTGTAAATCAAACTATAGATTCCCGTTTGTGACGCGTCTGCCAACCAAGTAATCATCGTTCGATCCGACTGGGATAAAATGTTTAAAGCAATACCATGCAAAATCAAAGGAGTGGATATTTTGAGACCGTGCTTTAGAAATTCGATGTTGAAAACAAATCCACTTCTTCTAATGCTTAAAAAATACAAGAAATATGCCAAAAAAACAAAGTTACAATAGCCGTTGGAATTACTCGTCCCAAATAGCGATTTGTGTTAAAAACGTATAACATCGCCAGTACTGATAGTACTACTGACAGCAAATTTGGAACAATCATTAACATTGTTCTAAATTTATAGTTAAACTTCATCATCAAGTAATAACTATAATCTTCAATTATAGCTGCAGACATTGACTGAAGCATACATAGAAGAATGAGTATAAAAGGAATAGGTAAATTTAACAAAACTGACACAGAGCAAACAATCACTGTCATACTTACAGAGAAAGAAACAGTGAATAATAAAGTCGATGTCAGATATTCATCCACTTTTGCACGGTAATCAATAAACGAGGATCTTATCGCCATATGCAATGCAAATCCTAACAGCATTGTCACAATTCCTATCCATGAATTATAAGTCGTAACAATGCCATAATCAGACGTTGATAAAATTCTTGTAAAAATCGGTACTGTCAAAAAAGCAATGCCCTTGTTAAACACATTACCTATTAAGTAGCATGTACTTGCCTTCTTATAATCACCTGCATCCATCTATTGTCTGTTCTCCTTAATGCATCATTATGTCCTTTTATTTGTTTTTTTCACTATTTTCCAACTTTTCATTAATTTCAGGCATCATTCGCCCATACGCTTTACTCAGAACATCCTTATCATTTATATAGCGTACTGTTTGTTGAACGGCCTCATCAGTATCAATTCTCGTTGCAGATATTACAAATGGATAATTTAAATTTCCAAACAAACCTTCAAATTTCTTACTATATGAAAATGGTATTGTAGCAACACCTGCGGAAATTGCTCCAATTGTCGAATGCATTCTTGCACCGATAAAAACATCCATATTACTGATATAGCTTTTTGCCTCAATTGGATTTTTAAAATCCGGTGCTAAAACTACACATGGAAATTCTTCTTTTAACAACTTGCATACTCTGCTGTCATTTTCTAACGAATCGTAATTATCTTCATCAATAACGTGCGGAATAATATGTATCTCCGTTTTATCATCCTCACTATATTTCTTTATGATTTGACGACAGTACTCTCTATAATTTACTTTCAACTTAATATTATGTCCGCCGTCCCAAAGTAATGAAGAAACATTGATTCCCACCTTTCTTTTGCTTGAATTTAAGTCGTATTTTTCTTTATAATATGGCAGTGCAAAAGCCAAATCTGTTGCCACCACAAGATTTCCTACTCCTAATTCGTGCATTTCTTGTGCTGATTGTGTATCTCTCGAAAAAGCCAAATCTGCTTTTTTAACAAGATGAATCGCCCATTTTTTTAACACATTCGTATAAAACGGTCCATATGTCTGTGGCATTAGAACTAATGGTGCCTTTGACATAATAGCAATTTGTTTTGCAAGATCTGTATTGGCATTCCAAACCTTACCATAAATATCAGAAAATCCATCTCCATAAGTAATGTCAAATACACATTTGCAATCATCAAATACTTGTTTCATTTTAATTAAAAAAATAGGATTTTTCATATTTAGCCTGTGCCATACAAAACTAAATTTTGGATATTGTCTGGGAATATCACCTAATTCTCCATAAGAAAACACGTGAATTTCCATACTTTCATTCGAAATATCACTTAGCATTTCGATAAAAGCATATGAAAGCGCTTCGCACCCTTTATTAGGGGCTTTGAAATCAAATCCAAGCAATCCTATCTTTATCATAAATCTTTCTCCATTCTATTATTTTGATCAATTTTATTATAAGAAATAAGTAGTGAAATCCATATGCAATACATTCTGGCCAAATCAGTTTCTTGAACACCCAATTCACAAACAAAGTAAATTAACATCATTGAGAAAAAAATTGTATTAAACGAGCAACTTCCTGAGCAGCTTGAATTCTTCCTTTTTGCATATACTAATACAGCAACATAACTAAATAATAAAAGAACAACTCCAACTACTCCCGTATGAAAGAACACATTTAAATACTGATTTTCAATTGATGTCTTTGTTTGCCATTCATACACTTTATACGCAAATTCTGTAGATACTCCTTTTCCGAGTAACCACTTATTTCCTACAGAGAGTGCCACCCACTGCCAAAGAACAAATCTATCTCCTACACCTCCAGAATTGATTTCATTATCAAATGTCACAGTTCCAATTGAAGATAGTAGATCACTTATCAAAGGAATTTTCATTCCTACTGTATCGTTAAATATTATCAATAACAAAAGCAATATAGAAATGGCAACTGCATAATTTATAAACTCTTTTTTGACTTTTTATATAAAAGTAGGATATGCAAAAGTATGCAAGCTATAATGGGAATTCTCGAAACCGTTAGTAGGATATTGATAACACTAAGTAAATATGCCACTTTAAGAAACGTATGTTTTTGTGAATGCTGCGTATAATTTTTCATCCTATAAATAATCAATGCAATGATAAAGACCTGATATAATCCATAAGAAATTGGTTGTCCAAAAGTTCCCATTATTCTTAAGAAGCCATATCTAACTTCATGAAAAAATGTCAAACCATTCGCATTCGAAAACAACTGAAATAAATTTATCTTTGTAATTGATTCTACTATTCCCAATAATGACAATATAAAGCCGCCATCAATCAATAGATTGATCGCTGTTTCAAATCTTCTATTCGTGTTCACAAATCCTACGATAAGTAAAGGAATAACTACCATCATCATAGCAAGCGAGAGTGCACTTAACCACGCACCCTCTGCACAGTATGATATAGAATAGTAAGTTGCGTACAATATGTATGGAAAAATCAAATACGGGATTTTACACTTGTAAATCACTCCGCCTATGATAACACCTATAATTGTCAACGCACCACAAAAATTAACGATATTTAATCCTTTAAAAAGATAGATATACTGTGGCAATATTGGGTATAACAAAAAAGTCCCACAAATTGCAATCCATCCAATCTGATTTTCTCTCTTCATTTTACCTCGTCATTCTCATTTTTTTTATTTTGAAACTCTGGAAATTCGTTATTTTCTTCCAACGCTCTCTTAATTGCTTCCAAGTATCCATATTTGTCATCTTCATCTGGCTCCAGGTAACCACCTTCTGCCCATTCGTTCCACGCATACATAAAAATCATATCCTCGTGATAATCTTCCCTTGCATGCTTGATTTGCTTAGAAAGATAATACTCAAACTTTTCTGGAGTTCCCACATTAATTTGTCCTCGTTCACCATGCCGAGGAGTATTATCCCACTTGACAAATGCACCAGGGATGCTATTACTACGCATTGGCTTTGCCTCAATAATCTTCTGCCACATGGAATCATAATTTGCCACGGTTTGTCCGGTCATTTTTTTATATTGAGCAGTTCCATATCGGTATAGGTCAATGCCAAACTTTTTACCTGCCCAGCCGGCTAATAGTCTACGACATTTTTTTAACGCCGATACAATTTTTCCATCATTAGAATAGAGCCAGTGACTTGCATAAGGAGGTTGAAACTCAATATCATAATCAAATAGCTTTGCCTCCTTACTATTATTCCAGTCATAATCTCCGCTCTGAAATGCAAATGTAATACCGCTCAACCCATTTTCTTTGGCAAGTTTATCCCATGTTTCAATCATTTCTTTCATGCAAGGCACAATATCCGGTCTATAAAACACAAATAATGGCTTCCCATCTTTTGTAATATATCGTTCGTCTTTAAAGAAAGGTAAAAGATACATAAAATGCTGTTTCCATTCTTCTTCTTGCCCATACTCCTGTGCTATAAGCAGTTTTCTTTCATCTCCAACCCATGCTTTTGTCCATGGTTCATTTGCCCAGCAAATACAGAACGGTATATCCACCTCTTTATTTGCTAACATCTGTTCCATCGGCTTTTCCAAAAGCATTTTTCCATTAAACCAGTAGTGATAATAGCAAAAGCCATACACTCCATATTTTTTGGCCAAATCAGCCTGCCATATTTTAACATTGTCATCTAACAAATTATAGTAGTTTCCACCCAACGGAACACGTGGTTGCATATGACCTTCATATAGTGGCTTTGCCTTTTTTACATTAGTCCACTCTGTAAAACCATTTCCCCACCACTCATCATTCTCCGGAATGTTATGAAACTGCGGCAAATAAAATGCAATAATCTTCATGATTGATCCTTCCTTTTGTTAAACTGTTAATAAGCTTTCTTTTATTTATTCTTTTCTGCTATTATGTGCTGATAAAAACTATCCTTTCGATTAATTGCAGTCTCCAATTTATATGTCAACTTATGAATACCTGTAAGTTTTTTGATCCAATTCCATTTCTCTTCTGAATAATCATCGGCTAATGCCTTAACAAGATACTCGCTATAGTCACTGTTCATATATGGAATTGCTTGCTCAACTTCCGGGTTGCTCTTCACCGCCAAAGTGATAATCAAATTCGGCAGCAGATACTCAATTACATGTTCTTTTTTGAGGCAATATGCGAAAGCAACATTTCTTATTTCTCGAATTGTTTTGTTTCCCTTTTTTGCATGAAGAAACCATGCCGGATATAGCACAGGGTTATCTATCAGCAGCAGTGAATTTCGTACTGCAAAAAAGTCGCTATTTAAAATCATATCTGGAATAGGATCTGTAAGATACACTGTGGAATCAATCCATGTTCCACCATAATGCTCCAGTAATGCGAACTTCATTAGATCCGCATATCTCGCTATCGGAATCTGTCCAGTATCCTTTTTCTTTTCAATGTAATCTGGCAATCGAATGTAATCTGCAAGATTTTGATCGTTCAGCAAAATGATTTTTTGATTGGAATGTTTACATACAGATTCGTAGCACTTCTGAACAATGATCGGTGCCTGTTCAATACCTTTGTTCCAATAAATCCAGATCGGATTCTCCACATCATTTTTGGGAAAGCTAAGCCCCTGAACATCTGTGTCTTTATACTTTAAATATGGTTTTATCTTGGATGAAGCATGTTCCTGCCACAATACCTTCCGCACCTCATAATCCTTGACAAGATGTAATTTGATAAACATAAATGCCCCTCGTTTGACGGCATTCACAATTCCATATCTTTGAATAAAGCCTTTCATGCCAATATTTTGATAGTAGTCATTCAGCATAATAATTTAATTGTCTCCCTTTATCTTGCAGAAACCACTATTCAAAAGGCTCATAGATTCCGCACCAGATAATGGTAAACTGTTTCCTCCTTATCAATTGATGGTTCTAATTTATAGGTTAGTTTATGTATCCCAGTAAGCCGCTTAATCCAATTAAATTTTTCCTCTGTAAATTTATCTCCTAATACTCTAACCAGATATTCGCTGTAGTCACTATTCAAATAAGGCATCTTTTTCTCAACCTCTGGTGATGACCTTATTATTTGTGTAATTACAATATTTGAAAACAGATATTCTGGTACATGATTATTTCGTTTCCAGTAGGCAAATAGAACATTACGAATCTCACAAATCGTTCTATTATGTTGCTTGGCGTGGATGAACCAGACCGGATACAATACGGGATTATCAATTTCGCCGAGTGAATTGTGAAACACAAAAAAATCACTATTTAATATTTCCTGTGGAATTTCATCTGTTAGCAGTATTGTTGCATCCATCCATGTCCCACCATAATGCTCTAATAATGCTACACGCATCAAATCTGTATAAATCGCTAATGGAAGGACTCCGCTTTTTAATTTCTCATTCAGATAATCCGGCATATTTATATAGTTCTGCACATTGTTTTCTGTAAGCAAAACAACTTGTCTGCCGGCATATTTTTTTACAGATTGATAGCAAGTCCTTACCATCTCAGGTGCCTTATCCAGCCCTGTATTCCAGAATAACCAAATAGGTTCATCTACTTGGGTTTCTGGGAACGTCAGTTTTTCAGGAGCGGTATCTCTGAACTTCAGATATTTTTTACAAACCGCTGTGCCACCCCCCGATTGCCAAAGCAGTTTTCTCAGCTCATAATCCTTGACAATATGAAGTGGGTTACGAAGAAATTTGTTCCACATTCTTTTCTCCTCGATAAATTTTCATCAGTTTTATATAGTAGCTCTCTGTCGTTTCATATTTCACCTGACTGCAATTCTTTGTATATCTTTCCAGTACATCTTGTGTTTGAAGAACCTTCTTTATCGCCTTCATCAGTTCTTCCACATTACCCGCTTCAAACAATTCTCCGGTTTTACCAGGCTCAATTAATTCGGGGATACCTCCCATTTTAGATCCAACAACAGGCGTACCCAAAAGTACAGACTCCATAACGGAGTACGGGCAGTTTTCATACCATTCAGACGGGCAGACACTGATTGCTGCCTCAGCAATAATGCGATAAAGTTCTTCTCCAGTCTTAAATCCCAGATACTTCACATTTGGAATATCCTTCATTTTATCAGCCGACGGACCATAGCCAATAAACACAAATTCGGTATTGGGCATCTTCTTGGCTACTTCAAGCAACGTATCCGTTCCTTTATCTCGTGAAAGATGTCCAAACTCTAATACATAACCCTTTTTTTGAATGTTATCCAAGTGAGGCATTTCTTTTTTGAAATTATGCAGCCCAATGGTTTTATCACGGAATCTTTTCTGCGTGTCAAGTTTTGATTTAAGAAAAAAGCTACAGCAAATATAGGCATCTACATATGAGTATACTTTGCTATATTTCCACATATATCCATCCAACGTTCCAAGGAGACTTTTTGCTCTGGAATTTTTCAAACATTTAGTTTGAAGACAATGAATATAATGACCATCCAAGCATCGTTCACACGGCTTCATGTTCACATCGAACATTCCATGGCTGGGACAAACAAGCTGATAGTCATGTGTCGTGTAAACAATCTTACATTCCTTTTTTGTTTCTTTACGCCATTTGTTAATTTCCAAAATAATAGAAGGGGTCAGATGATACTGTATATTATTGAGATGTACAACATCCGGCTGAAAGTCATCTAAAACCGCACGAATTTTTTTACGCGCTTCTCTTGAGTAGATAATACGAAAAGGTGCATTTAAATTTGCCTTTATTCCTTGAGAGAAATCCATATTCGTCACATATGAGCCTACTCGATTTCCTACTATATTTTTCTCATTCTCAAGGCCAAAGTACTGAACTTCGTGCCCATGTTCTTCTAACATTTTTCCTACATCGAATGTATACGTTTCCGCTCCACCTTTGGGAAATATAAATTTATTTACAAGTAAAATCCGCATATCCTAATTTCCTTTTCTGTGAGTTTGCTTTATTTCATATCTCCTGTTCAGATAAAAAATAGCAGAAATATTTATCAACAAATTTTTTCATCATTTTCTATATAACTTCATCGTTTCCCTTACAACTTCATCCCAGTTATATTTCTCGCAGATAAAGTCAGCTGCCTGATTCTTCATTTTCATAACCATTTCAGGATGGTCACAGGCATCTTGCAATTTTTCTCGCAAGTCCTCTACATCTGACTTTTTGAAAATCAATGCCTTATCTTCCACAACCTCTGTGCACTCCGGAATATCCGAAACCAAACAGCAGTTGCCGTAGCTCATTGCTTCCAGTAGACTTAGCGGCATTCCTTCCAAATCAGACGGCAGCGTGTAGATGTAAGCGTTGCTGTATAGTTCATCCAGCATTGCTCCCTGCACAAACCCGGTAAAGAGAATCCGATCGTCACCCTTCGCCAGTTCTTTCAATTCCTCCATAAAGGAATCCGTATCACTAGAGCCGCCTGCGATAACCAGCTTTTTATCCGTCTTGACATTCTTGAAGGCCTCAACCAGATATCGAATCCCCTTTTCTGGCACCAGACGACCGAGGAACAATATGTAGGAATCTTTCTCCAATCCAAAATGATCCGTGATCAGCTTTGCTTCCCGAACCTCTGGCCGATTGACACCATTAGGGATAAAATGTGTCTCCCTTCCGTAGGTCTCCAAGAAATACTTCTGCACGTCTTTGCTTAGAACAATGATCTCGTCCGCATATTTCACAGCATTCTTTTCGCCGCCACGAATGAACTTGGATGCAACGCTTCCGCGCCACTTCTCGCGATCCCAGTCCAAACCGTGGATAGTGCAGATTACACGCTTGCCAAAAAGTTTTGGTATCCAACAGAAAAAGGCAGGACCTTCTGCATGGATATGCACCACATCGTATCTTCCAAATGCACTACAAAGTGCTGCGAAAAAGGAAGAGCTTACCGCTGCAAGTCCCTTCTTCTCAATGGTCGGAACAACCTTTTGACGGATGCCATCATATTCAATGGTTTTGTCATACTCTGCACCGCTTACATGATGGCCTGCTCTATTGTAGCAAGTTATATCACAACCATTCTGTGCCATTCGGGTGCATAACTCTTTTACAACAATCTCTATCCCGCTTTCACGCGAAAGACGTTTCTGCCCGAAAACCGCAAGTCTGATTTTTTCTTCCATTACTTCTCTCCAACCGTCATTCCATAGTTTCTATTCTTGTCCTAGGCTTATACACAATCCCAGCAGTTCTTTTCCTTAAATTGTCATGCTCGTCTTTCACTATTCACCTTTCCTACTTCATAGCACAACAACAAGCCTGTATACAGATTGCAGCAACAATCTATACGCAGGCTTGTCCTCGTACCTCCTTATTCTGTTTTCTGCTCTATCAGCTTTCGCTGTGGTGGGTTAAGTATAGAGCGCAACCAGAAGCCATTAACCCCCGAAATCACGCCGGAACGCAACGCACCATGGTAAACAGAAACAAGTTAAGGTAAAAAAGGTCAAGCCGCGCAAACCCGCATGAAATCAGGATTTTTTCTGGTTACTAACATTATTTCACAGGTTCCATGGACGGTAACAACAACTCTTTTCCCAAACATCTTCGGCAGCCATGCAAAGAACGCCGGTCCTTCTGCATGGATATGCACCACATCATATCTTCCAAATGCACTACAAAGTGCTGCGAAAAAGGAAGAGCTTACCGCTGCAAGTCCGCGCCGTTCAATGGTCGGAACAGACTTCTGACGGATTCCCTCGTACTCCGTTTTACCAGCATCGTCATATTCCGCACCGCTCACATGATGGCCTGCTCTGTTGTAGCATGTCACCTGACAGCCCTGCTGCGCCATCCGTGTGCACAGCTCTTTTACCACGATCTCCACGCCGCCCTCTCTCGACCACCTTTTGTGGCCAAAAACAGCAAGCCTCAATTTCTCTTTCATTTTCCCTTTCCTGTCGCTTTCCCCATTTAGGGATCTCATCCCCATACCGTGCCAAACTCCGGCCCGGTTTCCTTTACATCAGAAAAAGCCCGGACGCATCTACGCCCAGGTTTTTGACAGATTTACGCCGCAATTCATTGACATTTTATTTCCAGAATCATCAATATCAATTTCGTAAATGTATTTATTGACACTAAAAATATTTTACCATTTTTTCCTCTGGGGTACAATACTTTGCAGCTGTATCATTGCCTGCATCATGGCTAAGATTTCCGTACTTTATTCCGTCTTTTTTGTTGCAACATATTCATTTTAGAAAGGAACTCGTTCCATTGCTTTTTTGCAGCAAAAAAACACCCTTCCTCTCACGGAAACCCGCAAAAGGAAGGGTGTTGAACTCGTTATCCTGTTGTCGTACCAATCACAGCATGTTCGTATCAGCAAAGCCAATACTAGTTGTCATTCAGCACGGCACCTCAAGCACTTTTGAGCGTAGAGCTGTGATTAGCAGTTCTCAGCGAAGTACTTAATGGTACGGACCATCTGAGAGGTGTAGGAGTTCTCGTTGTCGTACCAAGACACGACCTGAACCTGATAGGTGTCGTCGTCGATCTTAGCGACCATGGTCTGGGTAGCATCGAACAGAGAGCCGTAACGCATGCCGATGACATCGGAAGAAACGATCTGATCCTCGTTGTAGCCGAAGGACTCAGAAGTAGCAGCCTTCATAGCAGCGTTGATGGACTCCTTGGTGACATCCTTGCCCTTGACGACAGCAACCAGAATGGTGGTAGAGCCGGTGGGAACAGGCACACGCTGAGCAGAACCGATCAGCTTGCCGTTCAGCTCGGGGATGACCAGGCCGATAGCCTTAGCAGCGCCGGTGGTGTTGGGAACGATGTTCTGTGCGCCAGCACGAGCACGGCGCAGATCGCCCTTGCGCTGAGGACCATCCAGGATCATCTGGTCGCCGGTGTAAGCATGAACAGTGGTCATGATACCGGAGACGATGGGGTAGGTCTTGTTCAGGGTGTTAGCCATGGGAGCCAGGCAGTTGGTGGTGCAGGAAGCAGCAGAAATGACCTGATCCTCAGCGGTCAGGGTCTTCTCGTTGACGGAGAAGACAATGGTCTTCAGATCGTTGCCTGCGGGAGCAGAGATAACGACCTTCTTTGCGCCAGCCTGAATGTGAGCCATGCTCTTCTCCTTGCTGGTGTAGAAGCCGGTGCACTCCAGAACGACATCAACGTTCAGTTCGCCCCAGGGAGCGTCCTTTGCGTCCTTAACAGCGTAGATCTTGATCTCCTTGCCGTCAACAATGATGGAGTCCTCGGTAGCCTCGACGGTGTGCTTACCCTCGCCGATCTTGCCGCAGAAAGAACCCTGAGCAGTATCGTACTTCAGCAGGTGAGCCAGCATCTTGGGGCTGGTCAGGTCGTTGATTGCGACGACCTCGTAACCCTCAGCATCAAACATCTGACGGAAAGCCAGACGACCAATACGACCGAAACCATTGATAGCAACTCTAACAGCCATGTTAATAGTACCTCCTAATTATTTTACCCATAATCGGATAAATCACGGTATCTTTATTTTAGACCAAAACGCAGAAAGTTTCAAGTGTCTGCCAAAAAATTAACAAGACATTCACTGCATTTTTTGCTTTTGTACGATTTTAATTCCTTTCATTCCCTGCTTTTCGGCAATTGCGCCAACAGAGTGCCAACATTTTTGTCAGCTCTCCCCGTTCAAGCAGGCTGTAACGCACGCTCCGCCAATGCCGCCCACGCAGCAAAGGCCCAGTCCGGCAAAGATCTCCGGCCAGACAGCCGGTGCGGCCCAGCTCAGGCCGCTCATCAAAACCAGTACGTAGGGCAGCTGCCAGCACAGGCAAAGTGCAAATGCGGCAAGCCCGGCTGCGCACAGTGTTTTGCCATTGCCCGGCTGCGGGACATGCAGCGCCCGGGCCAGCGCTGCCAAAAACACCAGTGCCGCAAGCGCCTGCCACACCGCCGCTGTAGGGGTCACGCGGTGCCAGCTGGAGCTGTTCTCCATAAAGCGCAGCAGCACGTTCCAGTAGAACAGCAGACTGCCCGCCACGGCCAGATACAGCCCGCCAAAGGGCTTTTTCCACTCGTTGGGGCTGAGCCAGCAGCGGCCCATGGTGCTGAGCCACGCGGAGCACAGGCATTCCAGAATGCACCGCACAAAGCCGCCCAGACCGGAAGCTGCGCCCAGCGCGATCTGTGCACCCGCTGCGGCCAGAAAACATACTGCACCGACAAAAGCCAGAATACCGGCCAGCGGCCTGCGGCTACGCACCGCTTCCGAGCGGGAAGGTTGTGTACGGCCCACAAGCACTGCAGCCAGCACCACGATACCCAGTGCCAGATAGCGCCACCACACCGAGCCGACCACGCACAGACCGGTGACGGCATCGGTGCCAAAGGCAAGGTCTGCCGCGCGCAGCACGCCCAGCAGAATGCTCAGGATAAAAACGAACAAAACAGAAGGATTCATCAGCGTTCCTCGATCGGCTTATATTTCTGGCGCACGCCCAGATACTTGTAAGCGGGACGAATGATACGGTTGGCGAATACCACCTCTTCCACGCGGTGTGCACACCAGCCGGGCACACGGGCAATGGCGAACAGCGGGGTGTAGATATCCTCAGAGATGCCCAGCATGTTGTAGATCAGGCCGCTGAACAGGTCCACGTTGGCGCACACCGGCTTGGTGCTGCCCTTTTCCTCGGCAAAGATGCCGGGGGCCAGCCGTTCGATGCTGCACAGCATATTATACTCTTCCTCAAAGCCTTTGTCGTAGGCCAGATGGCGGGCGCGCTGCTTCAGGACCACCTCACGAGGGTCGCTGATGGTGTACACCGCGTGGCCCATGCCGTAGATCAGGCCGGAGCCATCGCCCGCCTGCTTGCGCAGGATGCGGCGCAGATACTCGCGCACCTCATCGTCGTCCTCGGGGTTTTCCACATGCTTGAGGATATCCTTCAGCTGACGGTTCACCATCAGGTTGGCACCGCCGTGCTTGGGGCCCTTCAGTGCACCGATGGCCGCCGCGATTGCGGAGTAGGTATCGGTGCCGGAGGAGGACAACACACGGGTGGTAAAGGTGGAGCAGTTGCCGCCGCCGTGGTCGGCGTGCACCAGCAGGCACATATCCAGCAGCTTTGCTTCCTCGTGGGTGAACTTCTGGTCCGGACGGTAGGTGCTGAGGATGTGCTCTGCCGTGCTCTGGCCGGGCTTGGGCAGGTGGAAGAACATGCTCTGCTTATCGTAGTAGCGGCGCTTCATCTGGTAAGCGTTCACCATCATGGTGGGCATGCTGGCGATCAGATTGATGCTCTGGCTCAGGATGTTCTCCAGACTCAGATCCTCGGCGTGCTCATCATAAGAGTAAAGGCCCAGCACGCAGCGCTGCAGCTTATTCATGATATTGGGCGAGGGGGCGTTCATGGTGTCCATGAAGCCTTCCGGCAGGGCGCGGTGCTCTGCCAGGATCTCACAGAAATCGTCCAGCTGCTCCTGGTTGGGCAGACTGCCGAACAGCAGCAGCCAGATCACCTCTTCAAACACAAAGCGGTCATTGCGGTAGGCCTCGTCCACGATCTCGTTGATGTTCACACCGCGGTAGATCAGCTTGCCAGGAGTGGGGATCACATGGCCTTCCTGATCCTTTTTATAGCCCACAACGTCGCAGACGTTGGTCAGGCCGGCCAACACACCGGTGCCATCCGGGTTGCGCAGGCCGCGCTTGACCCCCAGACGTTCGCTCGTCTCCGGATCGATGTAGTTGTTGGCAACATATTCCTCACACAAAGTCCGCATCGTGTTCGGGTCCAGCGTTGCCACCTCCGAATGTGCAAAATTCATAAGGGGAATTCTCCTTTCATCCTATTTATATACTTTCCCGCCCACCCTCAATGATGGGTATAATTCTATATTATCGCTTTTGACGAGTAAATTCAAGCATTAACTGCACCGTTCAGCGCTCAAAAAGTCGGTTTGGTGCTTTTTTGCGCTTGCACCACAAAAGGCTTTTTCCCTGTTTCGCATCTTTTTTCAGGGTATATCCGGTATTCTGATTAAAAAAACACCGCTGTCGGAGGGTTTGGGACTATGAAAAGTTTTTTCTGCCAATCTTTGCGGTCCTGCTGGTGCTGGGTAGCATTCTGCCGCTGGCTGCCTACCGGGTCACACGCGCCGTGCTCAGCGGGGCAGAGCCCGCATCTTCTGCCGCATCTTCTGCCGTATCTTCGCCTGCAGCATCTGCGCAGCCGCCAAGTGCCGTGCCTTCTGCGGATGCCGAGACCTTTCTGGTGGAGGATCAGGCCACCGGACAGGTGCTGGAGCTTTCCCGTCAGGAATACGTTCTGGGTGCTGTCGCCGCCGAGATGCCGGTGAGCTGGCCGGACGAAGCGCTCAAGGCACAGGCCGTTGCCGCCCACAGCTATGCGCTCTACTGCCGGGACCACACCACCCTGCAAAGCGGCGCTTGGCTCACTGCCGACCCAGCCCGGCGGCAGGGCTGCCTGACCGAGCCGGTGCTGCGCAGCTACTGGGGCACCGCCTACGAGCAGAATTATGCCCGCCTCTCCGCCCTTGTGGACGAGGTCTTGGATGAGATACTTTATTATGAGAATGCTCCTGCCTGCGCCAGCTACTTTGCCATTTCCAATGGGCAGACCGAGGCCAGTGAAAATGTATGGGGTTCCGCCCTGCCCTACCTCATTTCAGTGGACAGCAGCACCGACCGTTCCGCTGACAACTACGAATACACCGTCACCTTTTCCGCAGAGCAGGTGCAGCAGGCCCTTGCAGGCCTTGGCATTTCTGCCGACCTCGCCGCACCGGAGGGCTGGTTCGGCCCGGCAGCGCTGACCAGCGCCGGATACACAAAAACCGTCACGGTCTGCGGGCAGACCGTGACCGGCACGACACTGCGCCGGGCGCTGGGCCTGCGCAGCACATGCTTTACGGTACAGTACCAGAGCGGGAATTTCAGCTTTACCACCCGGGGTTACGGCCACGGCGTGGGCCTGAGCCAGTGGGGCACAAAGGCCATGGCGGAGCAGGGCAAAAGCTATGCCGATATTCTGGCACACTACTACCCCGGCACGCAGCTGCAAGGATGAAAAAGCGGCCCGCACCGCAAAGGCACAGACCGCTTTTCTATTCACTCTTTTTCTTATACCCGCACCATATCCGGGGTGATCTCGGCCAGAGAATGCGCACCGCACATCTGCATGGTGTCGGCCAGCTCACCGGCCAGCTTATCAATGTAGCACTTCACACCTTCCTCGCCGCCGCCATACACAGCCGTGACGAACGGGCGGCAGATCAGCACGCCGTCTGCACCCAGTGCCAGTGCCTTGAACACATCCACACCGGTGCGGATGCCGCCGTCCACCAGGATCTTCACGCCGGTGCCCTTGAGGGCTGCTGCGATTTCCGGCAGCACCTCGGCAGTGGCCGGGCACTGATCCAGCACGCGGCCGCCGTGGTTGGACACCACGATAGCAGCCGCGCCGGCTTCCTTTGCCTTCAGTGCACCCTTAACGGTCATAACGCCCTTGACGATGAAGGGGCGTTCGGCCAGCTTGACGATCTCGGCAAGCTCTGCCACGCTCTTGCTGCCTGCGGGCGGAGTCATGTTCTTCAGGAAGGGCAGACCGGCTGCATCCACATCCATGGCCACGGCAAAGCAGCCACTGGCCTTGGCCTCGGCCATCTTTTCCTTAATGGTATCAATGTTCCAGGGCTTGATGGTGGGCACGCCGCAGCCGTTTGCTGCGCCAATGGCCTTGGTGGCCATCTCCATAACGGTGGGGTTGGTGCCGTCGCCGGTAAATGCAGCGATGCCGTTCTCTGCACAGGCGCGCACCAGCACATCATTATAGGTCATATCGGTATAGGCTTCGGAGTAGTGCAGGTTCACAGCACCCACCGGGCCTGCAAAGAACGGGTACTTGAAGCTCTTGCCAAACAGCTCAATATGGGTGTCCGGGGTTCCGCCCTCGCACAGGGTGTCCATGTTCACACGGATCTCGGCCCACTTATTATAATTGCGGATGGCGGTATCGCCCACGCCCTTGGCACCGGGGCCCGGGATCTGGTTTTTGCAGGCCACGCCGTTGCACACCGGGCAGGCCTTGCAGTATTTGCCAATGCACTCACGGGCATTGGCCAGCACTTCAGGATAAGTCATAAGAAAGCATCCTCCTTTTTTATTCCACTCTGCGGCCGCAAAGATTTCCCGCCGCAGTACTCTCCTGCTTCATCATAGTCCGGTTCAACCGCTTCGTCAAGGGCTTTTGCTGCATCCCTGAATTTTTTGCCGTTTTTTGCCTGCACAGAGATGTCGTTTTGAAAAAACCCATTTTTTTCAAAAAATCCTTGACAAAAGCGGTTCTTTCAGGTATTATAGTGTGGCGCTGCGGCGTACAACCGAATATGGAAAGATGGCTGAGTTGGTCTAAGGCGCACGACTGGAAATCGTGTAACGTGTCAAAAGCGTTCTGGGGTTCGAATCCCCATCTTTCCGCCAGAAATCCGAAACCTTGCGGTTTCGGATTTTTTGTTTTCCAGCGCTTCTCTGTTCCGCCTTGACTTTTGTCCGCTGTTCCGCTATGCTGAATAAAACATCTGAGGGAGGATTTTTTATGGCATCTTCCAAACGAAAAAAGCACGGCGCGGGCTATGTGATCCTGATCGCAGTGCTCATCCTTGTACTGCTTGCAGTCGTGGCCGCTGTAACCGGGTACAGTCTGGTAGCCCGCCGGGTGAAAGCGCTGCAGGCAGGCGCGGCCTTTACCTTTGATTATGAGATCACATCCACAGCCGATTCCCCTGCCCTTTACACCATCCTGCAAAAGACAGGCTCCACCAAGGGCACCGTCAACGGCCTGTATGCGCCGGACGCACTGCAGCTGAACATCTCGGCCCCGGATGCCGTTATCCCGGCAGGCCCGCTCACCCGGGTGTATATCAGCAGCAGCGAGACCTTATACGATGTCGGGCAGCTGTACAAAAATATCCGCTCTTCCATCACCGACAGCTACCCGCTGGCGAGCCTTCTGCTGCCGGACTGGAGCCTTGGCAGCTATATCTCGCAGGCCCAGCTGGCAAGCCTGCTGGGTGTGGACACCACAGCCACCAGCCTGCAGGACATGACCGAGTTTGAGCTGCCGCAGAAAAAGCTGCAGCGCGTACAGCCGGAAAACGCAAAGGACGGCTACCTTTATTTTCAGCTGGATACCGGTGATGCCAGCGCCAATGCACCGGTACTTGTTATCGGGCTGGAAAAGAGCAGGTTCTTTGCGGATGCCATCCCGGTGCACATCCTGCTCACCATCCCGGAACACGGGGTCAGCATCCAGCTCACTGGCACCGTGAGTGCCCAGACCGTGGTGCTCACTGCGCCCACATCCCGCATGAAGGACGAAGACATCCAGACGCTGGTGCAGATCCGCGATACCATCCAGAGCGTGCTGCAGTTCGTGCAGACCGCTGCCAACAGCGTACAGAACGCGGGCTGATCTTTCCGCAAACATCAAAAAGCCAGAAACGGCAGCAGTCGTTTCTGGCTTTTGTTCTGTCATTTTACCGGTCGAGGATGCGGCCATCGGTGGAGAAGGTGACTACATTCCACGGGATGAACTTGCCGCTGTTCTTCAGAGCAGTGATGGCAGCGTGCTCCAGCCCGCCGCAGCAGGGCACCTCCATGCGCAGCACGGTCACGCTCTTGATATCATTGCTGCGGATGATCTCGGTCAGCTTTTCGCTGTAATCCACAGCATCCAGCTTCGGGCAGCCGATGATGGTCACATGGCCCCTCATGAACTCCTCGTGGATATTGGCGTAGGCATAGGCGGTGCAGTCGGCGGCGATCAGCAGCTTGGCACCGTCAAAGTAGGGCGCGTTCACCGGCACCAGCTTGATCTGGCAAGGCCACTGTGCCAGCTGGGACTGCATGGGCACTGCGGCTGCGGCAGGTGCGGTCTGCTCACGGTGGAACTGTTTCATCATGCTGCCCGGGCAGCCATGGAACGCCGGTGCGGCGGGCTGTGCCTGCTGCTGGGCGGCAGCGGCCTTTTTCTGCTTGTTTTCCAGCACAGCCTGCTCGTCATAAGCGGCGGCTTCGCGCTCGGTAAAGGTGATGGCACCGGTGGGGCATCCGGGCAGGCAGTCGCCAAAGCCGTCGCAGTAGTCGTCCCGCATCAGCTTGGCCTTGCCGTTCACAAGGCCGATGGCACCCTCGTGGCAGGCGGTGACGCAGGCACCGCAGCCGTTGCATTTTTCTTCGTCTATATGAATGATTTTGCGGATCATGGAAAAATCCTCCTTGCTTTGATGTTCTGAGTATACTATAATCAGGCCATGCTTTCGGTTGTTATAACCACAGAAAGAGGATTTTTTATGAAAAAGATCGCGTCGCCCCTGTTTCAGGATCTTTCAGAAGCCGAGCTGGATACCCTTGCCGCTGCCGGGCACCTGCGCACCCGGCAGTTTGCAAAGCACGAGGTCATCTTCCACGCCGGAAGCTGCGTGCGGGAGATCGGCATTGTGCTGCGTGGTTCCGTGCACATTGAAAATCTGGATCTCTGGGGCACCAAAAGCATCCTGAGCAGCGTAGGTGCCGGGCAGGCCTTTGCCGAGACCTACGCCTTTTGCGGCGAGGCCTTGATGGTGGATGCTGTTGCGGCCGAACATTGCGAAATACTGTTCCTGCACACTGCCGCCTTTACCGATGCGCGGATCGAGCCAGCGCTGCAGGACAAGCTGCTGCGCCGCCTGCTGGCGGTGTCCATGCGCAGAACCTCAGCCTTTCGCAGCGCATCTTCTGCACAACGCCCAAGACTGTGCGCGGACGGCTGCTGACCTATTTTTCCGCACAGGCAGCACGCTGCGGCAGGATGGAGTTCGAGGTGCCCTTCAACCGCCAGCAGATGGCCGACTACCTCAATCTGGACCGCAGCGCCCTCTCCAAAGAGCTGTGCAAAATGCGGGACGAAGGTTTGCTGGTAATTTGATAAAAACCGACTTTTGTTTTAAAGTCAGCTTCCAGAATAACCAAAGCGCCCGCCGGGCAGGGCTGGACCTCCGGCGGGCGCTTTCATTTAACAGGTCAACAGAACGAGATCAGACCGTCTCCTTCTTCTTGCGGGGTGCGCACTTGCGCTTGGGCTTCTCCGCAGCAGGCTTTTCCTCTGCAGGTACTTCTGCCTTTGCAGGCTCTGCTTTTTCGGCAGCCTTGGCGGCGGTCTTTTTTGCGGCGGTCTTACGGGCAGGCTTTGCGGGCTTTTCTGCCGGTGCTGCGGTCTCTGCCTTCCCCTCTTCTGCAGCTTCTGCCTTGGCGGCAGCCGCCTTTTGGGTGGTGCGGGGCTTGCGGGCCGCAGTCTTCTTGGCCGGTGCCTTTTCTGCAGCGGGTACAGCTTCAGCGGAAGCCTCCACAGCAGGCGCCTCGGCCTTCTTGGCGGCACGCTTTGCGCGCTCCTTCACCTCGGCAATGGTCCACAGCTGGTCATCTGCGCCGGACACCTCCTGCCAGATCTGCAGCACAGTGCCAACCGCAGCGCCCATGCCAACGGTGTCCACGCACTTGCCGCCGGCCCAGGAAGAGCGCAGGCGCACAGTTCCTTCCGGGGTGGGCTGAACGGTCCACATCTGAGAGGTGCCGCCCACATCCTCCCACAGGTGCAGCCAGGTGCCGTTGGCGGTGCCGGTCATGGTCAGGTCCAGCAGCTTGCCGGATGCGCGGTTGCGGATGCGGTAAACGCCGTCACCCACGCGGATAAAGCTCCACTCCTGCTCAGGCTTATGCTCGTACTTGCCCAGACGGACGGTACCGGCTTCCTTGGTGCCCTCCACGGCCTGAATGACGTTGCCGGTGTGCGCGGCAATGGTGTAAAAGTGATCGGCTTCGATCACGGTCTGTGCAACAGTTTTCATGGTTTGTTCCTCCTATGGATCGCAGCCGCCCGGCTCTGCCCGCGGCTGCCACTTGTATTTTGTATGCAGCCTGTACAGATGCACAGGCTCTTTTGTTTTCCTTATGGTAAATGATACCACATATCGTGATTTTCTACAAGCAATTCGACCAGCCTTTAGCAAAACAGACAAAAACAGTCAGGCTTTCCGTCCGTTTTTCTCCCGCTCCATGGGCATTTCAGGCACCATTCTGTACCGGTTCGGCTCTCGACTTTTTGCCGCAGCTGCGTTATACTATGGAACGTGCATCCCGTGCACACATTCAAATTATCCGCCGCTCTGCTGCTGGGCGGCTTTTCTTGACCTATTCCTTATGATAAAAGGAGGTTCTTTCATGTCAGCAGACGAGCTCAACATTCAGCAATACAAAAAAATGACCGAGACACCCATTCCAAAGCTGATCCTCGGTCTTGCCGCCCCTACCATTTTAAGTATGCTCATCACCAGCATCTACAACTTGGCCGATACCTTTTTTGTGGGCCAGATCTCCACCAGCGCTTCCGGTGCGGTGGGCATTGTTTCCAGCCTGATGGCCATTATTCAGGCGCTTGGCTTTACACTGGGCCACGGCTCCGGCACCATCATCAGCCGCAGCCTTGGCAGCCGGAACACCGATGCCGCCACCCGCTTTGCTTCCACCAGCTTTTTTACTGCTCTGGCCGTTGGCGTGGTGCTGGCCGTTGTGGGCCTTGCCACTCTGCCCAGCTTCATGATGCTGCTGGGCAGCACCGAGACCATTCTGCCCCACGCCTGCGCTTATGCACGGCCCATCCTCATTGCAGCCCCGCTTTATGATCTCCAGCCTTGTGATGAACAACATCCTGCGCTATGAGGGCAAGGCGAACTTTGCCATGATCGGCCTTGTGACCGGCGGCGTGCTGAACATTGTGCTGGACCCCATCTTTATGTTCGGCTTGGGCCTTGGCACCGCCGGTGCAGGCATTGCTACGGCTCTCAGCCAAAGCATTAGCTTCTGCATCCTGCTGTCCATGTTCCTGCGGGGCAAAACCGTCAGTCAGTTCCGTATTGCTGCCGTCACCCGTGAAGCGCGGGAGTTCGGTATGATCCTGGTGGGCGGCGCGCCCAGCTTTGGCCGTCAGGGCCTGCAGAGCATCGGCGGCATGCTGTTGAACATTGCCGCCCGCAGCTATGGCGATGCCGCTGTGGCCGGCATGAGCATCGTTTCCCGCATTTTCATGTTCATCATCTCGGTAGCCATTGGCGTTGGGCAGGGCCTGCAGCCGGTGGCCGCGTTCAACTACGGTGCGCGCAAATTCCGCCGGGTGCGGCAGGCGGCCATCTTCACCATGGGTGCCGCCTTCTGTATGCTGGTGGTTCTGGTCGCTCTGTGCTGGGTGGACAGCGATGCCCTCATCCGCCTGTTCCGCGACGACCCGGAAGTTACCGCCGTGGCGCTGCCCGCCTTCCACTATCAGTGCCTTGCCATTCTGCTGCAGCCGGTCATTGTGGTGGCAAACATGACCTTCCAGAGCGTGGGCAAAGCCGGGCGCGCCACCTTTCTGGCCTGTTGCCGTCAGGGCGTGTTCTTCATTCCGCTCATCCTCATTCTGCCCCGCACTTTCGGCCTTGTGGGCGTAGAGATCTGCCAGCCCATTGCGGATGCGCTCACCTTTATTGTTTCCCTGCCGTTCCTGCTGGCCTTCCTCAAGCAGCTGGACCGGATGGACGATGCTGAAAAAGCCAAAGCACAGTCCTGAAAGTCTGTCATAAAACTGTAATCAACAGCCGCGTTTTCCTGCAATGGAATGCGCGGCTGTTTCGTATTATAATTGAACTGGAAAACCTTTCCGGCTTTCTTTTAAACTTTGTTTCTTTCCATACTGTAAGGAGTGATCTTTATGAAGCGTAACGTTTGCCGCATAGGCAGCGCTGCTGTATGCGCTGCCCTGTGCCTTACCCTTGGCTGCAGCTGCAGCGTGCTGCCGCCCGCTTCCGGCAAGCCTGCTGCTCCTGCTTTCTCAGTGCCCACCGATGCACATGGGGATCCGCTTTACGACAGCTCCCGGCTGGACGACGGAAAGCTGCGGATCCTTTACGGTTACGACAATTCCGGCGGTGCCTGCACCGTTCTGTGCGGCAGCAAGGTGCTGTACCAGTCCTTCCGCAGCGAGAACGTGAACCTTCTGCAGGACACCGTGACCGGTGAGACCAACTACTGGTTCCGCACCTGGGCCGACCCGGACGCTTATTGCGGACGGCGCAGCGGCCTGTTTGACAAAGACGGCAATGAAGTCATGACCTTTGAGGGGGAGCAGAACGCCTCCATGCAGAACGGTCTGCTGGTGCTGCAGGAAGCCCACGCCGTGAACGGCAGCTACGAAAACGGCTACGACGATTACGGCACCTGTCAGGTGATCGACCTTTCCACCGGCGAACGTCTGCCCGTGCCGGATGGCGCATACCGCTGCATCGTGTGCGGGGACAGGCTGGTGTTCACCTGCTATGCCCGCCCAGCAGACCTTGCCGAGGACGCATGGGACGATGAACCCGCCCTGCACAGCTGGATCATTATACAGACGAAGGACGGTACACAGACTTACGGCGCAGATGCCACTACTGCCCTGAGCCTTTCCTATGCACCGGACGTTCTGAACGACTGGGTGGAGCTGGACACCTGCCACGCCAGCGGCGAACCAACGGACGAAACGCTCTATAACCCCGCCACCGGCGAAGGCTTCACCGGCTTCCGACAGGTATGCGGCAGCGGCACCGCCTGCTTCGAGACCAGCGATGGCCGCTACGAGCTGCGGGATCTCGCCACCGTGGACCGCACCCTCATTGGCACCTTCGACGACCAGCCCAGCAGCTATTTCCCGGGCTATGTGGTCACATGGCGCACGAGCGGCGACTTCGGCTATGATCTGCACGACCTTGTTACCGGTGAGGTGACACCGCTGTACGCCTCCAGCGTCATGAGCGACACCATCGCCCTTTACTATGAGGACGGGCGGTTGAAGGTGTTCAACACCGAAACCGGCGATTTGATCACTGATACCACCGTGGAGCCAGTGAAGGGCCAGCAAAGCGTGATGATGGATAACAAGGGTGACGGCTACGTCTGGCTGGAGCTGCGGGATAACGATAACTTTGAGACCACCGCCACCCGCGTGTACGGCCCCGAGGGCCTTGTCTCCGACCTGACCCATCTGCAGGACAAGTATTATGCCCTGAACTATCTCATCACCACACCGGAGGGCAGGCCGCTGTACTGTGGCAACGCCAATGCGCCCAGCAGCAACGGCTCAATGTGTGACGTGCTGGATGAAAACGGCAACATTGTGTTCTATGGCCTTGGCAGCTGCTACAGCTACTACGACAACAGCCTGAACCAGCTGCCAGAACACGTGTTCGTTGCAAAACGCGGCTTTTACTACGGCTGGATGGATACGAACGGCAAATGGCTTTACTGCCAAAGCATCTTCTCTTCCATCAACGCCGACGATGAAATGGGCTACTGACCCAATAGGAGGAATGCCTTATGAAAAATGCTAAAATTTCCCGCCGCAGCTTTCTGCTTGGTCCTTTGCCGACCTGCTCTGCCGCAGGCATTCTCACTGCCTGCAAGGGGGATGACACCCCCGCCAGCAGCGCTTCCACCTCGCCGGAAGCACCCGCTTCTTCCGTGAGCGAGCTTGAACCCATCGGGCTGTTTACCGTGGAAGATTTTCCCAAGCTGGATGGCAGCACTGCCTGCATCCCGCTGATGGCCCAGATGATGGCCGATACCACCGGCATCGATCTGGAAGTAGCCCAGAGCGGCATTTCGGTCAGCACCACGGCCTATGCGTGGGAAAACTTCGGCCTGTACCCGGATGAGGAGTACACTGCCAGGATGCTGGTGGTCTACGAAGCGCCGGACTACGTAAAGGAAGAGCTGAAAGAAGCAAACGCCCAGCTGGAACAGAAACCCATTGGCCGGGACGCACTGGTGTTCATCGTGAACGAGAACAATCCGGTCAAGAGCCTGACCCGGCAGCAGCTGAAGGATATCTATGCCGGTAAGATCACCAACTGGAAGGAAGTGGGCGGCGAGGATCTTGCCATCGTGCCCTTCCAGCGGGGCGAAGACTCCGGCAGCCAGACCCTGTTCCGCAAGCTGCTCATTCAGGGCAGCGAACTGATGGACCCGCCCACCGAGCTGGCTCCCGCTGCCATGGGTGAGCTGGTGGACAGCATCGCCGCCTACAACAACAGCGCCAATGCCATCGGCTTCTCGGTCTACTACTACATCGACCAGATGTACTCCCAACCCGGCCTGCGTCTGCTGGCCGTGGACGGCGTGACCCCTTCCAACGACACCATCGCCAGCGAAAGCTACCCGCTGTGCAACGAGTTCTATGCCGTTCTCCATGCGGACGCTGCCGCCGACAGCCCGGAACGCCAGCTTTACGACTGGCTGGATACCGCCGCCGGACAGGACTGCATCAAAAAATCCGGCTATGTAGCGGTGGCCCCCACCACTGCAGCGAACAGTGCCGTCTGATCTTCCAGCAATTGACAGCTTTCTGCATTTCTGTTACAATATTACACATGAATGTTGAAACTTTTTTTGCAAAGGAAGGCTCAATATGGACAATTCCTCCTCCCATGTGGAAAGCTGCTGGCGCACCCAGCTGCGCAACCGCATCATTCAGGCGTCCAGTCTGCTGGAAATTTTGCTCTCCGGCCTTGTGCTCATCGGCCTGCTGCTCAGCGCTGTGCCGCTCATCAAGTGGATGCCCGGCCTGCTGTTTGACGGCAACGAAGTGGAGATCCGCATTTTTCTGGAGCGGAGCCTTGACATCGTGATCGGCATCGAGTTCATCAAAATGCTGGCCAAGCACAGCCCCGGCAGCAGTCTGGAAGTGCTGCTCTACGCCATTGCCCGTCATCTGGTAGTGGGCCATGACTCGGCAGTAGAAAACCTGCTCAGCGTGGGAGCCATCGCCCTGATCTTTATTGTGCGCAAGTTCTTCTTTGTGCCGGCCTTTGGTGCCCACCTGCCGGACGGCCATCCGGCACCGGATCTTTCACCTCGCCAGAGCGGCATCCCCGCCGATGCGTTTCTCTCCCGCCTGAAGGAGCGCGCCAAGGCCGAGGTGGCCGAGGCCATTCCTTCCGAAGAAGAGACTTTTGACGAGTACGATTTTGAGCAGGCCGCC
>ENA-OQKV01000142-OQKV01000142.1-human-gut-metagenome-genome-assembly--contig:-NODE-142-length-29780-cov-4.288335_pt1 | contig 29780 bp, 28 predicted proteins | sample MGYA00242655_ERZ504811 | MGnify/ENA primary metagenome ERZ504811 (study PRJEB26092, sample SAMD00036406) | human gut metagenome | host: Homo sapiens | study: EMG produced TPA metagenomics assembly of...
TCTGCTTCGAATAGTTTTAGATGTATTACTTTTGCGAATTATAGATTTTAATGTCTTCAATTCATCATCTGTAAGTTTAATGACATATTTTCTTGGTCTTGCCATATAAATCACCGCCGTTTTCTTTTATTTTAACATGAAGCGGCTATAATAGCTATAAATATTTAGTTAAATGTCAACAATACAATACACTAGAAGTGGTTTGATATAACATCCGGCTTTGGAAACCCGGACAGATTTTTTCTTCCCTGCACTTTCATTGTTGGTTGGAGTAAGACCAGCCCATGAGCATAAGTGTTTCGCCGAAGGAAAAGCCTCCATGTTTACACCAATTTCGGAAATGATTCCGATAGCAGTGAATTTATTTTTGAATGATGGAGCAGTTAGGATTAGGTCGAGTTCTTGCTGATAGGGACTGGCGAGCGCAAGGATCAGTTTTTCTAGCTCTGCTTTCCGGGATTCCAAATCTTCAAAGTGCTTTTTGATAACCTTTAATTTACCAGCTTGTTCAGGTGTGATAAAACCGTCAATAGCGAGTTCCAGTTCGGGAAGTTTTTTCTTCATGGAACCATGAATTAAAGGTTCAATATCAAAAGAAGTATCATCAGGATTTTCGAGAATCTTATCCAGGATTCTTTGAGAACTTTTACCAAAGGTGTCCGAGACAACGGAAGCCAACTGAATGTTGGAAACCGTGAGACAGTTTTGGAGACGGTTCTTCTCGCTGGACATAAAGCAGGTCAGTTTAAAACGATAGCGCATCAGATCACGAAGCTGTCTGATATCAGCGGGTGGCATAAAGCTACCGGCAACAAGATCATGCTTGAAGAGGTCAGCAATCCATTTGGCATCTTTCTTGTCAGTTTTCTTTCCACGGATAGCCTTAACATATTTAGGATGAGCAAGAACAATGTTGCAATCTTTTTCCAGAACATTGTAAATAGGAATCCAGTATTTACCGGTAGATTCCATGCAGACATCCTTACAATGATTGTCAAGCAGCCACTGTAACAATTCCTTTAACCCTTGTGTGAAGGTTGAGAAACGATGGCGCTTGTAGGTGGTAACACCTTGTTTGTTAGTGGAAGCGATGCAGGCAACAACAAAAGTTTTGTGAACATCAATACCACAACAGATTTGATACACAATTTTTAAAGCCATAGGGACTCCTTTCAGAACCATAGGTTCAATAGATTATAGGGAGTAGACAGCATTGACTGAATGCTTAGGATAAAAACGAGAGTTGTTTTTACAAAGATAAGGTTACGTGCTCAGGGCACACTTATTTGTGCTTGAAAAAGCATTCTACACATATAAAAATACGGTCATCCGATGAACGGACAGCCCACTCACCTCCCCATGATTTGTAGTATACTGAATATCCCTATGGAACAATTATAAAAAGATAGCTGCAATAAGCCAACGTTTTTTTCATGACGTTTTGTGCCTTGAGCAGCGCGAAAGGAATGGATATAAAAATGACAAAAAAAGAACTTGCCCTGGAATACCATAAAAAAGGGTATAACTGCACGCAGGCTGTAGCGTGTGCGTTTTGCGGGGAATTTGGCGTAAGTGAAGAAGAGATGTATAAAATTGCAGAAGGCTTTGGTCTTGGCATGGGTATGATGGATACCTGCGGAGCCCTGACAGGTCTGTTTATGCTGATTGGGATGAAAAACAGCGGCGGAGTTGAGCAGGCCGGAAAAACAAAAGCAGACACCTATAAGAAGACAAGAGAGTATGCTGCGAAATTTAAGGAGATCAACGGATCTGTTTATTGTAAAGAATTAAAAGGAGTAGAAACAGGAAAAATCCTTGCACCATGTGATAAATGTATCCTGGATGCTGTGGAGCTCGCAGAGCAGTTCCTGAAAGAGAACTAAGATGGAAAAGATAAAAGCAAGACAGCTTCTGTCAATCACATTAACCTTATTTGCAGTATTTTTTTGGTGCAGGAAATATGATCTTCCCGCCGGCCATGGGACAACAGGCAGGTGAAAACTATATACAGGCGCTGGCCGGATTTATTCTGACAGATGCGGGAATCGCACTTCTGGGTATGATTGCAGTTGTTTTAGTAGGAACGGAGGTCAGTGATCTGGGAGAACTGGTCAGCAGAAGATTTGCAGTCTTTTTGTCTGTTTGTATTTATCTGTTGATAGGTCCTTTGTTTGCACTTCCACGAACAGGAAGTGTTTCATTTGAGTTGGCGGTTCGTCCGTATTTATCAGAATCAAATGTATGGTGGGTATCTTTGCTCGTGACGGCTGTTTTCTTCTGGCTCACATATTATCTGAGCGGTAATCCGAAGAAGGTAGTCAATGTGATCGGAAAATATCTGACACCGATACTTTTGATTTGTATCGTATTGATCTTTCTGGCCTGCGTTTTTATGGAAAAATCGCCGAACAGTTCAGTTCAGTATGGAAGCGTCGGAGTTCCGCAGGGAGTATACAAAGAGATTCCGTTCTTCCAGGGAATGATAGAAGGGTATTATGCACTGGATGGTCCGGCAGGTCTGGTATTTGCGATTATTATCATCAATGCAGTGCGGGGACATCAGGTAAAAACAAAGAGAAACATCATTAAATACACACTGATCTGCGGGGCTGGTGCAGCGCTGATCCTTTCGGTTGTGTATTATATGCTCACTTATGTCGGAGCAGTGACGCGTACTCCGTTCTCCAACGGAGGAAGTCTGCTTCATGCAGTGACAAGTGACCTGTTAGGACCTGCAGGAGGAATCATACTGGGAGTTGCAGTACTGTTTGCATGTATGACGACCTCCATCGGTCTTACAACCTCCTTTGCAGATTATTTCCATGAACTGTTTCCGAATGTGTCTTATAAAAAGATTACAGCAATTGTTTGTGTGTTCAGTTTTGTGATCAGCAACATCGGATTGGATATGCTTGTAAAGGTTTCTCTTCCAGTTTTGATGATGTTCTATCCTGTAACGGTAGTACTTGTAATTTTGTCTTTCTTTAAAAAATGGATTGGTTCAAAACGGATGGCATATGTACTGGGGATGTTGTTTGCATTCTGTGTGGCATTTGTAGATGGAATGCAGAGTGCAGGAATCTCTCTTGGAGTTGTGACAGAAATATGTAACAAGCTTCCATTTTATGATTTGCGGCTGGGATGGATCATACCGGCAGCAGTTGGAGCCCTTTTGGGGCTGCTGCCGGTATGGAAATATAACAGAGAATGAGAGATTCTATAATTTAACAGAATAGAGCAGAGTGAAAGAAGGAGCAGGTACCGGTCAGTCCGATATGTATGGAATGATCAGAGTAAAGACTGCTCCTTCTTTGCCTTTGTAGCATCGTTCAAAAAGATGAGGCAGATTTGTTTCATTGATGCCATTACCATCCTCCGCGACAGAAATTTTTAAACAGTTTTTTTCTTGAATTTAAAACCTTTTTGAAAGAAACTGCGTTATATTTATGTAGAACGTTTTACAAATTGAGAATCTGAAAGGAGAGCGGGTGCAAAAATGCTTGATAAAAACTCAATAGAAGACAAAAAAGTAATCCGCAGGATTCAGTCCGGAGAGACAGAGGACAGTCAGATTCTGATTGAAAAATATTATCAGGAAATTTTCCGGTTTTCTTATTACATGACAGGAAATAAAGAAGACGCATATGACTGCACACAGGAAACTTTTCTGAAAATGATACGATATATCGGACAATATAAAGAAATGCAGAAATTTAAAGCATGGTTGTTCCAGATTGCAAGGAATGTCTGCTATGACGGTTTTCGTAGAGAAAAGGAGATTCCTTCGGGAATTTCCAAAGAGTTTGTACGGGGAGAATCTCTGGAAACACCGGAGAAATATATGCAGGCAAAGCAGATGTCGGAAAGAGTACGAGATGCCCTGTCTCAGCTTCCGGATATGCAGAGAGATGTTTTGATCCTTCGGTTTTATCATGAACTAAAGATCAAAGAGATCGCGCAGATTACAAACACAGTAAATGCAACCGTAAAATCCAGGTTGCGGCAAGGGATGGAAAAAATGAAGAGGGCTTTGGGAGAGGAGGTATGGTAGATGACACGAAAAGAAAAGAAACTTTATGAGCAGATGCGGCAATATCAGCCGCCGGAGGTGGAGACGGAGAAATACTGTGAAATGCAAAAAAAAGCACAGGCGGAAATCGCAAAGGGAAAAATTTTACCACGGCTGCATTTGTTTGAGAGAATCTGGATCCAGGCAGAATATCTGTCAATCTGGTTTTGGATTACGGAAGGAATCCTTCTTGTGGCAGGAATCGTATTGACTCAGACAGCAGATAAGGAATCGTATATTACATTTGGGTATGTACTTTCTCCACTCCTTGCGATGATCGGATTTCCGGCCGTACTGAAAAGTTTTTCAAATGGAGTTGGGGAACTGGAACAGTCCTGTCGCTATAATTTGAGGGAAATTTTTGGGATGCGTATTTTACTGACAGGAGTAACAGAGGCAGTGGTACTTGTTATTGTTTTGGGAATTGGAGAGTTAAAAGAGGGAAGCATGATGGAAAGCGTTTTGAAAGTGTTTGTTCCGTTTCTGTTTTCTACAGCGGTCTATTTTTGGATCATCCGTCATGTTTCGACAAAGGCTGTGTACAGTATTCTGGCAGGTGCAGCGGTAATGCTGTGTATCGGGTGCATGCAGCTGAAAACATTCTGTGAGATGCATCCGGAGATTTTATGGATTCAGAAGGAAAACGTATTATCTTTGGCTTTTTTGGGAGCATTGTTTCTGACTGTGGCGGGAGCAAGACAGTATCTGCAGTTCATTGGAAAAAAGAAAAAGGATGGGATGAATTATGGAGCTTCAATTAGACAGAGTGACAAACAATATGGAACGAAGCTGGCAGTAGATCGTATGAATCTTTCTATGAAAGCAGGAGTATACGGTCTGCTTGGCGCTAACGGAGCAGGAAAGACGACATTGATGCGCCTGTTATGCGATATTTTGAATCCGACATCCGGGGAAATCCGGTACGATGGACAGAACATTCACGTTATGGGAGAAGAATATCGAAGCCTTTTGGGATATCTGCCGCAGAATTTCGGATATTATCCCGAGTTTACAGCGGAAAAATTTATGCTTTATATGGCAGCGCTGAAAGGTCTGAACCGTTCGTTTGACAAAAAACAGAACTGAAGAATTATTGAGACTGGTGGGATTGGAGAAAGAACACAGGAAAAAGATTAAAACATTTTCCGGTGGAATGAAGCGAAGGCTCGGGATTGCACAGGCGATGCTGAATGAACCGGAAATTCTGATCCTGGATGAACCGACGGCAGGTCTGGATCCCAAAGAAAGAGTGCGGTTTCGAAATCTGATCAGTTCGTTTTCCAAGGATAAGATCGTACTTCTTTCGACGCACATTGTTTCGGATGTGGAGTATATTGCAGACGAGATTTTTTTGATGAAAGAGGGACAGATCCTGCAAGAAGGAACTCCAGAGGAAATCACAGCACAGATGAACGGACTTGTATGGGAATGTGAAGTGGATGAAAAGAGAGCGACAGAATTAGAATGCCGGCATACGATTGTAAATATGAAGAAAAAAAACGGAGCGATCGAACTGCGGATTGTGTCGGATACGAAGCCTGACGAAGCGGCAATATCCGTGGATGCGACTCTGGAAGATATGTATCTGTATTATTTTAAGGAGGATGGAAATGGGGCAATTATGGAGTTTTGAGTTTCAGAAGATCGTGGGACGTAAACTGATTCGGGTCGGTCTGCTGGCATATGGAGTTTTGATACTGATTATTCTTAGTAATTCCAGAGTGGATTTTCTGGATATTTTTGATCAGAATGGCAGGCATCTGCATGGAAAAGAAGCTTTGGAATACGAGTTGAAGATGGCGGAGCAAAACCGTGGTCCGGTAACAGAAGAAAAGGTAGATGCGTTGCTTGCACAGGAAAAGCAGGGAGCGAAAAATGCCGGAATGAATGAAGCGGAATACCGGCTGCGGACGGACTGGATCACAGGAACTGCAGGTGCAATCTGGGAGGAAGCGCCTCTGTCAAATCCTGAGCTTCAAAATTCGTTACAAATCGGATATACCAGAGGGTGGGAAACAACACTCCTTTCGATAGAATCCTTGTTCCTTATCATGGGATTTTTGATCATTGTGGCAGTTTCTCCGGTATTTTCCGAGGAATATGGGTGTGGAATGGATGCCTTGCTTTTGACCGGAAAGTACGGGAAAACAAAATGTATTACAGCGAAAATCATGGCTTCTTTTACATTCTCTGTTGTGCTGACGATTCTGACAGTTTTCAGCTCTATGGTTTCTATGCTCTGGCAGTATGGAACAGAAGGATTTGAAGCCTCACTTCAGTTTGGAAGCAGAGGATTGTTTTGGGAAGTTCCATGGGAGGTGAGCTGTTTTCATGGATTTTTACTGGTGGTAGGATTTGGCATTGCAGGAGCAGTTCTATTGAGCAGTCTTGTACTTCTTGTCTCCGCAGCAGTTTCGTCCTCGTTTGTCAGTGTTTTGATTTCTATTTTAATCTATGTGCTGCCGATTGTTTTGATCTTTCGTTTTGGTTTACTTTCGTTTGACCAGTTTTTATCAATCATGCCGAGCGGAGATTTTAATGTGGCAATGCTGTTGTCGATGCAGGGTGTTTCTGTGACTGGAAATGAAATTCCGATGTGGAGCATTAACCTTCTTCTGACAGCGGCAGGGGTTCTTGCAGTTTTGTTGGGCGGAAGAAAAATTTTTGGAGGACATCAGGTAAAGTCGTCCTGAAAAATTAATAAAAAAGCAATGAGGAGTCCGAAGGGGCTCCTTATTTTCATGTGGAGGTTTCTAGGGTGGCATGGTATAGTAAAAGGGACAAAAAATGACAGGAGTACAACATGATAAAAGAAATCAGAGAAGAGTTAGATCAACTTGGGGAAGAGAGCTATAAGCAGTTTAATCAGAAGCTGATCCCAGGGACCGATCATGTGATCGGTGTTCGTATGCCGGCTCTTCGAAAGCTGGCAAAAGGAATTGCAAAAACAGATTCGAAACAGTATCTGGAAGAAGCACAGACAGAAATAGATGAACGGTCTGCGCATGAAGAAATTATGTTATACGGACTTGTTCTGGGGTATGCAAAGATGAGTATCGAACAGAGAATGCAGGCGCTTGATATGTTTGTTCCGAAGATTCATAACTGGGCAGTCTGCGACAGCTGTTGTATGGGATATAAGTTCATGGAAAAAGAGCAGGAAGTGTGGTTTTCTTATCTCCGGAAGTATCAGAACAGCAGCAGGGAGTTTGAAGTCCGTTTTTTTATCGTATCCCTGCTGGCACATTACATTAACGAAGCCTATATTGAGCAGGTGCTTGAGATTCTGAATCATACCAGTCATGAGGGGTATTATGTGAAAATGGCAGTGGCATGGGCTGTATCAGTCTGTTATGTCAAATTTCCGATTCAGACAAAGAGACTGCTGCTGGCAAATGAGATGGATGATTTTACACATAATAAAGCGATCCAGAAAATCCGGGAATCCTATCGGGTGAGCAGAGAAGAAAAAGTGGAATTGAATCGGTTAAAACGATAGAAGCGACAGGAGGAATGTGTGATGCGTCAGATGCGTTTAGAAAAAAGAGAGATTAAGGATCCGGCAGAGCTGGAAAAAGTGTTGGATGCATGTAAAGTGGTGCGTATAGGAACAATGGATGCGGAGGGGATGTTTATTGTTCCTGTAAATTTCGGATATGAATTTTGTCAGAAAGAGCGCAGCTTAAAATTGTATATCCACAGTGCAAAGGAAGGACGGAAAGCGGAAGCATTTGCAGAAAACCCGAACGTAGCAATTGAAATGGACTGTGGCCATGAGGTGATCCGTGGAGATTATACATGCAGTTATTCTTTTGCATTTTCCAGTATCATGGGAAACGGACGAATTCGTATGGTGGAGAACGAGGAGGAAAAGAGACACGGACTTACGCTTTTAATGCAGCACGTAGAAGCGGGCGCCGAAATTGAATTTCTTCCGCATATGCTGCAGCGGGTTGCAGTGTATTGCATTGAGGTTTCGGAATTTACAGGAAAACACAGAGAGAAAAAAGGACAGACAGCATGAAAATTACATTGATTACAGTAGGAAAAATCAAAGAGAAATATTTAAAGGATGCCATCGCAGAATATTCCAAGCGTCTGAGCAAATATTGTAAGCTGGATATAATTGAAGTACCGGATGAGAAGACCCCGGATCAGGCAAGTGAGACTGTGGAAGAGGGAATTCGCAGCAAAGAGGGAGAAAAAATCTTAAGGTATATCAAGGATGATATGTATGTGATCACACTGGAAATCGCAGGGAAGATGCTGACATCAGAAGAACTGGCAGAAAGAATAGAAAAACTGGGAATTCAGGGAAAGAGCAGCATTGCATTTGTGATCGGTGGCTCCATTGGCCTCGGGAAAGAGGTGTTGAAACGCTCAGATTACGCACTTAGTTTTTCAAAGATGACATTTCCGCATCAGCTGATGCGAGTGATACTGTTGGAGCAGGTGTATCGAAGTTTATCGGATTATAAATGGTGAGCCATATCATAAATAAGAGGAGATATGAAAAGAGAGGGAAACAAGATGAAAGAAAATCAAGTGAAGAAATTAGTGATGGCGGCAATGTGTGTGGCCTTGGGGATCGTTCTTCCGATGGCATTCCATACGATTCAGAATGCGGGAAGTATTTTTTTGCCTATGCACATTCCGGTATTGATCTGCGGTCTGCTCTGTGGATGGCAGTATGGGCTGATATGTGGGATTTTAGCGCCTGTATTATCCAGTCTGTTTACAGGAATGCCTCCGGCTGCAATCCTTCCGGCAATGCTTTGTGAACTGGCAGTCTATGGATTGATTACGGGGATCTGTGTGTACGGCATTCATACAGAAAAGCAAATTGTAAAAATATATGGTTCGCTGATCACAGCGATGCTGGTAGGGAGAATTGTCAGCGGTATTTTAAAAGCACTTATTTTCAATGTGGGAGAATATAGCTTCAAGATCTTTATTACATCCAGTTTTCTGACAGGGATACCAGGAATTCTGATTCAGTTGATTTTTATTCCGGTCATTGTGCTGGCATTACAGAAAGCAGGGATTGCAGAGCCGAAAAGGAGACAGTTACCATGGATATCAGAACATATTTTAATCAAAGAGCCGCACATTGGGATGACGGGGAGCAATCGGTCGATCAGATCAGACGTATGATCGCATTTTTAAGTGATATTCAGGAGGGAATGAGTGTTTTGGATGTTGCCTGTGGTACAGGGGCGATGTTTGAGGCGCTGCGGGAACGAAAACCTTCTCATATCACAGCAGTCGATCTGTCAGAAAAGATGATCGAGATCGCTGCCCGCAAAGTAGAGGGGGACTCCTTGTTTGAATTGCAGTGCCGGGATCTGTTCGAGATGACGCAGGAGACATTTGACAGGATTATCATCTATAATGCATACCCTCATTTTATGGAGAAAGACAAGGTAGTACAGAAGGTGGCAGAGCTGTTAAATCCAGGCGGGAGATTTATCGTGGCACATGGAGCATGCAGGGAGAAAATAAATGGTTGTCACACGAATGTGCCAAAAGAGATTACGTCCGGTCTGTTGTCTGCAAAAGAAGAGAGCCGTCTATGGGAGACTTGTTTTAGCATCGATATTTTGATCGATACAGAGCAGTTTTATATGTTTTCAGGAGTGAAATAGAATTTGGCTGAAAGATCTCTTGACCTTTGCCCAAGGTGAAGACTTAGAATGAGTGTAGTATAAAAAAGGAGAGATCACAGTATGAAAACAGAATATACAATCAGTCAAATTGCAGAAAAACTGCATATTACAACAAACAAGATCAGATTTTATGAAAAGAAAGGACTTCTGACTCCGATGAGAGAGTCGCAGAATAGGTATCGGAAATTTGGCGAAGAGGATATTTTCCGTTTGGAGACGATTCTGCTTTATCGCTCGTTGGGATTGAGTATTGAAGCCATTCAGAATATATTACAATGCAATAAGAAAGAAAATTATCTGACACATATGCAAAACCAATGGATGGCAGTCAATAATGAGATCCACAGATTGAGTGAAATTAGAAAATCGCTGGAAATGGTTTTGGACAAAGTATATGAAGAAACAGAAGGACAGGATTTAGAAAAAGATTTTTTGAAGATTATTGAACAGAGTAATCTGCTTTGCCAGGTGAAAAATGAGTGGAAAGACCAGTGGGATTTTGATGGCTGGGCAAGGGCATATGATGAGGATGTGAAAAGGGACACAGGTGCATTAAAAATCTATGAGAATTATGAGACAGTATTACAAATGGTTTTTGAGGAAGTGGAAAATTTTCAGAGAAAAGATGGAAAGATACTTGAAATTGGTGTCGGAACAGGAAACTTGGCGGGTAAATTTTTACAAAATAAATATCATATCATTGGAATTGATCAATCCAGGCAGATGCTGGCAGTTGCAAAAGAAAACTTGTATGCGGAAGCAGTCTGCGTGGAAAATGGACGTATTCAGGCAGTAGGTACTCTGGATGATGTGATGCAGTATAAAACAGATGGAGACGAGATGGTGGATTTGCAGGGAAAAACGATGCTTCCGGGATTTTTGGATGCACATTCTCATTTTGTAGGAGCTGCCAATGCAATGACACAATGCGACTTGTCAGAGTGTGGAAATTTTTCGGAGATTGTAGATGCCATGAAAATGTTTGCCGAAAAAAGAAATTTATCCAAAGATGCATGGATCGTAGGCTGTAATTATGACCAGAATTTTCTGGAGGAAAAACGACATCCGGACAGATATGTATTGGATGAGATCAGCCATACAAATCCGGTATTGCTGATCCATGCTTCCTCTCATATGGGAGTGGTAAACAGCAAAGGATTAGAAATTCAGCAGATTGATGAAAAGACAGAAGATTGTCCGGGAGGAAAATATGGGAGAATCGCAGGGACAAGAATCCCGGACGGGTATATGGAAGAAAAAGCGTTTCTTGCGTTTCAGTCAAAACTGCCGATGACATCTATGGAGGAGCTGATGCAGCTTATCGGGGAAGCGCAGAAAATGTATGCGAGTTATGGCGTGACTACGGTTCAGGATGGAATGGTAGGAAAACCGTTGTTTGAGCTGTTAAAATATGCCTCTGCCAATGGACTGTTGAAGCTGGATGTAGTAGGGTATGCGGATATTATGACGGCGGCAGATCTTTTTGAGGAAGAAAGGGCATACGCAAACCGGTATACCGGTCATTTAAAAATGGGAGGATATAAAATTTTTCTGGATGGCTCACCGCAGGGAAGGACTGCGTGGATGACAAAGCCCTATGAAGGGGAAGAGAATTATTGCGGCTATCCGATCCATACAGATGAGGAATTGAATCACTATATTGAGCTTGCCTTAGAGAAAAAAACAGCAGCTTTTGGCACACTGTAATGGAGATGCGGCAGCAGAGCAGTATATCGGACAGTTTGAAAAAGCACTGTCAAAGAGAACGGATAAAGATCTGCATCGGGCAGTCATGGTACATGCACAGCTTGTGAGAAAAGACCAGCTGCAGAGAATGGCGGCAATCGGGATGATCCCAAGCTTTTTTGTGGCTCATACGTATTACTGGGGAGATATCCATCTTCAAAATTTCGGAGAAAAAAGAGGCAGCCAGATTTCACCGGTGAAAGATGCCATAGATTACGGAATGAAATATACGTTCCATCAGGATACACCTGTGATCCCGCCGGACATGATGCGTACGATAAGCAGCGCAGTCAATCGTATTTCAAGAGGTGGAAGGGTCATCGGTGAAAATCAGAAGATTTCAGTATTGGATGCATTGAAGGCAGTTACGATTTATGCGGCGTATCAGTACTTTGAAGAACATGAAAAAGGAAGCATTGAATGTGGAAAATATGCGGATTTTGTAGTGTTGGAGAAAAATCCTCTGAAAACTCCAAAGGAAGAATTGGCAGAGATCAAAGTCTGGATGACAATCAAAGAAAATGAAGTAATTTACAGAAGTGGAGAAGCGAATCATGAATAATCGTACCAAAGGAATCAGTTTGGCAATCATCACTGCAGTAATGTGGGGAATCATGGGGATGTTTGTAAGAGGACTGACCGGGTATGCGTTTACAACTTTTGAAATCTCATTTTTCCTCTGCGCACTGGCAGGTGGCGCCTATTTCCTGTTTTTGCTGTTTACAAAACCCTCGGCTCTAAAGATTAATTTGAAGGGGCTGGTGATTTGTCTTCTTTACGGAGCGGTGGCATACAGTATCAGCTTTGTGAGCTATAGTGTGGCAGTTTCCAGAATTCCGGTGGGTGTGGCAACTGTGCTGATGTTTATGAGTCCGATCTGGGTGGCAATCCTGGGACGGTTTATGTTTGGAGAAAAACTGCCAAAAAGCAAGATGGTGACGATTTTGATTTGTCTGATCGGCGCAGTATTTGTAGCAAATCTCATCGGAGGCGGAGATATCAAGCTGGATGGAATCGGAATTTTAGCTGGAGTGATCAATGGTGTCGGAGTAGCACTTCAGATTCTGCTCCCGAAATATTTTGCAAAAGACTATGAGAGGGATACACTGTTGGTGTATGGATTTCTCGGGGCAGCTGTTGTATTGATGTTTGGTATGGATTTTGGTGCAGTATCTTCCCATATGAGCAGTACACCAACAGGAGTGTTGCTCTGGAATTTATTTGGAATCGGAATTCTGTGTACCATGGTGGCGAATGTATCCTGCGTCAAATCTACACAATATGTGGAAGCAACTACAACCAGTATCCTTTCTGCACTGGAAGTTGTTGTAGGAACTCTGGTCGGGTTTGTGGTATTTCATGAGCATATGACTATGCTTCAGATTTTAGGTGCAGTGATCATTGTTGTGGGAGCCATCGGATCGGAGATTTATCAGCCGAAAAGAGTTGAAAAAGATTATGGGAGGGTGAAATAAAATGGAACTACAGAAAGTATCACGCAGATACAGAATCAGACTCCTTCAGGAAACGGACATGGATGATATTTTACGATTAAGTGAAAGTAATCCGATGTTTTATGAATATTGTCCTCCGTTTGTAACACGAGAGAGTATTTTAAATGATATGAAAGCTTTACCACAGGGAAAGACAGACGCAGAAAAATATTATATTGGTTTTTTTGAAGGGCAGAAGTTGATTGCGATTATGGATATGGTGTTTGCATTTCCAGATGATGAAACAGTTTATATTGGATTGTTTATGGTAGATCATGATGTACAAGGATATGGGATTGGTTCTATTATCATAGAAGAATATGCAGAGTATATACGTACGCTGGGAAAGAAAACGATCCAACTGGCATTTGCCAAAGGAAATCTCCAGAGTGAGGCATTCTGGCAGAAGAATGGATTTGTGAGAACAGGGAAAGAAGTGCAAAATGACGGGTATATTGCAGTCTGTATGAAGCGGGAACTGTAGAATGGAGACTTACGATGGTATATTTAGAGCAATTTAGATTTCCTGACGCGGAAGTGGAATTTGATTTTTTTCTCAGGCAGAAACGTACCTGTTATGATACGTATTATCCATTTCAAATTCTGTCAAAGCATCGTTTTGAGCAGATTGATTTTGAGCCTGTTACGATTTTATATGGCGGAAATGGAACGGGAAAGTCCACCGTGTTAAATATTATCGCGCAAAAACTGCATTTGTTGAGGGAAGCACCATTTAACCAGTCCAGCTTTTATGAAGACTATCTGGAACTTTGCTCTTTTGAGAGTGCAGCGCATTTGCCGAAAGACAGCAGGATTATTACAAGTGATGATGTATTTGATTACATGTTAAATATCCGGAATCTGAATGAAGGGATTGACCGGAAGAGGGAGATGTTGTTTGAAGAGTATCTGGATACGAAGTTTGCAAAGTTCCGGATGAAAAGTCTGGATGATTATGAGCAGTTGAAACGAGTGAATAACGCGAGAAGAAAAACACAGTCACAGTTTATCCGTTCGGAACTCATGGATAATGTACGAGAGTATTCCAATGGAGAAAGTGCATTTCTATATTTCACAGAAAAGGTGACAGAAAATGCATTGTTTTTATTGGACGAGCCGGAAAACAGTCTTTCTCCGGCAAAACAGCAAGAGCTGGTAAAATTTATCGAAGATTCCGCAAGGTTTTTTGGATGCCAGTTTGTGATCGCAACACATTCTCCTTTCGTGCTGGCAATCAGAGGAGCAAAGATTTATGATCTGGATGAGGAGCCTGTGGATGTGAAACGATGGACAGAACTGGAAAATGTACGGGCATATTATGATTTTTTTAAAAAGCATGCATCAGAATTTTAGAAAAGGGCAGCAAGTGTACTTCTGATCAGAAAACCAGAAGATGCACCTGCTGTTTTTTAAATAGGGTATTTCTTGCAGAGGGATTCCAGAATTTCAATATGAAGTTCTTCATCCAGAATAATGCGTTTCAGGCATTTTTGGATGTCTTCATCCTGAATTCGCTGACATTGTTCCCGATATTTGCGGACTGCCTGCTTTTCACCATTTAACGCACTGAGCAGAATTTTTGGAAGATCCGTAAAATAATTGATATATCCGGCTGTCCAGTAGAACATGCGATTTTGCCGATGTGTCCACAGGCGTGGGGATTCACCCAGCTGATCGGCAAGTTGACCGAATATTTTGAGATGGTGCATTTCTACAATACTGATGTTCTTAAAGATTTCTGCTATGCGGGCAGTATCGGAAGTCAGAAAAATACTGTTGTAAATATAAAGACCAATCGTGGACATTTCGGACTCCTGTCCACCCATGTTATCCAGCATCATTCTTCCATATAAAGGATTTTGTTCTTTGATGCAGACGGGTGGATAGGGAGATTGATGGGCATATAAAAAATCGGGAGAAGTGTCTGTGGGTGTGGAATCGGGGGTGCAGCTACAGCTGCAGGTTAAATCGTTATTCATAGAGAACTCCTTGTGATAAGTTTACAGTGTTATCATATGAAAACATAGAGTAAAATATGTGATTGTTTTTTAGGGGAATTTCAATGGTTCAGATTGTACTTTTTTAAATATTCGTCTTTGATATGATAAACATAGCTTTCTGATGTCAGGGTCAAAAGCCTTATTACTTTAAATTTGAGAGAATTGTTTGTAAATTGTGTGGTGTATTTCAATAAAAATCTTCGTACAAAGTGGATATTTGCACTGATTGGATATAGTTCAAGTAAACAATTTAAAAACAATTGATACAACTCAATATGAAAATACCTTTTGACCCCAACATCAGCTTTCTTGATAAATCATAATTTCACCACCATTTAGATAAAAATAGCCCTACCTTGCGATAGGGCTGGATTTTCGAGCCGGACATTTATTAGACGCTTCCGGTAAGCGAACAATATTTTCGATGATAGATTTCTCTATCCCTGTTATTATTATACGCAGAGATAGAAAATATGTCCAGAAATTGCCTGAAGATTGAAAGCCGGAAGCGTATGTGGTATTTTTTATCAGCGCTGATGTTCCAGATTTTTATTTGCAGTAGAAAGCATCAGCTTGATCCGATTGAGCTGGTTGACTTCGCTGGCTCCCGGATCAAAGTCGATTGCTACGACATTGGAAGTCGGATATCTTCTTCTGAGCTCTTTGATGACACCTTTTCCTACCACGTGGTTCGGCAGGCAGGCAAATGGCTGTGTGCAGACAATATTTGCAGCGCCTCCGTGGATCAGCTCCAGCATCTCTCCGGTTAAAAACCATCCTTCACCGGTCTGGTTTCCGATGGAAACAATCTCAGATGCCATTTCTGCCAGTTTTTCGATCTTGGCAGGTCCTTCAAAATGCGTGCTTTCTTCAAATGCTTTGCTTGCAGGTGCACGGAACCATTCAAGAGCACGAATACCAAGATTTCCGAGTACAGCCTTGGATTTTTTCATGCCAAGGTGGGATACCTTGAAATTCTGGTTGTAGAAGCAGTAGAGTAAAAAGTCCAGAAGATCCGGAACGACTGCTTCGGCGCCTTCTTTTTCTAAAAGCTCGACCAGGTGGTTGTTGGCTGCCGGCAGGAACTTTACAAGGATTTCTCCAACGATTCCGACTCTTGGTTTTTTCACATCCAGTGTTTCAATCTGGTCGAATTCCTGAATCATCTGACGGCACAGTTTTTTAAATGTATGGCGATGAGGATATCCGTTGGATACAAAATCTTTACATCTCTTTTTCCATTTTTCATGAAGTGCATCGGTTGTTCCCGGCACTTTTTCATACGGGCGCATCCGGTAAACACATTTCATAAAGATATCGCCAAATACGACGCCATACAAACCACGCAGCGCCAGGAGCGGCGTGATCTTAAATCCAGGATTGCTTTCCAGTCCGCTTAGATTCAGTGAAATCACAGGGATATGAGAATATCCTGCTTTTTTCAGTGCACGCCGGATAAACCCGATATAGTTGGAAGCACGGCATCCTCCTCCGGTCTGTGTGATAATGACAGCCAGATGATCGGTGTCATATTTTCCGGATAAAATCGCATCCATAATCTGACCGACTACGATCAGGGAAGGATAGCAGGCATCATTGTTTACATATTTTAATCCCATGTTGACAGCCTGTTTGTTGTCATTTGGCAGAATTTCAACCTTATATCCGGATGCACGAAATGCCGGTTCCAGAATCTCAAAATGCATCGGTGACATCTGTGGGCAGAGGATCGTGTATTCCTTGCGCATCTCTTTTGTAAATGGAATCTTCTCAATAGAAGATGGCTGGATGATGCGCTCGGTCTTTTGCTGTTCTCTCACCCGGATGGCAGCAAGCAGGGAGCGGACACGGATACGGGCAGCTCCCAGATTGTTGACCTCATCGATTTTCAGCGAGGTATAGATCTTACCGGAACGGGTCAGGATATCTGCCACCTGATCCGTTGTGACGGCATCCAGTCCGCATCCGAAAGAATTCAGCTGGATCAGATCCAGGTTTTCTTTTGTCTTGACATAGTTTGCAGCGGCATACAGTCTGGAGTGATACATCCACTGATCCATGACATTGAGAGGTCGTTCTACTTCGTGCAGATGAGAGATAGAATCTTCTGTCAGGACGGCAATATTATAGGAGTTGATCAGCTCCGGCAGTCCGTGATTGACCTCAGGGTCCGTGTGATAAGGACGTCCGGCAAGAACAATTCCGCGATTGCCGGTTTCATCCAGAAACTTGATCGTCTCTTCACCTTTACGACGCATATCTTCTCTGCATGCAGCAAGTTCCAGCCATGCTTTGTGAACAGCAGTGCGGATCTCATCTGCGGAAACAGAAAATTTTTCACCAAGCTCTTCAATCAGTCTGGAAGAAAGCGTCTCTTCACTCTGGAAAGACATAAACGGATGCATAAAATCAATTTCTCCGGTTACGATCGGATCCATGTTATTTTTGATATTTTCCGGATAGGAAGTTACGATCGGACAGTTGTAGTGGTTGTTGGCTTTTTCAAATTCATTTCGTTCGTAAGGGATACAAGGATAAAAAATATGTTTGATCCCTTCGTTGATAAGCCACTGTACATGTCCGTGTGCCAGCTTTGCCGGATAACATTCGGATTCACTCGGAATGGATTCGATTCCCAGCTCGTAAATCTTTCGGGTAGAAGACGGAGAGAGTACGACACGGAATCCAAGCGTTGTAAAGAATGTATGCCAGAACGGATAATTCTCATACATGTTCAAAACTCTTGGAAGGCCGATCGTTCCTCTGGAAGCCTCTTCTTCTGAAAGCGAGGTGTATCCGAAATACCGCTGCATCTTATATTCAAACAGGTTTGGCAGGTGATTTTTTGATTTTTCCTTGCCAAGTCCTCGTTCACAGCGGTTTCCGGTGATAAACTTTCTTCCGCCGCTGAAATGATTGATTGTCAGACGGCAGTTGTTCGTACAACCGCGGCATTTTGTCATGGTAGTCTTGTATTCCAGTGCTTCAATCTCTTCAATTGGGAGCATGGTAGTGCCTTCACAATCCTGATAACGTTCCCTTGCAATCAGGGCAGCTCCAAAAGCCCCCATGATACCGGCGATATCAGGACGGATTGCCTCACAGTCTGCGATTTTTTCAAAACTGCGCAGAACGGCATTATTATAGAAGGTTCCTCCCTGTACGACGATATGTTTTCCAAGTTCAGAGGCGTCGGACACCTTGATGACCTTAAACAGTGCGTTTTTGATCACGGAATAGGCAAGTCCTGCGGAGATATCTGCAACAGAAGCGCCTTCTTTCTGTGCCTGTTTTACTTTGGAGTTCATAAATACAGTACAGCGTGTTCCCAGATCGATCGGATTTTTGGCATAGAGGGCTTCCTGTGCAAAATCTTCGACTGTATAATTCAGTGATTTTGCAAAGGTCTCAATAAAAGAACCACATCCGGAAGAGCATGCTTCGTTTAACTGAACACTGTCTACCGTCTGATTCTTGATTTTGATACATTTCATATCCTGTCCGCCGATGTCGAGAATACAGTCTACATCCGGTTCGAAAAATGCGGCCGCATAATAATGGGAAACCGTCTCTACTTCTCCTTCATCCAGAAGCAGTGCAGCCTTGATCAGTGCTTCGCCGTATCCGGTGGAGCAGGAGTGAACGATCTCGACACCTTCCGGAAGCTGACTGTAGATCTCCTTGATTGCCCGGATCGTTGTTCCCAGAGGATCTCCGTCATTGTTATGATAGAAGGAATACAACAGCGTTCCATCTTCACCTACCAATGCTGCCTTTGTTGTAGTGGAACCTGCATCGATTCCAAGAAAAGCCTTTCCCTGGTAAGAAGCAAGGTCTTTGACCGGAACCTGATGTTTTGCATGGCGGAAAGTGAATTCCTCGTAATCTGCAGAAGATGCAAACAGGGGTTCCAGACGCTCCACTTCAAATTCCAATTCGATTTTATTTGCCAGACGGCTCTGAAGTGTCTGCAGAGGAATATCCACATTCCGTTTGGAATTCAGCGCGGAACCGATTGCTGCAAACAAATGAGAATGATTAGGAGCGATAATATGCTCATCGTCCAGTTTTAAAGTACGGATAAAGGCCTCTTTTAATTCCGATAAAAAGTGAAGTGGTCCGCCTAAGAAGGCTACATGTCCGCGGATTGGCTTTCCGCAGGCCAGTCCGCTGATCGTCTGATTGACTACTGCCTGAAAAATAGAAGCAGCTAAATTCTCTTTGGAAGCTCCTTCATTGATCAGAGGCTGAATATCAGATTTCGCAAAAACACCGCAGCGTGCTGCGATGGAATATAAAGAAGTATAATTTTTTGCATATTCATTCAGCCCACTGGCGTCTGTCTGAAGAAGGGAAGCCATCTGATCGATGAAGGAACCGGTACCTCCTGCGCAGACACCGTTCATACGCTGTTCTACATTTCCATCTTCAAAATAATGATCTTTGCATCCTCACCGCCGAGTTCAATTGCCACATCAGTCTGAGGTGCATAATCCTGCAAAGCGGTGGAAACCGCAATCACTTCCTGTACAAACGGAACATGCAGGTGGGTGGCAAGAGTCAGCCCTCCGGATCCGGTGATAACAGGAGAAACATGGATCGGTCCCAGTTTATAGATGGCACGTCCGAGAAGATCAGACAGTGTTTCCTGTATATTTGCAAAATGGCGTTCGTAATCGGAGAACAGAACTTCATTATCTGCTCCCAGGACTGCGATTTTTACCGTGGTGGAACCAATATCGATCCCTAAAGTATATAATTCGTTCTTTTTCATAGTAATTCCTCATCTTTTGCTATAGTAGTTATTACTTATTTAAATGCAGTCGTTATTTTACAACATTTTATATTATACGACAAGTAGTCTAAAAACACAATTATGAGTGTTCACCATAAATATACAAAAGATTTTAAGGAAAAAATAGAAAATCTCATAAAATTTAACACAATCCTAACGCAAAAAATAAAACAATTATTTGACAAACAGTAATGCTCACTGTACAATTACTCTCTGTAAGGGAATAAATATATAAGGAGAGATTGTCATTGAACTGGTTAAACAAGCTGGAAAGAAAATTTGGACGATACGCCGTTCACAATCTGACGACGTACCTGATCGGGACATACATTATCGGATATGCAATCCGTCTGTTTATACCCGATATGATGATTTGGCTGTATCTGCAGCCGGGAGCGATTCTGCACGGACAGATCTGGAGGATCGTATCCTGGATTCTGGTACCGCCGCAGGGCAGTCTTCTGGAAATCGTCATTATGCTGATGCTTTACTATTCTCTCGGTACTACGCTGGAGAGGACCTGGGGAGCATTCCGCTATAATGTATATATCTTTTCGGGTATTTTATTTACGGTACTGGGAGCGTTTGTGCTGTACATCCTGTATGGCTCGGGGGCAGATTTCCTGGGTGGATATTTCAGTACGTATTATATCAACCTCTCAATTTTTCTTGCATTTGCTGCAAGCTATCCGGATATGGAACTTTTGTTGTATTTCATCCTTCCGATCAAGATCAAGTGGATGGGACTGGTGTATGGAGTATACATCCTGTACCAGTTGGCAACCGGCAATCCCGCATCGCGCATAGTGATCATTTCATCACTTTTAAATTTTGTCGTGTTCTTTTTATCCAGCAGGAATTTAAAACCGTATACACCAAAAGAACAGGTGCGCAAAGCAAAATTCAGACAACAGACAAGACCGCATATGACTTATGCAAATGGTGCAAAACACCGTTGTGCTGTCTGTGGGAGAACAGAGTTGGATGATTCAAGTCTGGAATTTCGATTCTGTTCCAAGTGTAATGGAAATTACGAGTATTGTCAGGATCATTTATTTACACACCAGCATGTGAAATAAGAATTAAGGATAAGTTAGAAGGAGAGTTATGACATGAAAAAAACAAAAGTAGTCTGCACAATGGGTCCTAATACAAATGACAAAGAAGTTATGAGAAAGTTGATTCAAAACGGAATGGATGTTGCGCGTTTCAACTTTTCACACGGTGATCACGAAGAGCAGAAATTCCGTATGGATCTTCTGAAAGAGCTTCGCGAGGAAGAACATGCGCACACAGCGATTCTTCTGGACACAAAGGGACCGGAAATCCGTACAGGTCTTTTGAAAGACGGAAAGAAAGTAACCCTCCAGGAAGGGAATACATTTGTACTTACAATGGAAGATATCGTAGGAGATGATACAAAAGTGTCTCTTTCTTATAAAGGTCTTGCAGAAGATGTACAGCAGGGAACAGTAATTTTGATCGATGACGGTCTGATCGGACTGAAAGTAAAAGAAATCGTAGATCAGGATATTGTTTGTGAGATCGTAAACGGCGGTGAGCTTGGTGAGAGAAAAGGGGTCAATGTACCGAACGTTCCGGTAAGACTTCCTGCAATCACAGAAAAAGATAAAGAAGACATCAAATTTGGTGTAGAACAGGATATTGATTTTATCGCTGCATCCTTTGTGCGCAATGCAGAGTGCGTCCTTGAGATCCGCGCATTTTTGAAAGAACTGGATGCACCTTATATTCCGATCATTGCGAAGATTGAGAATGCAGAAGGAATTCGTAATATTGATGAGATTATCCGTGCTGCAGATGGTATCATGGTAGCAAGAGGAGATATGGGTGTTGAGATTCCGGCAGAGGAAGTGCCATACCTGCAGAAGATGCTGATTCAGAAGTGTAATAATAACTTCAAGACTGTTATTACAGCAACTCAGATGCTGGATTCCATGATCCGTAATCCACGTCCGACAAGAGCGGAAGTGACAGACGTTGCAAATGCTGTTTATGACGGAACAGATGCAGTGATGCTGTCCGGAGAGACTGCACAGGGAAAATACCCGGTAGAAGCATTGCAGATGATGGTACACATTATCGAAAATACAGAGCAGCACCTGGATTATGATATGATCCTGGATAAGGCAGGAGATCACTTAAAGAGAGGAATCTCCAGTGCAATCGGATATTCTTCTGTTTGGTCAGCTGCGAATCTGAAAGCAAAAGCAATCATTACACCGACAGTTTCCGGAGCGACAGCAAGAGTGATGTCAAACTTAAAACCAATCCAGCCGATCATCGGAGTGACTCCGAGTGAAAGAGCACTGAGAAGAATGTCCATTTACTGGGGCGTACAGGCTCTTAAATCAATGGAATGCCATACAACAGATGATATCTGCAGTGAGGCAATTGAGATTTCAAAAGTAAAACGATGTGTAGAGACAGGAGATGTTGTTGTATTGACAGCCGGAATCCCTGCGCTGGATGTAAATGCTGCCCGTGAGGGAATCAGTAATATGATGAGAATCGCGACAATTGAATAAAATTGGCAGGATAACACATGCCGTTCATAGAATTTTTCTGTGAACGGCATTTTTGTATTGACAAGCATTCTCGATTCTTATATAGTGTTTCTTGAAAGAACTACTAACATGATCGGGAGAAAACTATGGAACAGAATCAGTATGTGGAATACCTGCTTCATTTCGGACTGACAAGGCAGGAGGCTCTGATTTATGTGGAATTACTTGTAAAAGGAAAGCAGACAGGATATGAGATTGCAAAGGAGACAGGGATTTCCCGGTCCAATGTGTATTCTGTTCTGGCAGCGCTGGCAGAAAAAGGAGCGGCCTATGTGATCGAAGAGTCTGCAAAGCGCTATATTCCGGTAAAAGTAGAGGAGTTTTGCGGGAACTGTATCCGCAGGATGCAGGAGGAGCAGGAGTGGATGGAGAGAAACCTTCCACAGAAGAAAGCGGAGACAGAAGGATATATCACCATTGAGGGAGAACAGAATATTCTGGATAAGGCGAAGAATCTGATCGCACAGGCGGGGGAAAGAGTGTATCTTTCCTGTACAGCAGGATATCTTGACGCATTCCGTCAGGCGTTGGAAGAGCTTGTGAAAAAGAAGCGGAAAGTTGTGATCCTGACAGATGCCCCGTATGAATTGAAAGACGCAATTTTCTATCAGACAGAGGAAAAAGGACAGCAGATCGGGTTGATCGTGGATTCTAAGAGCGTGCTTTCAGGGGAGTATGGAAAGGGGAGCCTGAATACCTGTCTGTATTCCGGACAGAAGAATTTTGTAACTGTATTTAAAAATGCAATGGCAAATGAGATAAAATTGATTCAATTACAAAAAGGAGGAACTGTATTATGAATAAAACACCATTTGTAACAAAAGAACAGCTGGATGAAATTATGAAAACCTATCCGACACCGTTTCATCTTTATGATGAAAAGGGAATTCGCGAGAATGTAAAGGCTCTTCGGGAGGCGTTTTCCTGGAACGAAGGATATAAGGAATACTTTGCGGTAAAAGCGTGTCCGAATCCATTTCTGATCGACATTTTAAGAGAGTATGACTGTGGATGTGATTGTTCTTCCTACACGGAGCTGATGTTGTCAGATGCCATCGGAGTAAAGGGACAGGATATTATGTTTTCTTCGAATGATACTCCTGCCGAGGATTATGTTCTGGCGGAAAAATTAGGGGCGATCATCAATCTGGATGATTTCACACACATTGATTTTCTGGAGAAAACGATCGGATATATTCCGGAGACGATCAGCTGCCGCTACAATCCGGGCGGATTATTTAAGATCAGCAATGATATTATGGACAATCCGGGAGATGCCAAGTACGGAATGACAACAGAGCAGTTGTTTGAGGCGTTTAAAATCCTCAAAAGCAAAGGAGCAAAAGAATTTGGAATCCATGCATTTCTGGCAAGTAATACGGTGACAAATGATTATTACCCAATGCTGGCAAAAGTATTGTTTGAGCAGGCTGTAAAGCTTCAGAAGGAGACGGGAGTTCACATTAAATTTATCAATCTCTCTGGAGGAATCGGAATTCCGTATACACCGGATCAGGAGCCAAACGATATCCGTGTCATCGGAGAAGGGGTTCGCCGTGTCTATGAAGAGGTTCTTGTTCCGGCAGGAATGGGAGATGTGGCAATCTATACCGAGCTTGGACGTTTTATGATGGGACCATACGGATGTCTGGTTACAACAGCAATCCATGAAAAGCATACACACAAAGAATATATCGGTGTGGATGCATGTGCGGTAGATCTGATGCGTCCGGCAATGTACGGGGCATACCACCACATCACAGTTATGGGAAAAGAAGATGCACCACATGACCACAAATATGATGTTACAGGATCCCTTTGTGAAAACAATGATAAATTTGCAATCGACAGAATGCTTCCGGAAATTGAAAAAGGAGATTACCTTGTCATCCATGATACCGGTGCACATGGGTTTGCTATGGGATACAGCTATAACGGAAAGCTAAAACATGCAGAATTATTGCTGAAAGAAGATGGAAGTGTACAGATGATTCGTCGTGCGGAACGACCAGCAGATTACTTTGCAACATTTGATTGTTTTGACATTGGAAAAAAATTGATAAAAAATTAAAAAAGACTTGCCAAGTCAAGAAATCTATGGTAATATATTTTTTGTTCGGGAGCTGAAAAAGTTCCCGAGTATAAGCGGATGTGGCGGAATGGCAGACGCACAAGACTCAAAATCTTGCGTAGGTGACTACGTATGGGTTCAAGTCCCATCATCCGCAGTTTGAAAAAGCCTTGAGTTTCAAGGTTTTTTTTAGTGCAAAAAGAAGTCCTTCTGGAAGTACAGAAGGGCTCTTTTTGTACTGGCTTTCCTTGTCCTCATATAAATGGATGTTCTGTTGAATGATTTTCAGACATTGTGCCAGATGCTGCTCTTCCAGCTGTTGTTCTTTCTGATGGTTGTTCATGTTTTTTCCTCGCTTTTCTCAAATTTTTCACTGTAAAATCTGAATCAGGCACCTGTTTCCATCCCACAACGGCACCTTCCAGTTTCAGGCGGTCTTTCATTATAACAAACAGCAGATAAAAGGACAAGAAATATTGACAAATTTCCTGAGCTGGTATATTATATAACAGTGATATATAACAATGTTATAACGATGAAGGAGGTGAAATAATGAGTGAAGAAGAACAAACAACATTGCACCTAATTCGTTCAGCTGCGATGCAGGAATTTCTAAAAAAAGGATTCAAGTCTGCGTCCTTGAGGAACATTGTCAAAATAGCCGGTGTGACAACAGGTGCATTCTATGGCTACTATGACAGCAAGGAAGATTTATTTGAATCACTGGTAAGCGAACATTACAACTTTTTATTGAACTGCTTTTGCAAGGCACAGAAAGAATTTGCAGAAATCCCGCCAGAGGAACAGCCTGATAACCTTACCTCTACTTCCGGCGAATGTATGTATGAAATGCTCATGTACGCCTATGATCATTTGAATGAATTTAAACTCATACTTTGCTGCTCGGAAGGAACACGTTTTTCAAAATTGATTGATGAAATGGTAGAAATAGAGACAAAAGGTACGCATGATTATTTAGCAGTTCTTGAAAAGTTAGGCAGACCTGCGCCACCTATAGATGAACGATTAGAGCATATTTTGATCACAGGAATGTTTAACACCTTTTTTGAATTGATTATACATGAAATGCCACTTGAAGAAGCGAAACATTATCTGAGAGAAATGAGAGCTTTTTATACCGCCGGGTGGATGAAAATTATGGGGCAGTGAAAGCAGACATATTTATTAGGACAATCTGCCCTATCATTCTTGATAATGGAAAGTGTGAACTTTCCATTATATTTGATACATAGGTTAGTTTTAACTAACGAAAATAAGAAAGTAGATAATCAAACAAGGATATTTGAGGGCAGCTATTTTGTCTTCATTATCATAACCTTATTGAGCAGGTTCAATAAGTTAAAAAATTTTTAAGGAGGTTTTTCAATGAAAAAACAGTCAAATCTGTCAAGCCTGATGGGATATGCCGGAGGATATAGGATATTGACCTATCTTTCCTGGATACTGTCTGTAATGAGTGCATTGTTGGCTCTTGTACCTTTTTGGTATATATGGCGTATCATTCACGACATACTGGAAGTTTCTCCAGACTTCTCACGGGCTGAAAAGGTCACAAGTTACGGCTGGTCTGCCGTATTATTTGCGGTTATTTCTATTGTTGTTTATATAGCCGCTTTGATGTGTTCGCATATAAGCGCGTTTCGGGTTGCCGCCAATATCCGAAAAGAGCTTATGCGACATATTACAGCATTGCCGATTGGAGTAACGGAAAAATATGGAAGCGGAAAGCTCAGGCGAATTGTAAACAGTTCCAGTGCCGCTACAGAAAACTATCTTGCACACAGGCTGCCTGACAAAGCGGGAGCAATTGCCACGCCCGTAGGACTGCTCTTTTTATTACTTGCGTTTGATTGGCGGTTAGGGATTTTAAGCCTTGTTCCTGTTGTTCTTGGTTTTTTGATTATGATGAAAATGACAGGGAAAGACATGGAAGAGAGAATGGAGCAATATCAAAATGCGCTTTCCGATATGTCAAATGAAGCGGTTGAGTATGTAAGGGGCGTACCCGTAGTAAAGACTTTCGGACAGACAATCTTTTCTTTCAAACGATTCAAAGCAGCGATTGACAATTACGAAACATGGGTAATTGCATACACGAAAGCATTAAGGTTACCGATGATGTTTTATACAACAGCAATCAACGGTGTATTCGCGTTTCTGATTGCGGGAGGTATTCTCTTTACAAGGGACGGCGTAACAAATGAATTGCTGCTAAATCTTATCTTTTATATTGTGATTACGCCTGTTATCGGTACAACACTCACAAAAATTATGTTTATGAGTGAGGACGCAATGATTGTAGGAGACGCAATGAACAGGATTGAGGAAGTGCTGAATGAAAAGCCGTTGTCTGAAAGTAAAGTAAATAACGTACCATCTGATCATTCAATTACATTAGAACACGTTATCTATAGCTATGACGGTGAGAAAAACGCACTCAATGATGTTTCTATGTCAATCAAACCGGGACGGACAATCGCATTAGTAGGCTCGTCCGGAGGCGGCAAGACGACCCTTGCAAATATTGTTACAAGATTTTTTGATCCACAGAAAGGGCGTATATTGATCGGGAATATCGATATACGCGACATTCCAAAAGAAACATTGATGAATAAGGTATCTTTTGTATTTCAAAATAGCCGGCTTATCAAAGCGTCTGTATTGGAGAATGTGCGTATGGCAAAGCCGAGCGCCACACGCGAAGAAATCGCCCATGCTCTGGAAACTGCACAGTGCCTGGATATTATCGAAAAATTACCAAATGGAATGGATACGATGATAGGCACAAAAGGCGTGTACCTGTCCGGCGGCGAACAGCAGAGAATAGCCATAGCCCGTGCGATTTTGAAAAATGCGCCGATACTGATTCTTGATGAAGCGACAGCATTTGCCGACCCCGACAATGAAGTGCGTGTACAACAGGCTTTATCTGCTCTGTCAAAGGGAAAAACGGTTATTATGATTGCACACAGGCTGTCGTCAATCAAAGATGCAGATTGTATTTATGTGCTGCAAAACGGTGAGATTGTTGAAAGTGGTACACACAGCAGACTAATCGAGAAAAACGGAATATTTGCGCGTATGTGGAAAAATTATTCCGAAGCAGCAGAATGGAAAATTGCTAGGAGGTAAGAACATGATTAAGATATTGCAAAGACGGTTTGCGTTATCAGAGCAAGGGGCTGTCGATTTGATAAAAGGCTGTATTGCTTGCGTTGCACAGGATATATCTTTTATGATTCCTGTCGGGCTTCTGTATTTTCTGGTTATTGATATGATGAACGGAGGAGTAAGCAAAAAACATGTCGCTTTCTATGCCGTTGGTGCGTTGGTTTGCTTATGCCTTATATTTATCGCGACCTGGTTTCAATATAATGCCACTTATTTAGCTACTTATGTGGAAAGTGGGGTAAGGCGTATATCTTTAGCAGAACAGATCCGCAAAATTCCGTTATCCTTTTTTGGTAAAAAAGACCTTGCTGATTTAACAAATTCCATTATGGGAGATTGTGCCACGCTAGAAACAGCGTTCTCTCATTATGTCTCCGCTTTGGCAGGGTCTCTGATTTCAACAACACTGATTTCAATCAGTCTTTTGTTTATGATTGGCGCATGGCTTTTGCGGCTGTTTGGGTTTTGCCGATTGCATTTATAATTACATTTTTTTCAGCCCGAATACAGGAATATTTCAACCGCAAATCCGTAGCAGCAAATGTTGCTCTTGAAAGCGGTGTGCAGGAGTGTATCGAAAGTTTGCAGGACTTAAAGGCAAATAATGCAGAAGAAAGCTATCTGAGCGAGCTTGGCAAAAAAATTGACGATGTGGAAAAACGGCACATTATCACTGAGCTTGGGACTGCCCTGTTTGTTGTTTCCTCAACACTGATATTAAAGTTTGGGATTGCTACGGTTGCGCTTGTGGGTTCTGTGCTGCTCATTCGAGGGGAAATTGATGTTCCGCTGTTCTTTCTGTTTTTACTTGTGGCTTCCAGGTTGTATGCTCCGCTTGAGGGTGCATTACAAAATCTTGCAGCGGTAATCTCTACCAGAACGAACATAAACCGCATGAATGAAATACTTGACCAGCCTGTCCAGACGGGCACAGACAGGGTAACAAACAAAGGCTATGATATTGTGTTCGACCATGTAGAATTTGCCTACAACGCAGGGGAAAACGTATTGGAAGACGTGTCCTTTACAGCAAAACAGGGAGAAGTTACTGCCTTAGTCGGACCGTCCGGCGGAGGCAAAACTACGGTGTCACGCCTTGCTGCGCGGTTTTGGGATATTAACAAAGGCAAAATTACTGTCGGAGGTATGGACATATCAAAAATAGAGCCGGAAACATTACTGTCGTTGTACTCTATCGTATTTCAGGATGTGACGCTGTTTAACAATACAATCATGGAGAATATCAGGATAGGAAGAAAAGATGCAACTGATGAAGAAGTCATTGCGGCAGCAAGACTGGCAAATTGTGAGGAATTTGCGGCAAAGCTCCCGGACGGTTATAACAGTATGATTGGAGAAAATGGTTGCGAACTGTCCGGCGGTGAACGTCAGCGTATTTCAATCGCCCGCGCTTTCCTCAAAAATTCCCCAATCATTTTACTGGATGAGGCAACGGCAAGCCTTGATGTGGAGAATGAAACGTTGATACAGGCTGCTTTGTCAAGGCTGATAAAGGATAAGACGGTACTTGTTATCGCTCACCGTATGCGTACCGTAAGTGGTGCGGATAAAGTGATTGTACTTTCAGACGGTACGGTTGCAGAACAGGGGAAGCCGGAGGATCTGATGAATACAGGCAGAATTTATCCTCATATGGTGAAGCTGCAAATGATTAGTCAGGATTGGGGCATTTAGCATAAATAGCGAATGGATTATATGCCCCGTACCCACAGAAACTGGGGCGCGAATAGTTAGTAATGCTGTCTGCGCTCCAGTTTCTATATGGAAAATTCATACTCAAATTTTTTTATTTAAACGAACACCCATAGTTAAATACGGTTTCCCTAAATATTCCTCTTTTTCCAAAATATAACCATGCTTTCGGTAAAAAGAGATAGCATTAAGATTATTCTTAAATGCCCATATTACAACTTCTGTATATCCTTCTTCTTTCGCTGCTTGTTCTGCAAACGCAATTAAGTTGTGTCCAATTCCTTTCCCTTGAAAATCTGATGTAATATAAATTCTCCATATTTCAAAAGCTCCAGCTTTATCATGATCTGCGGTATTTCCAAACGATAGCATAGCTACTACGTTTCCGTTTTCTTCCCACACGTATTCTTTTAATCGTACCCGTAAAAAAATCGTTTTTACTAATTC
>ENA-OQKV01000143-OQKV01000143.1-human-gut-metagenome-genome-assembly--contig:-NODE-143-length-29777-cov-4.676256_pt1 | contig 29777 bp, 31 predicted proteins | sample MGYA00242655_ERZ504811 | MGnify/ENA primary metagenome ERZ504811 (study PRJEB26092, sample SAMD00036406) | human gut metagenome | host: Homo sapiens | study: EMG produced TPA metagenomics assembly of...
AGTATATCATGGGGCATTCAAACATTAGTATCACAATGAATTGGTACGCTCATGCGTCCATAGATACCGCAAAATCAGAGGTTCAGCGTCTAATTGCATAGAAGTATTTACCACGATTTTAACCACGTTTGATAGAGAAAATATAAGAAGATAGACCTAGATATGTGAGGTTTACCACAAAAGAAAAATGCCCGTAGAGCCGATAAAATAAGGCTTTGCGGACATTTAAGAAGATATAAAAAGATAGTCAAAAAGACATATATAATTTCTGTGAAATAAATCGCCACTTTCGTCAAAAAGTGATGCATCTATAGGCTGTAAAATATGAAATTTAAACGATCTATTCTTTAACTGATCATATATCTCTCTATTTTCAGTCTGTTGAATCCACCATCTGCTTTCTTCTTTTGCATCCAACGAATCCAAAATTCTGCAAAATTCGTCCATTGCTGTCGTTTTACCGGAACCACGTTTTCCAATAAATGATAAAATATTGTTTTGTTCATCTCTTATGATTCTTTTAGGCTCCTTTCTGTTTTGTTCGATGTCTTCTCCATATGCCTTTGTAAATATATTTTTAAGCCCCAATTTATATCCATCTAAATATAATGGATGCCATATCTCATGTTCACCCTTTTTCCAATCTTTTTGCTCATCTTGTACAATCAACAGTTCTCTTTTGTTATTCATTTTTACTACCTTCCCTTCTTAAAAAGAATGCGTAAAATATCATTAAATATCTTACGCACCCTATCATTCTGCAGTATTTAAAATTTTTGTAGCAATATCATCTAATCCCATATTATGATATGCGGTTCCTAGATATTGATCAATATTATCTTCAGCCATTCTATTCAGCTCAATATTTATAATCTCTTCTACATTCCATTCAGTATTTCCATATACTTCATAGTAAAATCTATTAAAGCCATCCTTATCATCAATGTCATCTTTTATACGTTGTTTAAGTTTCTTGGCATTTCCAGCATATTCTACTGCACTAAATAATCATTGTTACGAATACTCAGATACGACAAATGAGCATTGACTTTGAATAAATATTCCTGTTCTAATGGATCCATATAGTCGGTTCTATTGCCAAGCTTACACAAACATTCTTCAAAATATTCTATTGCCTCATTATAAACTTCCATCTTCATATATTGTTGTGCTACTTTATATATATTACGGTATTTCGGCATTATGTTATATGCATTTTCATACGCATCATTCATCAACCAACGCAGATTCTCCTCTCCCTCACAAGCCTTACCTATCTTATAAAGTACACTTGACACGTACGGTTCCTCGCCTATCCTGTCTTTTGCCTCAATAAAAGCATTTACTGCATTCATCTTATTACGACTAGAATTCTCAAATATCAATCCGAGCAACATATAGATATTGTTCTCACCAGGAAACTCGTCAGCAAATTGCGAACACATACTGCCAAGTTCATTCTCAGTATAATATAATGGCTTTTTACACAAAAAACACGCTAAATTCGCCTTTTGTCGGCAATATAGTCGTGCATAGTTAAATTCATATAGGATATTAGTGTCTGAATATTTTTTATATGATGCATCTAGCTCATTGGCAGCCTCTTTAAAATATTTACCTGCCATATATGTGACCGTCGAATTAATGCTAAAATATTGAAGTGTAACAGCCGCCTGAAATAAATTATAATTTTCAAATACTTTTTCAAATAATTCAATTCATATTCATATTCATTTCCTTTAAAATTTACCTAATACACCTAATATACCATCATAAATTTCTGTTTTTCATCATTATCCAAATCAAATTCTATGTCATAAATGTATTCATCTAATTCGTATGAATCATTGTCTTCTTTTAAATATTCACAAACAAAATTAACCAATAAATCGTAAAAATTCCGCATACCATTGAAATTTGTATCGGTTTGCGTTCGAATATCTTATTAAAACGGATGTATTATTTCCCATTCGACCCAATCCTCATAATTCCTATAGAAACCTAATATATTTGTATTATATCATTTGATTTTTCATTTTACAACATATATTATGTCGTTTTTTCCATAAAATGCTTAAAATCATATGTTTTTTTACGCAAATTTACTAATACTTTTAAAATAATCCATTAATATCCTCTCATTGTTTTTCATATTATCTGAAAATATTAATTGATTAGTATCCCATATTCTTATTATGCGTCTTATAAATACCTGGTTTTTATCACTATTTTTTCTATATTGCTTAATACCATACTGATATTTAACGATTTCGGCCTCCATTTCATGAACCAACATGGAATGTCTAGCCCATGTCTCTTGATACTTCATTATATCCATCCATTTTGATACAAGTCCAGCTATAACAACTATAATAAATAAAACAACCGACTCTGCCCATATACAATCCGACTTTTTCCATTTATTTTTTATTCCTATATACAACAATACCACCAAAGCTAATATGCCTATAAAAATTACTCCAATAAATATGAATTTCCCTATAAAATTCAATTTACGATTTTTTTCCTTCTTACCTTTTGTTTTATAGTATATAGCTAAAAACAATTCTTTGAACAATAATTCTTGATCACTTTTCCATTCAAGTGCCCAATCTTGTATTAATTCTTCTATTATTTGCTTCTCATCCATAGTATATCCTTAATTTTTAAATTTTATTCTATAATTTTCTTTAGTTCCCGACCCTGTTTTATACTCCCTTCATTTCACACCATCATGAATTTTATTTTTATTATATACACCTTCAATATTATTAAATTACAACCCCAAGTTCACCCAAGACCTTATAAAAGTCATCAAAATTAGTTCCTTTTTTTCCAAGGTTACTCATATTTATTGTAGACTTAACAAATATCTCATATTTACTTTTGTTAATAGAAAAATCATTATTCACTATTGCCGTAGCATGATTAACAGAATTAATTAATTGCTCTATAGATCCTTTTCCCGATTCAACCAACACCTTAAAAACCTTATCATCTGCCTTGAAGGCGTCTACGTCCCTATATCCCAATTCTCTTTTTATATACTGTTCAACTTTTTGTCCTTTGTATGCGTATGTATGTAAACAAGCAACATATTCAAAATCCGGATAATCAATAATTAGAATATGTGGAGTTCTTTTACTGCTATTCTGTTTCTTACAATAATCTATTATCCCTTTTAATACATCCAGTTCTCCCGGAAAGCTAAGTGCTCTGTCCCCATCAATCACAATAAATTTAGCAAGGCAATTTGAATTAGCATCTTCCTTTATTTGATCAAGAAAATTTGCATATCCACCACCTTTCATATTGATAGGACGTATTGCCAAAGACACCTTTTTATTTTTTCTTATGTATTCAAAATAATTGTATTCTGTGTCTCCTTCACAAAAAACCTTAAAAACTTTCTCTACTAATCGTTTCTTTCTACTCACTTGCAGTACCTCCCAATATACCCTTCATATAAAACTCATATATCTTTGTAGTTTCATATCTAACTTCCGGAAAATCTGCTAATGAATATAGTTCTGACTCTAACGTTTCTACATCTTTTGAAACGAAATATATTTGTTCTTTCATGTAGTTTTTCAAATCTAAATGTAAAATATTGTGTGATGTAAAAATAAATTGTCCAAAGTGTTTTTTACTGTTAACAAATGTGATTACTCTATCCGACAAAATTGGATTTAACACCCTATCCATTTCATCGGCAATTACAATCTTATTTTCATAAATTACTTTATAAATCTGAATAGCCCATGCAAAGAATTCTCTTACACCGCTCGAATCAGCTCCAATCTTTCGCGAGAATGTATCTCCATTTTTCTTTTTTCTATATATAAGGGTCTCCATAAACGGCTTTTCATCATCAATTTTTATGTCACTAATACTGTAATCAACCATTTTAAATATTTCAAAAAACTCGTTTTTATAAAGTATCTCCTTATAATCAGAATTATCCTTTTGAACAGAAAGCACAAAATCATAATTAAGCGGAACCGACTCCGGACAAATATCGTTTTTAACAATACCAATAAATTCAATTGCAAGTTTATTTCCCAATAGAGCCATTTTAGTTGTAAACAATCCTATTGGATTTATATCCTCAATTGTTTCTTCCAACATCTTCTTTATTTCATCACTAATGCCTGGAATTGTGAGTTGGTAAGACATAACTCCTCTTAATTTGCATTCATCTAGTTTACAGTTATCCCTGTCCGACTCACATTCATAATTGTTCTCTGATCTTTTTACATGAAGCACCGGCTTATATGAAACTGTTTTCTTTTCTTTAGCTTCAAGTTTTTCCTCTACAATCCCCATATAATCCACATGCAACAAATACCTAAAAATTCGCCCCCCTTTATTAGTCAATTCCATTTCAAATATCTGATCAAAATCTGACTTCAAAGGACATTTCCCATTAATATTATTATTATTTATTGTATTTTTTGATACATTTGCACTATCGCTATCAACAAAAAAGTTCTTGAAATAATTTAAGCTTCTAACAAAATTACTTTTTCCACCTGCATTTTTCACCAACAATAACTGCATCTTTTTAATACTTGATATCCATTTTCAAGCTCTACATAGTTATTGGGAAATCTGCTTTTTACTTTAGAACTTGGAGCCAACATAGTAAATTCCGCCTCTTGTCTAAATGACAGAAAATTATTATATTTATAGCTAATCAGCATGTTATCGCCTCCTATTAAATCAACATTTTGTTTTGCCATACATAATACATAGTATATCACGTCCAATTTCTGCGGTCAAAACATTTTTTTGTTTTATGTCAAATTATATATCTTAGAAGTTTTAAATATATTATATGCCATATAATCTCCAATATTCACAATACTATTCAACAAAACCCCATCAGACAGTTTTCTCTATCCAATGGGGTCTTTATTATCATATAGTTTTTAGTACAGCTTTGCACCTGCTGGGATTCTGTCATTTACCATCAGAAGGTTCAGTCCTTCGTGACCGTCTTCCTCATGTACTGCTGAAATTAGCATACCCTCGGAATCAATGCCCATCATCTTTCTTGGTGGCAGGTTCACGATAGCGATTGCAAGATAGGACTTTCCTGCATCAGATTCACCAAGAATGCAGAGATTGTAGCCTCTTTCAATGAAATCCAAAACTTAATTCCATCTGCCAAACAATTTAATGAATAAATTTTTAAAGTTCAAATTTATTCTTAATATCATCCCAATGAAACTTAATCTGCCTTACTGCTAATGTATATATAGCACCAATCACAGCTATCACTCCTCCTAGTATTTCACCAGTGTAGTGTTCCAACACACTACCTTTAATAGCTTTTATAAACGTACTAAAGATAAAATTATGATTATCTTTAAAATACAATACATCTATCAGGAAATCTAAAATTTCTACAGTCAATACAGCTATTACAACTATCCATAATGAAAGCCCCAAAATACTCTTAATACGATCTTCATTGCTATTTCTACGTTCAATGGCTGATAACCGCTCATTAACACTCTTGTCGGGAGTATCACGCTCCTTAATTACCTCTTTAGTTGTCTCAACCGCCTGCAGTTTAGGATCGATTTCAATAATCTTACGCTCAGTCTTACAGCTTTCATAAATATCATAGTAGTCATTCCTTACAAGTTCTTCCAGACTTGCTTTATCTATAGAATATCTCCTTATTCCATGTTCATTTGCCTCTGCTAAATCAATCTGCTTACCGCACTCATGACATCTGATATCCTGTATATCATAAAATCCATCACACTCTATGACATTCTCTGATGAACATTCATCACAATACACATGCAGTTTTTCATTTATAATTCCCTGCTCCTTTAAAAGAGATATCACACTTGAAGCAGTTTCCATATCGACTTCCAGCAGCTCAGATATCTCCTCCAACGAAAGATTCTTATATTGCCGACGACTTAAGTCCTTTACTCTTTGCCAGCATATCTTTATTAATTCTTTGTCTTTCATACACTCTATAAAGCTCCCATGCTTCATTCAACTCATCCTGATTGTAATGTCTGCTATCTAAAATATGAACTCCAATGAATTTATCATCAGTTCCATCATACTTAACTGTCAGATTTCCCTTTTTCTGTGGAAAAATTACCCTCATAGAAACTATACGCTTTACAATATCGAGAGAATTTCTAATTCCCATAAATGTACGCTTGTCATATATGCAGTCCTTGCCATTCTCACCAGTTAATGATGCTTCCAGATTATCCTGATCACTAAAACGAATTTTGGAAATATATATCGTATCATCCGGCAACAGACTTTCCAGATCTCCAGTCTCCAAATAATCCAATAATACGGTTTGCTGTAGAAGCTTGTATAACTCATCCTCTAAATCAATAAGATTGGGATCAATATGTATCATGCCATCCGCTTCTTTTTGGCTATGATTAAGTTTGATATCCTGTAATAACAAATCTACAACTCTACACAATTTATTTCTTTTCTCATCAAGTTCCTTTATATTAGGTAACTGCCTGTAAAAATTATTAAAAAGTTCTCTACTCATATCATATAGCACAGTTTCAGGTCTGACTTTGTTCTTGTTCAACTCTATTTTCAGATCAGCCTTCAGTTCATCAAACACGGCATCTAACTGTTTTTTTGGTCGACTGGACTCCAATATCCCCGATTGATTGCATACCTTAATAATAAGTTCATGATTTATCAAATCAATCGTTACCGGTAAGTATGAATTAAGTTCTTCTACCGCTCTTGTCTCTTTGTTCGATTTTAAAATTTTAAAAGCATAAATCATATCAATTCTTGCCAACCTTGATTTAAGTCTGCTCTTAAAACTCTTTATATAAACCAGTTTTGCAGTTTCTGATTTGTACTTTAATGGCGTTAAAATAAGATTGTACTGTAGCTCACTCACATCATAATGATGCATAAAATCATCCCAAGAGCTTCTGTTTCTTAACAAATTGCAACATCTCTCAGACAGCTTATATACTCTTATAAGACGATGTTCACCACACATTATTCCTCTATAAAAGAAACTCGAAAGTGTCTCCTCATCAATTATTCCCTCTAAAATAAGCTCCTCGAACATTCTTTTACGATTCTTTGGATACTTCTCATCATTAGGAGATATTTCAATTTCTTTTAAAAATGCATTGATATCTTTACTATTGATTTTATCCATAAGTTCTTCACATATATACATAATCATTTTCTCCCGCAATCAAACGTACTATATATTGATATCAGTTGTTATAATTATACTATATATATGCATATAATACTACTCTTAAAATTAAAATCTTAACAAACCCGAAAAATATTTATATATAAGCATGTAATAATCCGTACCTTGAAATTTTAAAAAATCCGCCCTACTAGGCAATGTCATTAAGTTAAGATGACATTGAGCTCCGGCTCTGTTTTCTTCAAATACTTCTCCAGCATTTCCTTCAATTTTTCTATAATGCTACCATCCTTCCCAACTGAGATTCACAGCCTCAGTTACGGCACATATTACCGCACACTTCTGTACATAGCAACCTATTTTTTGCGATTTTTCGGTTGCCCCATCTTCTCCTTTACTTCATCCGGCACATCGATCAGCCCAAACCGATAGAACATTCCGTATATGTAAGTCACGCCCCGGATATCACCCAAAGCTTTCGGGCGGTCTACTACCTCCCCTTTAATATTCTTCAGCGCCAAAACGATAGAACTCCATGCCAAACTCTTACTCTTCTCCCGGCGGTCGATCCACAGCTCTTTCGTGTACTCACCGTTCCTGCCTTTTTTTATTTCGTAAGAGAATGGCAATCCAGAGTAGGTTTTAAATCCTACCCCGGCATAGGACACAACCACGCCCCAGAAGTTTTCTTCTGTCGGATCAACCCTCCACCGCTTCATTGCTCTGTATCTCCGCTGCCGCTCTGCTCCGACACTGATCTTCCCTTTTTCTGCTGTGCTTGGGAAGTACACACCTTTCCGATATGGCAGGTACGAGGTGACGGAGGCTTTGGAAAGTTTCAGAATGTTTGCAGTTGAGAGTATGGAGGTTTTGTAGTCTTGTGTTTCATGGTATTCTTGAAAGGTAGCTTGCACCTTCTCCGCCACTTCAGATTCATACACACCGGCCGTGATGAGCAGCTTTCTTACTTTTATTGGATTTAATCCCAGTTCATCGCCGATGGCCTGCAAGGACATCTCAGAATTATAAAGCGTCACAGCAGCATCCATCTGCTCTTTCAGATTCTTCCCGGCATCGTACTCCGGCTTCAGCTTCTTCCGGCCACCGCCTGGTTTTCTTGTTTTCTTCATTTTACTCATACAGCTCCAGCGGCAGTCCATCCGGGTCATGGAAGAATGTCATCTTCTTGCCGGTGTAATCATCCACACGAATTGGCTCACATTCAATTCCTACCTCCGCCAGCTTCCTCACTGTCTGCTCCACACTCTTTACACAGAAAGCAAGATGACGCAGACCGCAGGCTTCCGGGCGGTTCACACGCTTCGGCGGGTTTTCCTCAACGAAAATCTCCAGCTCAGTGTGTTCATTAACACGCAGATCCAGCTTCCAGTCTTTGCGCTCCAGGCGATAGTTTTCTCTGATGACAGAGAATCCCAGTTTGTTCACATAGAAATTCTTTGCGGCTTCGTAGTCAGATACGATGATTGCAATGTGGTGTATTTTTGATAAATTCATTTTATGTCACACTCCATTTCTTTTATTTCCGTTATAAACTATATAGCGACCTTCAAAAAAACCGTGTGAACTTCTGGAATTCAGTTTGTCCACACGGCCGATCTCATTTCAGTTTTTCGAGGATTTCATCCGCACTCATGCCGCTGGCCAGCAGCTTCTTCAGCACAGCCTCTGCTTCGGTCTTCTTCGCTTCTTCAGCGGCCTTAGCATCTGCCTTTGCCTTCTTCGATTCCATGGATGCCACTTCTTTTTCGGCCTTCTTCAGAGCAGTCTTCTTCTCTTTCAGTGTGTTCTTCTGCTCTTCAATCGCTTTCTGGATGGATGCGATCTCGGTATTCAGAGACGCAATAGTCTCCTGCTTCTCAGCAATCTGAGATGCGTAGTCGTTGGTGGTATTGATTTTGGGACGGTTTTTGCTGCCTTTCGTTCTGGGCATAAGACGTATACCTCATTTCTGTATTAATTTAAAACTTGATTTCAAAACCGTATTGTGGAATAATAACGCTTGCATCTGCACCTAATTCTGTATCATATTGTAGCTTTATTCTATCTATCGGAGCTGCAACCTTTCCAGCAATTTCCTGCATCAACCTATAGCTAGTTGTTTTTTTCGGAAAATCCATTGTTTTCGGCTTTTCAACTCCCTCTTCATCATAAAATACTGATTTCCCATGATATGTAATATTATCCACACATCTGTCCATATCTTCACTGTGTGTCTGAATCACAAATTCCATCGCTTCATTTTGACCCGGAATATAAATTGGTCTATCAGATACTGAACTTAATTTTGCCGCAATAAAGTCTCTGCTCCCGTAAAACTCTGCCTGTTCCAAATAGTCTATGATCTTCTGATAATATCCCAACTTAAAAAGATTTCGGATTTTATTTGATGAGTCAAAATATATCTCATAAGCCATACCATTCAAGATATGTAATTTTGCTTGCGTTGGTATTTTACTGTTTTCCGAAAATCCATCTATAAATCTGTGACAAGCATAACTGTTTCCGTCTGCCGCTTGGTAAATATTTCGTCCCAAAACGAACAGTTCATTACCACTTGCAGTCTGAAAATCAATTCCATTTACAGATTGCACTGCCGGTTCCTGTTGTGGCCACGAGTGGCTTTTCAATCCATCAACAATTCCTTTAATTTTACTATCAGTGCTAAATCTAAATCTATTATCACTGTAAGCTTCTAAACTGTATGCCGCACCATCATAAATTGTATCTGGATTAAAATAAAACTCTCCAACAAGCGATGTATGCTCCCAAGGAATCTGTTTTCCGCTCGTTTTAGCAAAGAGGAATTCTCTTACTTTTTTAAATGTTGTTTCTATCGGCACCCTTGGCAGGGACATATACTTCAATAATGCCTCTGTATAGTATCCATGTCCAGTCCACACATTTTCTTTTGACGATTGTCCAGGAGATGTTGCAAAAGCAATAACTGAACCTTGTGGAGCTGAAATTGGTGCAAAATCCTTTATCGCGCCTCTATGCCCAATAATTTCTCTACAAGCATCAAGGATGACTATTTTGGTTTGATTTGGAAATCGATTTAAAACTTCAGTTAATTCAGATAACGGGAAAGCATTATATTTTACCAATTCGGGTCTAGCTTGGATATCAAGTTCAATCGGGGCCAATATATTGTCTCCGTCAACTTGGAAGCCATGTCCAGCATAGTATATAAGAGCAGCATCATAATTCTCTATTTTATCTGCAAATGAAAAAATTGCATCTGCTAAACCAGTTCTATCAAGATCCGTCCTTAATTCCGTGTCAAAGCCAAGAGCCTTTAGTTCTTTTTCCATAGCTGTTGCATCAGCTATAGCGCAATTCAGGGCTGGCAGAATAGAGTACGCATCATTGCCAATACACAGGGCTATTCTTTTCATAGACTGTATCCTCCTCAGCTAATCTTCTTCCCTCGCATTCTTAGCCAGTCATAAGACCGTTGCCTGCTGCTCACCACGGAGAGGTGTGTAACTTATCAGAGCAGCGTAGGGAGCTACCGCTCCCAGTATATCACAATTTCATCCAGTTTTACAGACGCTTTCTTACCTTTATCACCGCACAATACATCAATCCGCCGATCATTCCACCGACTGTATTGTAGAAGATGTCTGATAGCTGTAATGTTCCCAAGCGAAGCAATAATTGTAGCATCTCAATACTTACAGAAAAGATAAATGCTATCTTTCCGCTTTGCCACAGTATCTTCTTCCAGCCGCTTCCTATCTTCTCTCCGAACGTCCACGCCACTACTGCTGAAAACGGTACCATCATGATTACGTTCTCGATGCACTCGGTGGTCAGCTTCTGTTCACCTTTCACTGTCTCCCAGATGCCCCAGCCACCCATGACATCGGATAAAGGATTCATCCAAAGATTGCGGTTTAACAGGGTTCGGAACAGAATAAGTGAGGTCACAAAAGCTAAGAAAAACAACCTCCGGAAGAACACGCTCTCTTTGAACTTCTGATACCATGTCACTATGGCATTCTTCCAGCCTTTGCCAGCATGTATTGGCTCATACGCATACAGATAGAAAAACATAGCCAAAAAGGAAAGCAGGAGCGAGAATCCAAACGGCTCATAGAGAGCAGTCAGGATATTTGTGAGGATCTTTCCAAGTAAATCAATCGTTTCTTTCATCGTTGTTTCTTCTTTTATCAATACAGATGTTCCTGATACTTGCCGTCCATGACATCCTTCAGATACTGACCATACTGGTTCTTCTTCATGACCTCATAGACTTCCATCAGCTCATCCTTGCTGATCCATCCGTTCAGATATGCGATTTCTTCCAGGCAAGCAATCTTACGATGCTGATGCTGCTCGACAGTCTTTACGAAGTTGGTGGCATTCACCAGGCTCTCATGTGTACCTGTATCCAGCCAAGTGAAGCCCTGACCTAGCAATTCCACATTCAGAGTACCATCTTCCAGATACATACGGTTCAAATCGGTAATTTCTAATTCACCACGGGCAGACAGTTTCAGATTCTTGGCAAACTCGACTACACGGTTATCATAGAAGTACAGACCAGTCACGCAGTAGTTGCTCTTCGGATGTTCTGGCTTTTCCTCGATAGAAATGGCCTTACCGTTCTTGTCGAACTCAACAATACCGAATCGCTCCGGATCGTCCACATAATAGCCAAACACCGTTGCGCCCTTGCCGTTTTCTGCCTTTTCCACCGCTGCGTTTAATCTCTTCTTCAATCCGTGGCCCGCAAAAATGTTGTCGCCCAACACCATAGCCACAGAATCGTTTCCGATGAAATCAGCACCAATGATAAAAGCCTGTGCCAGTCCATCCAGAGACGGCTGAACCGCATAGGTCAGATTCACACCAAACTGGTGTCCATCTCCCAGCAGATTCTCGAAACGAGGAGTATCCTGCGGTGTGGAAATAATCAAAATATCGCGGATGCCAGCGTTCATCAGAACGGACATCGGATAATAAATCATCGGTTTGTCGTAGATTGGCAAAAGCTGTTTACTTGTTACTTTTGTTAATGGGTACAGGCGTGTGCCTGAACCTCCTGCTAAAATAATACCTTTCATTCGTTTCTTCACTTCTTCTACTAAAAGTCTAATAAGTGAAAATCATTGTTGCTTGCCTATCATTTTCCAGCATACCCCATATATTACACTTCCTAAACATCCCCCCAATGTGTTATAAAAGATATCTGATAACTGAAATGTGCCCAATCTCAAAAACAATTGAAGAAATTCTATGGATACAGAAAGACAAAAAGTTATCTTTATGCCTTTCCAAATCATCCTCTGCCTTTCTCCAAATGTCCATATCAACGTAGCACTAAATGGCATCATCATAATCACATTCTCAATACATTCTGTTGTAAGCTTCTTTTTTCCATTCACTGTTTCCCAAATGCTCCAACCTCCCATAACGTTGGATAACGGGTTCATCCATAGATCTCTATTTAGGAGAGTCTTAAATAAAATGAGCGAAGTAACAAAACACAAAAGAAACAATTTACGGAACAACGCTGATTCCTTAAAAGTATCGTGCCACACAATAATTGCAGCCTTCCATCCCTTTCCAACATTAATTGGTCGATACGCATATAAGTAAAAAAACAATAGAAAAAAAGAACAAAAGAAAGTAGAAAGACCACATGGTCTGTATAGGGCGAGTCAGTACGTTAGTTATAATATTATTGAGTATCTTAATTACTTCTGTCATCTTATTCTCATCTCTTAAAATCCAATTTTTTGTCTGCAAAAAAAGCAGAAACTCCAAGTTCAAATGTGCAAAAAGCAGCTAAAGTACTATATAACAGAAAGACATTTATATATTCAGTAGTTATGCATGTTTATCCTTCCAGCTTAACGTTTCAAACCACTAATACGAATCTTCACCTTAGTTGAAAACTCACGTACTTCTCTCGGAAATGAAACATAAGACACTACTGCGATTTCAAAAATATAGATTAAAAATCCAGGAACTGCACTAAAACAAAATCCACACACCAAAAAGGCACATGTTTGAATAAAAGGATACAATTTCTCTTTGGTATTGTATTCCATCCATTTAAAATCAGGCAGACATAGAAAATACCAACAAATTGCTGATAACAGTGTCCCTACTGCAAAACTTTCCTTAACCTTATAGATTCCATAGCAGACAATGTTAAATATAAATCCTACAACAATAATCATCGTTAGTTTTATGAAATAAATATTTTGTTTTTCTGTGCTTTATACAAATTAACATATACACTTTTTATGACAATATAAAAAATCTGAGCCGCAAAAAGCAAAAACATAACTTTAGCTGAATCAATATATTTCGTCAAATATATCTCTAAAATAAACCTTGCAGGAAAAGCACACGAAACAATTGCAGCTGCAAAAACCATTACATAATTTCTTGTTTTTCGTATCTGTGATTTATCAGTGGCCTTACAGAAATAATTATATAATGTTGTAGTCACTGGCGTAACTGCAACATTCATAAAGTTCTCCATACTAACAGCAAACGAATACTGTGCAAATGCCAACGTAGTCATCAAAGCCTTAACAAACCATCGATCCATACTCGTAAGCACAACAGATGACAAATTTCCGACTGTCAGCAAAATACCACCTTTAATATTATTTACTAACTCATTTAAAGAGAAAGAAGTTCCTCTATGCTCGCCTGCAACAAGTTTTTTGCAATTCAATTCCAAGGCAATCCACACGATAAAATACACAATGACGTTACTAAATAGAAAACATTGTGCATTATCTGTTTTAATTAAGTATACCCACATCATGTTTGCAAAAAAGATCAAAATCGTATTTGCATTCATGATTTTCCCGTAAAGAGAGAATTCCCCCGTTGCTTGGTATAGCTGTTTAAAATAGTTTGCCAGATTCAACGGTAGAATCGATAATGCAAAAAACACCAAAACTTCTTGCTTTAAAACAACTGCGACAAAAGCACAAATAATCGTAACAGCAATTTCAAAAAACCTCAGTGTAGAAAGATTTGTTCTTAAATCTTCTCCTCGGATATCTTGAACATTTTTCCCTCCGTATTTCAAGTACATTCCATCGACAAAGCCAAAGTGGAACAGACCGGCATAACTTACATAAAGCTGAAATGTCTTTATGGTTGCGTAGCTTTCCACGCTTAATTCCTTTGGAAGGACAAAATTTGTTATCAGGTTAAATCCCAAATTGATAAAATTTGCTATAAGGACGTACATCAGTCCTTTTTTCAGTGATGTTGACATTGTAGACTTTCTCTTCCTTTATTTTTTGAAGATTCAATGCTCTCAATCTTCAATTCCACTTTATATCGTATTAAACACGATTCGAAGTTTTACTTTTTCAAATGTTCTCTTGGTTGTTTTCTTTTTATTATACGGGAGCATCAAAATCTTCAATTTATATTTCAAATTATCTTTGTATTCTGCAAAAAATATAAAATCTTCTTTTGTTTTTTCTGGCATCATCTCGGAATACCCTTTTAGTATTTCCTTCGCCATATCACTTCTAAGGACATTTTTATTTTTAATGATCCCCCTCAGTGTATCTTTCAGAGAATGCCTTTGTGCTCCCAAAACATTTGCATCATGCTGTCTATACATGATATAGGCATTCTGATCTGAATAAAAAAAGCCATTCACAGCAAGACACACAAAGCTGATCCAGCTATCATGCATACTAATTACTGAAGGTTTGTATTGTTTCAGCTTTTCCATCAGTGCTTTATTAAACACAAATGTACATCCTGGTGTTCCATATGTCAGAATATCATACAATGGATTTTTAAATGTATTATCTGTAAACGATTTTCGGATAAATGTTAAGTCTTTGTCCACCACTTCAACTGCACTACTGTATAAAGCAGGCTTGTCTATATTTTCAATACATTTTACAGCAGAAATGATTTTTTCTTCTTTCCAGACATCATCCTGATCACACAGCGCATAATAATCGTAATTTATATCCGCTTTCCAAATCAAGTCCAGAAAACTTTTCGCGGGTTTTAAATTATTCCCTCCATAAACTTTAACCCTATCATACTTTTTCAATATTTCAACCGTTTTATCTGTAGAACCATCGTCACGCGCAAGAATATCAACATATATGTCCTTCTGCGCTAGTACGCTTTCCAATAGTTCTGGTAAATATTTTTCGCCATTATATGTAGATAATAATATTAAGCATCGACACATACTACACCTCTCAAATTATTCGCTTGCAATTGCTTGTGCTTTCGCATTATATGTTATATATAAAGCAATAATTACCCAAAGCAACTGCGATACATCAGCTACAGACAGCATTACCGCCACATAGGACACAAAACAGAGAAAAAAGCTGTTATTCATGTTTCTTGAATTTTTGAATGTTGCTTTTTTCCAAGAAGATTTAAGAAGCGAGTAGAATAAGCTAAAACATGCAATTCCACCTAACAAACCTTCCTCTACAAAATATCCAACATAACCGTTGTCAATGGTATCTCTTACCTGCCATACTCCATTTATACGATAACTTAATTTCCCCCTTGTATGGCAACTTGCTCCCAGTCCAAATACTGCATTATGTATCAGCATCCAAGAAATACCCGATAACTGTATCATTCTTGACGAAAGCCCCGTTGAAGAATTTCCGCCAAAATTTTCAATTGTTTCTCCACTATCTCCAAACGCAATTATTATTGATTTAATTATGTTTGTAAATTGTTGTGAAACAGTCGGCACCGCAAAAGAAACGAACACTGCCAAACAAGCAATTACACAACCTGCACAAAAAATTTTATTTCTTGTTTTTTTATCTGTAATAAGTATAAACACCAAAAGCAACGCAAGCAGTACAACAATTGTTCCTCTTGACTCTGTTAAGAATGCTGCGACAATATTTAGACCAAGAATACATCCATTCCACCTTCTTCTTTCATTTTGCCACATATACAATGCTAAGGGGATAATAAGCGCACAATACATTGCATAGTATACCGGATGCCCAAATGTAGCTTCTGCACGAATGATGCCCATTCTTACCGTAGACTCCATTAAAACATTCCGAGATACCGTATTCAAAGAATAAAACAAATTTGAGCCAATCAGAACATTGATAATGCTGATAACTGCTATTATTCCACTTGCATCTACGATTGTTTTCACGCACAGATACACATCTTCTTGATCCTGTATAATTTGACAAATCAAGACAATCAGTATCAGTTGCTCAACAATGACTGTAAACTCCGTATTGATTGCATCAGATAAGCTTGAAACATAATACCCGTTTGCCAAAATTCTTGCTGCAAAATAAATAATCAACGGCCAATATAGGCCAGTTGCTTTCAAGGGTTTCCTAATTAGTATTATTTTTTTGTTTCGGAAACATACACATAGAAGAAGTATCAGCAACAAAATTCTGCTGGCTTTCAGAAGAGGCATACCTCCACCTAGTTCAATTGAAAAATAGTCCGGCAATATCGGGTAAAATGCCATAAAAAATATAATGAATTTTTTATTTCCTCTCGATGCCGCCCAAATTGCCGCTAATATAAAAACAATCAAAAATATCATAGTTATATTACTCCATATCGCATTCTTTCCATCCTGTATTCTATACTTTTTATCGTTTTATTCTACCCATCACTTTTTTTATTGTTCTTTTTAGTCCTTTGGGTACCATCCCAGAAATCGTATACTTTACAATATCTTTCTTACAGGTTTTGTGGAAATACTGATTCACGGCCTCATAACCTTTTTCCTTGTACAGTTTCAAGATTTCCTCACGCTTAGGACTATATTTACTCGGAGAATACAACTGATCATTATGTTTTGCAACTTTTTCAAAATCCGAAGTCATCAGCGCAAACTGATCTTCACACTGTTCCAGAACATTATTGCCTTTATCCGTATTGACCAATAGGCAAGAGATTCCCTTTCCATTGGATAGTCCCTGCTTTACATCATAGGAAGGATATTCCTCATGGAACCCCCAGAAATCGCCTACAGTCAAATCACCTACACGCTCTTCTGATGCAAATGGGCAGGAATAACAATTCTCACGATATGTATAGGACTTAGAGAAAAAATGAATGTATGCAGTGCATCCGCCCATCAACACTTTTTCCTTAAATCCATGTCCTTCACCCACATAGACGCTCCGCGTGATCATTCCCTGTCCTTTGGTCTTATCTCTGAAATAGAACTCAGTAATTTTACCACCAAGTTTTTTTCCATGAAATTCTATAAAATCTTGAAACAATCTCTTACTAGGAACACCATGACAAATGATATCTATTGTAATCAGGTTGTTATATTCTTTTTTCAAGTATTTTTTTAACCCAGCAATCTGACAGGGTGTTCCAGAGAATAAAACTACTTTTCCCTGTATCAAATCCCGCTTTGCCTGCGAATAAGTATCTCCAATTTCGCTCTGAACATACTTTGAACCCTGTAATAAGATCAGCTTATCCAGTGAATCAACGCGAATATGTTTCGGTTCCAGTATTCCATTTTCCATAGGGAGTGCTGCACCGTATACTATGCCCTCGTTCTTCAAAACAGCTTCTGCAATCACTGCAAAAGCACCACCAGATGCGGACTTCCGTAACAAAACACTATTTTTAGAGGCAGCTGCATAAACCTTTTTAGGTTCTTCCGTTTTGGGTTTGTTCTGGTACCCACAAACCGTCATACATGCTCCACACTGAACACATAAGTCCTGCTGAATTACAGGATAGATAAATCCATATTCATCCGCCTGCATTTTAATTGCCGATTTCGGGCAAATATTCATACAAGCTCCACATCCACAACATTCTTTTTTATCCTTGTATAGAATAATCTCGCTCATCTTTTTTCTCCCACCAGAAATTCATCCGCCTCCTGAACCTTTCTAGCGATGTATTCCTGTGTCTGCATATAGTTCATCGGCTTATTCAGCATGTTGATCAGTTCTTTTTCTCTTCCAATTTCAAGAAGTCTTGATGGAATTTTCATATCTTCCAACAGGGAATGTATTTTATTGATTCGATTTTTTTCAGTCGGATAACATACAACCGGCTTTTCATACTTGATAGAAAATACCGTCCCATGAAATGTTCCAGTAATTATTTTTTCCGCATTTCGGAACAAATCAACCCATTCGTAAGGACTCAGATTAATAAATCCTTCATCATAATATGTTTTATAATCACCCGCGCCGATGATCTTCAAGCTGTTATTCTGTGCATACTGTTTCAATTCCTCCACCATAGAAGGTGTCAGTTTACAATCATAAATCAATATATATTTGTATGGTTTCGGCTGAATATTATCTTTCTTAATATTAGCATCAAAGTTATAGAGGAATGTCGGATCAAGCATCTTTTCTGCGTTTCTTCCAGAAACTCTTTCAATAAACTTTACAGTTTCTGTATCACGTCCTGAAATGCGGTCGATATTCTTCAATCCAGAGGCAACCTCTGCCGGAACCTCTGTATCCTCCGTTACAGCCCCCACACTTGGTGCATAAGCAATTGTCTGTTGTTCTTCAAGACCTGTTCCGAATTTTAATGGATGATATCCAGAACCACACAAATTCCAGATCTCATCACTTCCCAACACGATTAGATCTAGTTTTAACGTCGCAATTTCTTCTGCACTTTTTACAGAGTGCGTACGAGGAATGGTATGTTCGTATTTCGTGAACGTCTGCAATTGCTGAATTTTTTTTATATAAGTAGCAGGTGTGTCAATTCCAAATCTGAAATGAAGAATGTGAATGATGTTCTTCCGCCAATGCCTTGGATTTACATAGTTTACAACTACGATTTCCGCTTTCGGGTACAGTCTCCGAAGTGTTTCATACATCGCCTTCATCTGAAGAAATGCACCATAATTTTTACGTAATGATGTGTTAAAATTCCTATTCTCATTTTTTTGCCATTCCTATCGCATCTTTTAAATACTGCTTGCTGCTCTGCCGATTCTGTTCTATGACATCATACACTTTTTCATAGTTGATTTCCGACTTCATACTTTCTAAATCGAAGCAAAAATCCTCTTTGATAGGGCGGTTTGTAATCTGAAGTTCACTCAGCAAGGCTGTTACTTTTTTGATTCGGCTTTCATTTGTCAGATATACCTTAAACTGCCTGCGATTCAGAATAGAGAATACTGCACCGTGAAAAGTTCCAGTAAACACAAACTCCGCATTTCGGAACATTTCCACCCACTCAAATGGTGTCAGGTTTACAGTAACTTCTGAATATCGTTTGTCGCATTCACCAGCGCCATAAACCGCCAAACCATGCTCTTTTGCATAATAAAAAATTTGATTTAAAATATTTTCCGGTAGATTTTCGCAGTAGTAAAACAGAATATATGGCTTTCTTTTTGCTTTTAATTCTGCCCGTGGAAATTCGGCCAAAAAAGTAGGATCTAAAACTCGTTTCGGTGCGTTCCCTGTTACCTGTTCTACCAGCTGCTCTGTCAGGTCATCTCGCGCAGAAATCCGCTTAAACTTTCTGATACCATCAATAACATACTGCGGAATTGCTTCATCCGTTGCCGTCTTTCCTACACTCGGCGCATATGCAATCAAATTTTTACACGTTAATCCTACACCAAATTTAAGTTCAGCATTTCCCTTTGTATCTCTGTAGTTCCACACTTCATCACTGCCAACAACAATGCAGTCAAATGCTAATTCATTGATCTGTCGAGCATTAAAACATCTTTTGGAAAGTACCATTTCTTGATTTCTTGCTTTCGCAAAAGTGTTCGGAAGATGAATCTTAGCAAACCATTCTTTCAGCGTTTCTCTATTTTTATAAAATCGAAACCACCCCCCGGCATTGATGATATAATGTTTTATGTTTACATAATCTATAATCTGTACTTCATCTTCAGGAAATAGTTCTGAAATTGCTTCTCTTAGTGCCCACGCTTGTAAAAAAGCACCATAATTGTTGATATATTGATGTGTTAATATTCCGATTTTCATTTCACTTCTCCAGCAAGTTGTAAATATCTCTCCTGTAGGTTCTTCGCTTCAAAGGCAATATTATAGTGGTGTTCTGTAATCAACTTCGTGTTATCATTACGCTCATTCTGCTGCAACGCATCACTCAGTGTTTTTGCCCATACAGAAACAGATTCTGTAAGCGGGACAAATTTTGCGTGCTGTGACAATCCAATTTCTCTTGTAATGGCTGACGAAAAGACACACGGAAGGTCCGCTGCCTGAGCCTCTACGCCCACAACCGGAAGGCCTTCCCAGATTGACGGCAAAACAAAGCAGTCAAATGCTTGATACCACTCATTGGCGTTTCCAACATTTCCAACGAAGGTTACATGCTCACTGATACCAAGGTCTGCCGCCTTTCTTTTAATTTCATCCATCAGTTCACCATCGCCTAATAGAACAAGATGTGCCTGAGAATCAATTTTTAAGACCTCTGCAAAAACATCCACTAAGAATGTATGGTTTTTTTGCGCCATAAAGCGTCCAACATGCCCCACAACGTGTTTGTTTTCCAGATTGTTTTCCTTGCGAATCTTATTACGAATTTCTGGGTTATAGATAAAGCGCTCGACGTCTATTGCATTTGGAATCAGCACATAGTCATTTTCATCTACTACTTTTTGTCCAAAATAGCATTTTGCAGCCTCGACACCACAAGAAAAATGATGCGTCATATTTGTGGGAAGGCAAGCCTTACAAACAAGCTTGATTGGAAGCTTCCAGTCTTTCGTTATGCTTGCTCCATGTGCATGAAAAATGCGCACAGGAATTTTGCTCACTTTGGCAGCATGAAGTGCATACACGCCAAGTGCCCCATTGTGCGCCTCAACGATTTTATATTCTGGATGTTCTTGAAACAGTTCTCGCATGTATTTCAAGTACACAGGATACTTGGCCGGATTCAATCCCGGTGTATGATAAATTCTACCGCCCATAGATTTTATTTCATCGTCATACGCTCCCGGTTTTTTCTTATTGCATAAAAAATCGAATTGAACTTTTGACTTATCCATATATCGATAATAGTTCATCAGCATCGTCTCAATACCAGCACGATCCATATTGCTGACAGAATGAAGAATTCTTATCATTGCCTTTTCTCCTTATAAATTTCTTTTCACAATACGAGTTACGTACTGTCTTTCTGCTGATAAATATTTTCTCAGCAATTCAAGTGTCAACCGTTATATTCTATGTTTTATTTCACTACCTCTGTTCAGATGAAACACTTCCAATGTATTGTTCATAAACCAGAGTGCTCCATACAAACGCAGGTAGTGATACTGAAAGTCCTTACGATAAAATCATCTGCTGTTGCTGAACCTAGGTAGCGAGATAAAAACCGCTTTCGCAGCTTCACCTATCTCTCAAAAAATGCCGTAACTACGCTATTTTTCAGGCTTTTCCACTATGTACATCTCACTACCTTCGTTCGGTTAGAGGAGATTATTTATTATCAATACTCTCATCTATTGTTATCTCCTGTACAGATTCATCGTTTCCTTTACAACTTCATCCCAGTTATATTTCTCGCAGATAAAGTCAGCTGCTTGATTCTTCATTTTCATAACCATTTCAAGATGGTCACATGCCTCTAACAGTTTTTCTCGCAAGTCCTCTACATCTGACTTTTTGAAAATCAATGCCCTATCTTCCACAACCTCTGTACACTCTGGGATATTCGAAACTAGACAACAATTCCCATAGCTCATAGCTTCTAAAAGACTCAATGGCATTCCTTCCAAATCTGAAGGTAACGTATATACATAAGCATTACTATATAGTTCCTTCAATATCTGCCCCTGAACAAATCCTGTAAAAATAATCCTGTCATCATCTTTTGCTAGATCCTTTAATTCATTCATAAATGAGTCTGTATCACTTGAACCACCTGCTATTACCAGCTTCTTATCAGTCTTAACATTCTTAAATGCCTCAACCAAATATCTAATCCCCTTTTCCGGAACTAATCGTCCTAAAAACAATATGTAAGAATCTTTTTCCAAACCATATTTTTCTGTAATTAATTCAGCTTCTTGGATTTTTGGTCTATTCACTCCATTTGGAATGAACACTGTTTTTCTTCCATACTCTTTCTCAAAATAATCTTGAACGCCTTTACTCAGCACAATAATTTCATCCGCATACTTCACAGCATTCTTTTCACCCTGATGAATAAATTTTGAACCAAATCCACTTTTCCATTTTTCACGTTGCCAATCCAATCCATGAATTGTTACAATCACTTTTTTACCAAATAGTTTTGGCAACCACGCGAAAAATGCCGGTCCCTCTGCATGAATATGAACAATGTCATACCGGCCAAAAGCACAACATAATGCTGCAAAAAAAGGATGATGATACAGCTGCAAGACCTTTTTTCTCTATTGTTGGGACTGTTTTAAGCCTAATTCCTTTATATTCTTTAAGTCGTTTTGAATCATATTCAGAACCACTCACATGATGACCACCTCTGTCGTAGCATGTCACATTATGCCCTTGTGCAACCATCCTTGAGCAAAGTTCTTCAACCACTATTTCAACTCCGCCTTCTCTTGATGGAATTCTTTTTTGACCAAACATAGCAATATTAAGTTTTTCTTTATGCTTACTCTTTCGTCTGTTCACGTCTTTAAACTGCTCCATCACTCTTTAATACGCCTGTAATTGTCTTAAAAATAATCCTCAAATCATTCTTAACACTCCACTCCCTAATATACTGGGTATCCAGCTTCACCACTTCCTCAAAGTCCGTGATATTGCTCCTGCCACTCACCTGCCATAGTCCGGTCAGTCCCGGTCTGAATGACATTCTGGCTCTATGGTGTGGCTCATACTTCTCCCACTCATCGAGTGTCGGTGGTCTGGTGCCTACCAGACTCATATCTCCCACTAGTATGTTGAAGAATTGTGGGAATTCATCCAGGCTTGTTTTCCTGATGAACTGCCCGATTCCGGTTTTCTTCTTTCCGTTTGGCAGCACCTTATTGCCTATGATTCTAGGATCGAAATCCATCTTAAACATCATTCCGTCGCCCACTTTATTCTGTGCCGCAAGCTCCTTCTTTCGCTCCTCGGCATCCATATACATGCTGCGGAATTTATACATCTTGAACTTTCTGCCGTTTCTGCCGACTCTCTCCTGTGAGAAGAATATCGGTCCCGGCGATGCTATGTATATCATAGGTCCCACAAATATCATGATGATAAGTGTGAACAGGCAGCCCACCAGTCCTCCGACTATATCCATGCCCCTCTTTACCAGAAGTGCGCTGGGATTTGCATAGTTCTCGCTTGATGTAACTACTGTGTAGTCGCCTATCTTTTCTATCTGCTTGTAGCCACCCTGGGCTGTACCATTTTTTGCTATTCCTGTATGTACTGCAATTCCCATCTCTAGGAATATATCTGCCATTTTTTCAGGATATTCATCCTCGCTGCAAGGCGGAATGAGTACCTCATCCACCCATTCATCGCACGCATAGTCTACTATGCCATCGTGATTCGCAACTATCGGTATGCCGCATATAGTCTCACCCTTCATGTCTGTATCCAGTGAAGCTGCTACTATCTTTGTATAGCCTATACAGCTTTTCTCCACTGTGCACAGTGTATCTCGAAGTATTGCATCAGGTGCTATGACAAACAGTGATTTCTTAGATGCTGCAAAGTCCTTTTTCTTAAGGAAGCTCTTGAGCGCAAGTCTTGCTACATATGTTATTGTCACATAGATTGGAAACATAATATAAAATGATAATCGCGAGTATATATCAGCCATCTGTGTGGTGAACAGAAACAGTGCTGTCGCCAGAAATACAAGCACTGCATGCTTACAGGTCGATATAAATTCATCCAGATATCCGCGTTTTAGGACATTCTTGAATGAGTCTTCCATTATCTCCACACAGAAATCTATCAGAAGGAATGCTACACCCAGTATACGGTAGTCCTTGTCCACATATGGGTTATTAAAGCCGAAGCGTATCACATATGAAATAAAAAATGCTATAACAATACATGCGATATCTATAAACATAAAGTCTATATGCTTTGTCCATCCTCTGCCTTTCTTTCTGTACATTCTTTCCAAATTCTCCTTATTGTATCTTTTATTTTCCCTATACCCACTCCGAGGGAGGTACCTTTGTACCCCCCCCCCGAATATTTTTAGTCTATTTTGTTTTTTGTATGTTTATTCGGATTAGCGTATCTTTTGTTGTATCTAATTGGTTTTTCAATGACTTATTTTCACCTTTTTTTTATTCATTGTCAATGAATATTAGGTTTTCTTTACAATTTTTGACATATTCGCCAATCTGTATAGTATTATCAGCTCAATATTATACATTATTTATATGTCATTCTGCTTATTTTTCCTCAAACAGCCTCTGCTTCCTCTCTATCATCTCATCAATCCTTGCGATATACTGCCCTACATCCTTGACATTCTCGCATCTGTCGATGCGGTGTGTGCCATCCGGATTCGGTACGGGCCAGACACGCTTGGTGCTTGCTCCGGCTACTGAAAAGTAGTCGGGGATTTTTCTATCATACCTAAAAATTAAGCGCTTACGTTTATGGCACTCTTTCTTTAATAAACGTCGTTATTATCTTTTCATATCCCTCTGGATCTTTTTTATAATTCTCTGCATGTCCTGCACCATGAACTATATAAATTTCTTTACTGCTTTTACAACTATTATAAATTTCTTTTGCCATATATAATGGTGCCAAGTTATCCATATCACCATGAATAATTAAAATCGGAATTTTTGTCTGTGATACCGCCTTACAAGCATCAGCCTCTTTTAAATTAAATCCTCCCCAAAGCTTTATTCCCACATCTGCAAAAATTTTGAATACCTCTACTGGCATTCCTTTAGGCAAAGAGCTCTTACAATTTAACTCTAACATTTTTGTTGATGTTGTAAATCCACTATCTTCAATAATTCCACAAACAGAATCTGGAAAATCCAAATTACTACTCATTGTGACCACTGCTCCACCCATTGAAATTCCCATAAGAAATATCGGTGTTTCTCTTCCAAAATGTTTTGCAGCCCAATTAGCCCAATCTACACAATCATAACGTTCCTTCACTCCCAATGTGAAAATATTTCCTTCACTTTCATCATGCGCACGCATACTGACAAGTAAAACATTCCATTTTTCTTTCTGCGCAATTTTATAAATCGGCACACCATCCACGTAACTATGACCTCTAAACCCATGAAAGAAGATTACTAATGGAGCATTCTTCTTTCTCTCATAATAATGACCTTCCAACTTTGTTCCATCAGAAGCCAAGATAACAATTTTTTCATTATTTTTTTGCTTTATTTTATATGCTTCGGTAAGCCACTCATATTGCTCATCATCTGCTGTTCCCAAATCTGGCCATGCTGTTTCTCTTCGTTCACAAATTTTTTGGAACACTAATTTACTTCCTACCCCCAAAATTATTATCGAAAAATAAACATTATAATAACTACTGCAACAATCTTTTTCTTTTTCACTGATTTCTCAGTTATTGCAAGTTGTTTTACTCTTTGCTTCATAAACATCACTTTCCTTCAATATTTATCACATCTCAGCCGACCATAAGATCGTTGCCTGCTGCTCACCACGAAGAGGTGTGTGATTATTACGAGCAGCGCAGGGAGCTACCGCTCCCAGTATATCACAAGTCTGCAAATAAATCAGCCTTGTACACGCCATTCTCCAGCATCTTCTTGAAGCTGTCCTTTACGGCTGCGACATCTTCGTGATAGGTCATCCCGTACCAGCCTCGATTGCATCATGGATGGAATAGTCCATGATGATGTGATTAGAAGCATCCACCGGCTGTATTTTCGTGTGTAAAAAAAACAAAATTATTTTTTGATATGAAGTATCTCTAAAACTAATTTTACCGCCTGATTCTTCATTATTAACAGAACAATCATATAAATAACAACCGAAGCAGTCACTGAAAAAACTGTAGAAATCAGTACTGAACTAATATATTTTTCTGATATAGAACATATAGTCCATATTGCCAGGCATCCTATAGCAACTGAGAGAATGTCCTTTTTTAGAAAACTGACCCTAAAATATTTTCTTCCATACCACCATGTTATAACCATTGACAGTAACTCCGCAATAACAGTAGTAAATGCCGCAGCATTCTGCTGGAATGTTGGAATAAGGATAAAATTTAATCCTATATTAACAAGAGCCGCAACAATCGTTGCCATCAACACCTTATTTTCGCACCTATAAGGTATTAGAATGCACGATGTATAGAACCAACTAAAAATGCTAAAAAGCAACGCAACGGAAAGAATCTTAAGCGATATATTTGCATCAACATATTCTTGTCCTGCAATAATAAAAACTATGTTTTTGCTTAATGCAATCAATCCAACCATTGCCGGAACGACAATAACAACAAGTGCATTCAAAATCTGGTTGGCTGTTCTATTAAAATAGTCTATTTTTTTCTCTCCCAGATAAGCAGATAATCTCGGAATTGAAACAATAATAATTGCAGCCAGCATTTGTTTTACAATAGTGTAGATTTTGGTGGAGACAGAATACAATCCAACTGATTTATTTCCTGAAAAGAAGCCAAGCATTGTAGTATCTGCATTCGTATATATTGTTGTCGCTACTGATGTTGCAAACAGAACTAATATTGGAGCCAAATGCGTTAGAATTTTTGCATTAATGGTAAGTCTTATCTTACAATATTTTCTTCTAGAAACAGCATTAAGTATATTTGCGCCGCTGCATGATATAACTGTGATCCATACATAAGCAAACAAATCACTGCTATTCCTAACGAGTACAAACATAAGTATTAATGAAATAAACTGAAACAAAATGCCTCGAATTGTGATATATTTATAGTCCTCATAAATTTGAAATATCCATTCACTTCCAATCAGCGTAAACATTATGCTTATGCTTAACGCTACCATTATTGAACTATATTGGTTAAATCTTGGAACTAAAAGGATACACACTCCTAAAATTAGATACGAAAAAACTGTCGAAATAAAGTTAATTGAAAAGACCTCCGAAGCAAATAATGACATCTTTTCTTCATTATCTCGATATCTTGCTCCCTCTCTGATAGCATAGGTGCTAATTCCTAAAGCCGCCAGCAATGAAAAATACGAAATAACCGACTGACAAAAATTGTAAATTCCTATATTTTCAACATGAAGGACTCGTGATACATACGGAAAAGTAATCAATGGAAAAATCACCTGACATGCCGTTCTAATCATGTTGAGTCCTGCATTGACACCAATAGATCTTTGATTTCTCATTTTTTCTCAACTCCTTCCACAATTTTTACATAAACCGACATTAATAAACTACGCTATGTAATTTTCTTTTTAAACAGCTAGCCAGTATACTTTACATATTATCCTTTTTATCAGTTACTTTATTGACGAAAAAGAATGATACTGATTTATTAACGGCTTTTCCTTCGTATGAAGCCCGATGCCTTATACAGAAACGGAATGTACTGCGCCGTTTTATAAAGAATCGTCATTTTTATTCCAACCAATTTCCAAAGAAGCCCACAAGAACATACTTTCATAGAATCAATGTAAAATTTGCAATCACTTTTAAATTCTTTTATTTTCTCATAAGGAACCGTATTCAATAAATTCGCATATGAAAAAAAAGATGCCAACCCAACATGAATTTTAGCTTCATAGTGCATCATACTTCGCTTACTACATATTTCATATATTGTTCCTGCTGCACGAACTGAATCTTCTTTTTTTCTGTGTACACATTTCCAATAGCAGAATTTTCTCTTATCAGATAGTTATACAGTGGGCAGTCTAGCACTATAACACTTTCGCACTTGAGCAAATACTCAAACACAAAAAGATTATCTTCGCCAATCTTTAATTTTGAGTCAAACCTTATATCTCCAATTTTTTCTTTATTATACAGTTTATCCCAGCAAAATGATGTTAGATATCCATCCCACAGTAATAAACTTCTGATAGCCTCTTGACTGGAAATTTTTTTCTCCGGATGAATTACTTCCTCCTTTACATTTGTAAAGTCCTTAAAATATGAACACTCTACTAAATCCGCTCCATTTTTTATTTGTTTATAGAGCGTCCAAAGCGCATCCGGCTCAAGGGAATCATCCGGATCAAAAAAATAAATGTATTTCCCTTTGCGTAGTTCAGCCCCTGATTACGCGCATTGGAAACCCCCGCATTTTGTATATGGTAAACCTCAATCCGCCCATCGTTTGCTCCATAATAATCACATATTTCCCCACTGTTGTCTGTTGAGCCATCATCAATTATAATAACTTGAAGCTTTCTGTATGTTTGAATTAACAATGAAGACAAACTTTTTTCCAAATAATCTTCCACATTATATACTGGAACAATAACGCTTATTAAATCATCCACAATTTATCCCCTCGTTATCCTTGCAATCACACTTTATAAGCGCATTTTTTCTTGATATTGCAACTATTATTAATATAACCACAGCCGAAAACGCTCCAGATTCATTGCTAAATGTAGCTTCACTCAAGCTTGCAGAAACCATATAAAATAGAATCAATAATATTGAAAATTTACACCTGTTATTCAGCATTGCGTTATTCAACAAATCTTTGCAAATTTGTATAATCAGTATCACATAAACAATCATTCCAATATAACCAAATTGAACATAAATTGATGGCCAGTACACGTCCGACATTGTAGCATATCCATAATTCATTAGATGAGAATAATTCAACGAATTATAAATATTATATAGTTGTGACTGATTTTTATAAGAGATATTCGTTCCAAATGTCCCAAAACCTGTTCCAAAAGGGAAATGATCATTTGCGATTTTTAATCCAACGCTATGTACACCAACTCTTATGCTTTGACTCGCTCCCCATGATAAATATTGCTGAATTTTGCTTTTTGAAATAAAAAAGCTTACAATTCCGATTGGAGCAATATAAATCGGTTTGAAAATATCTTTAAATGATATTCTTTTCTTTTTAGCAAAATTCAAGAGGTAATACGCTAAGATAAATGCAATCGTAATAAATCCCTTTGTTCGGAAAGTTGCCGCAATTGAAAGCAGCGACATTATCTTAAACACTGCATTTCTTTTATCCTCTGTTGCTAGAATACTGTATAAGAGCACTTCATTATAAACAAGGTACGTATAATGAGAATAAATAAACTTATAACTTCTAAGGCCATATCTTACTTCATCTGCTATTCCAGTATTTACAAGCAAATTAACTATTCCAAAAACAAAAATAACAGTTATTATAATTTTTGCTGTACTTATTATTTTTTTCGAGTTCAATCGAATATTATTTTTTACAATAATTCTTCTTCCGACCAAATATATAATAAAGAACTTAAACGTTCCTATTATATCTCTCCCAATTACGGAAACTGATGGCATATATCCATACATAACATTTCCCACAATTCCAATAAAAAGCACTAACAGAATGCATAATATGCTATTATTTTGTTCCTTATTAACAGCCACTTTCCCTTTATCTTTACAAATATATACGATAGCTA